>ERZ1034980.158-NODE-158-length-59395-cov-862.468470_pt1 | contig 59395 bp, 57 predicted proteins | sample MGYA00520622_ERZ1034980 | MGnify/ENA primary metagenome ERZ1034980 (study PRJEB33766, sample SAMN09781791) | gut metagenome | biome: gut microbiome | host: Homo sapiens | place: Madagascar | study: EMG produced TPA metagenomics assembly of the PRJNA485056 data... | reverse complement strand
AACTCGCGACCCCGACCTTGGCAAGGTCGTGCTCTACCAACTGAGCTATTCCCGCGTACTACTTAATTTTGCTTTCGTAATTTTCGCATTTCTGCGTCGTTACGGGAGGCGCATTATACGAGAAATCTTTCCCTCTGCAACCCCCCTAAAAAATTTTTTTTGAGTTTTTATCTCAAGTGCTGAAATTATCGGCAAGACGTTCAATTTAGCGTCAAAATCACGCCACCGCAAGTGGATTACGGCGCTTACGTGACCAGGAAAAAATTTACAGCTTGATAAAATGCTCGCGGTAGTAAGCCAGCTCCGCCACCGATTCACGGATATCATCCATCGCCTGATGCGTCCCCTGCTTGGTAAAACCATCAAGAATTGCCGGCTTCCAGCGGCGCGCCAGCTCTTTCAGTGTGCTGACATCGAGATAACGGTAGTGGAAGTAGGCTTCCAGCTCCGGCATGTATTTAAACAGGAAGCGACGATCCTGGCCGATGCTGTTACCGCAAATCGGCGATTTTCCCTCAGGCACCCACTGTTTTAAGAATTCGAGCGTTGCCAGTTCAGCTTCACGATCGCCCATTGTGCTCGCTTTCACGCGCTCCACCAGCCCGCTGGCGGTATGGGTGCGCACGTTCCAGTCATCCATCAGCGCCAGCTGTTCATCAGACTGGTGTACTGCAATGGTCGGCCCTTCTGCCAGAATATTCAGGTTGGCATCGGTCACCAGCGTGGCAATCTCAATAATGCGATCGCGCTCGGGATCCAGACCGGTCATCTCAAGATCGATCCAAATCAGGTTGTTTTCATTGGCACTCATGCTATTTTCCACCCATTCACAGTGACTATATTGATCCACAATTGCGTGTATCATAGATGTTTTGCCCATCAGGGGCGACCAGGAGTCTGTACGATTGAGTAAAAATAAACTCTCCAAAGGCCAGCAGCGCCGCGTGAACGCCAATCACCAGCGTCGTCTTAAAACGTCTAAGGAGAAGCCCGACTACGACGACAATCTGTTTGGCGAGCCTGATGAAGGTATCGTCATCAGCCGCTTTGGTATGCACGCTGATGTGGAATCCGCAGATGGCGACGTTCACCGCTGCAATATTCGCCGTACCATCCGTTCGCTGGTGACCGGCGACCGCGTAGTCTGGCGTCCGGGTAAACCGGCGGAAGGCGTAAATGTCAAAGGGATCGTGGAAGCGGTGCATGAGCGCACTTCAGTGTTAACGCGCCCGGACTTCTACGATGGCGTGAAACCTATTGCCGCCAACATCGACCAGATTGTCATTGTCTCCGCCATTTTGCCGGAGCTGTCGCTCAATATTATCGACCGTTACCTGGTGGCCTGCGAAACCTTGCAGATTGAGCCGATTATTGTGCTCAACAAAATAGACCTGCTGGACGACGAAGGTATGAAGTTCGTCAACGAGCAGATGGACATCTACCGCAATATCGGTTATCGCGTATTGATGGTTTCCAGTCATACTCAGGATGGGCTGAAACCGCTGGAAGAGGCGTTGACCGGGCGCATCAGCATTTTTGCCGGGCAGTCTGGCGTTGGCAAATCCAGCCTGCTGAACGCGTTGCTGGGGCTGCAAAAAGAGATCCTGACCAACGATGTCTCTGACAACTCGGGGCTTGGTCAGCACACCACGACCGCCGCTCGGCTGTATCACTTCCCGCACGGCGGTGATGTGATTGACTCCCCAGGAGTGCGTGAGTTCGGCCTCTGGCACCTGGAGCCGGAACAAATCACTCAGGGCTTTGTCGAATTCCATGACTATTTAGGTCTGTGTAAATATCGCGATTGCAAACACGATACCGATCCGGGCTGCGCTATCCGGGAAGCGGTTGAGGAAGGGAAAATCGCGGAAACCCGTTTCGAAAACTATCACCGTATTCTGGAAAGCATGGCGCAGGTAAAAACGCGTAAAAACTTTTCTGATACGGATGACTGACAATTAAGCTAACCGTCGTTAGAATCGTCCCCTTTTTTCAGGATCCGGCATGTAGGCCGGATCAGGAACGACAAAACAATGGCCTGGAGGCTACCTTGTTAAATTCATTTAAACTTTCGCTACAGTACATTCTGCCGAAACTATGGCTTACTCGCCTGGCGGGTTGGGGCGCAAGCAAGCGGGCAGGATGGCTGACAAAACTGGTTATCGATCTGTTCGTTAAATACTACAAGGTCGACATGAAAGAGGCGCAAAAGCCGGATACCGCCAGCTACCGCACCTTTAACGAATTCTTTGTCCGTCCGCTGCGTGACGAAGTACGCCCAATCGATACCGATCCGAATGTACTGGTTATGCCTGCCGATGGCGTTATCAGCCAGTTGGGTAAAATCGAAGAAGATAAAATCCTGCAAGCCAAAGGCCACAACTACAGCCTCGAAGCCCTGCTGGCAGGCAACTATCTGATGGCGGACCTGTTCCGCAACGGTACGTTTGTGACCACTTACCTCTCCCCGCGTGACTACCACCGCGTACACATGCCGTGCAACGGTATTCTGCGTGAGATGATCTACGTGCCGGGCGATCTCTTCTCCGTTAACCATCTCACCGCTCAGAACGTGCCGAATCTGTTTGCCCGTAACGAACGCGTGATCTGCCTGTTCGATACCGAATTTGGCCCAATGGCGCAGATTCTGGTCGGGGCGACGATTGTAGGCAGCATTGAGACGGTCTGGGCGGGCACCATTACGCCGCCGCGCGAAGGTATCATCAAGCGCTGGACCTGGCCTGCCGGGGAAAACGACGGTTCTGTGGCACTGCTGAAAGGCCAGGAAATGGGTCGCTTTAAACTCGGTTCCACCGTTATCAACCTGTTTGCACCGGGTAAAGTGAATCTGGTTGAGCAACTGGAAAGCCTGTCTGTCACGAAAATTGGCCAGCCGCTGGCAGTATCTACCGAAACCTTTGTTACGCCAGACGCTGAACCCGCCCCGCTTCCTGCTGAAGAGATCGAAGCAGAACACGACGCCAGCCCATTGGTTGACGACAAAAAAGACCAGGTCTAATCCATCAAAGGAAACGCTGACGTGCGCCTGATTATCACTTTTCTGATGGCCTGGTGCCTCAGTTGGGGGGCGTACGCCGCGACGGCCCCCGATAGCAAACAAATCTCACAAGAACTGGAGCAGGCAAAAGCGGCGAAACCCGCGCAACCGGAAGTCGTAGAGGCGCTCCAGTCTGCCTTAAATGCGCTTGAGGAACGGAAAGGTTCCCTTGAGCGCATCAAGCAATATCAAGAAGTCATTGATAATTATCCGAAACTCTCCGCTACTCTGCGCGCGCAATTAAACAACATGCGTGACGAGCCGCGCAGCGTGTCACCGGGAATGTCTACCGACGCGCTGAATCAGGAAATTCTCCAGGTCAGCAGCCAGTTGCTGGATAAAAGCCGTCAGGCCCAGCAAGAGCAGGAACGCGCCCGCGAGATTGCCGATTCGCTGAATCAACTGCCGCAACAGCAAACCGATGCCCGCCGTCAGTTAAATGAAATCGAGCGCCGCCTGGGGACGCTTACCGGCAATTCCCCGCTCAATCAGGCACAAAATTTCGCGTTGCAGTCTGACTCCGCACGCCTGAAAGCACTCGTCGATGAACTGGAACTGGCGCAGCTGTCCGCCAATAACCGCCAGGAATTAGCGCGCTTACGCTCAGAGCTGGCGGAAAAAGAGAGCCAGCAACTGGATGCATATTTGCAGGCCTTACGTAATCAGTTGAACAGCCAACGTCAGCTTGAGGCGGAGCGGGCGCTGGAAAGTACCGAATTACTGGCAGAAAACAGTGCCGATTTGCCGAAAGATATCGTCGCGCAATTCAAAATTAACCGCGAACTATCGGCAGCGCTGAATCAACAGGCGCAGCGGATGGATCTCGTTGCCTCGCAACAGCGTCAGGCTGCCAGCCAGACGTTACAGGTCCGGCAGGCGTTGAATACGCTGCGTGAACAGTCGCAATGGCTGGGCTCGTCCAACCTGCTCGGCGAAGCGTTGCGGGCGCAGGTGGCACGGCTGCCGGAAATGCCAAAACCACAACAGCTTGATACCGAAATGGCGCAGTTGCGTGTGCAACGGTTACGTTATGAGGATCTGCTTAATAAACAGCCGCAGCTAAGGCAAATTCATCAGGCCGACGGTCAGCCGCTGACCGCCGAGCAAAACCGTATTCTGGAAGCACAGCTACGCACTCAGCGTGAGTTGCTGAACTCATTGTTGCAGGGTGGCGACACGCTACTACTGGAACTGACCAAGCTGAAAGTCTCCAACGGGCAACTGGAGGATGCGCTGAAAGAGGTGAATGAAGCGACGCACCGCTATCTGTTCTGGACCTCTGACGTGCGCCCGATGACCATCGCCTGGCCGCTGGAAATCGCCCAGGATCTGCGTCGTCTCATTTCGCTGGACACCTTCAGTCAGTTGGGCAAAGCCAGTGTGATGATGCTGACCAGTAAAGAGACAATTTTACCGCTGTTTGGCGCGTTGATTCTGGTCGGTTGCAGTATTTACTCACGCCGCTATTTCACCCGTTTTCTTGAACGTTCGGCGGCGAAAGTCGGCAAAGTGACTCAGGATCACTTCTGGCTGACGTTACGCACTCTTTTCTGGTCGATTCTCGTCGCGTCACCGCTACCGGTGCTGTGGATGACGCTGGGTTACGGCTTGCGCGAGGCGTGGCCTTATCCGCTGGCGGTCGCGATTGGCGATGGTGTAACGGCCACCGTGCCGCTGCTGTGGGTAGTGATGATTTGCGCTACCTTTGCCCGCCCGAACGGCTTGTTTATCGCTCATTTTGGCTGGCCGCGCGAACGCGTTTCCCGTGGGATGCGCTACTACCTGATGAGCATCGGGCTTATTGTGCCACTGATTATGGCGCTGATGATGTTCGATAACCTCGACGACCGCGAATTTTCCGGTTCGCTGGGACGGCTTTGCTTTATCCTCATTTGCGGTGCGCTGGCGGTGGTCACCCTCAGCCTGAAAAAGGCCGGGATCCCGCTGTATCTCAACAAAGAAGGCAGCGGCGACAACATTACCAACCATATGCTGTGGAACATGATGATTAGCGCACCGCTGGTCGCTATTCTGGCGTCGGCGGTGGGTTATCTGGCAACGGCGCAGGCACTGTTAGCGAGGCTTGAAACCTCGGTTGCCATCTGGTTCCTGCTACTGGTGGTTTATCACGTTATCCGCCGCTGGATGCTGATCCAGCGCCGCAGGCTGGCGTTTGACCGGGCGAAGCATCGCCGGGCAGAGATGTTAGCGCAACGTGCGCGTGGCGAAGAGGAAGCGCATCATCACAGTAGCCCGGAAGGAGCAATTGAAGTCGATGAAAGCGAAGTCGATCTCGATGCCATCAGTGCGCAATCCTTGCGGCTGGTGCGCTCAATTTTGATGTTGATCGCCCTGCTTTCGGTCATTGTGCTGTGGTCAGAAATCCATTCCGCTTTCGGCTTCCTCGAAAATATTTCGCTGTGGGATGTCACTTCCACGGTACAGGGCGTAGAAAGCCTGGAGCCGATTACCCTCGGTGCGGTACTGATTGCCATTCTGGTGTTTATCATCACCACGCAGCTGGTGCGCAACCTGCCCGCGCTGCTGGAACTGGCGATTCTGCAGCACCTGGATTTAACGCCGGGTACGGGCTACGCCATCACCACCATCACCAAATATCTGCTGATGCTGATTGGCGGGCTGGTCGGCTTCTCGATGATTGGTATTGAGTGGTCGAAATTGCAGTGGCTGGTCGCCGCGCTCGGTGTTGGTCTCGGTTTTGGTTTGCAGGAAATTTTCGCCAACTTTATCTCTGGCCTGATTATCCTGTTCGAAAAACCGATTCGCATTGGCGATACGGTAACGATCCGCGATCTTACCGGTAGTGTGACGAAAATTAACACCCGCGCCACCACCATCAGCGACTGGGACCGCAAAGAAATTATCGTGCCGAACAAGGCGTTTATTACCGAGCAGTTTATCAACTGGTCGCTCTCTGACTCGGTCACGCGCGTGGTGTTGACGATTCCGGCCCCTGCCGATGCCAACAGTGAAGAAGTGACGGAAATCCTGCTCACCGCAGCGCGTCGCTGCTCGCTGGTGATCGACAACCCGGCACCGGAAGTCTTCCTGGTGGATCTGCAACAGGGGATTCAGATTTTCGAGCTGCGTATTTACGCCGCAGAAATGGGTCACCGCATGCCGCTACGCCATGAGATTCACCAGCTAATTCTGGCAGGCTTCCATGCCCACGGTATCGATATGCCATTCCCGCCCTTCCAGATGCGTCTGGAAAGCCTGAATGGTAAACAAACGGGGAGAACATTAACTTCTGCGGGCAAAGGTCGTCAGGCGGGAAGTTTGTAAGGTCTTTGTGGCCGGATGAACCCATCCGGCTTATAAGCAAAACTGATAGCGCAGAAAAAACTGCCACAGCCAATAGCCGAAAATAGCCAGCGCGGTGGCGTACATAAACCAGCCGCGTTTTTTTCGCCACAAAGCGAACCAGAGAAAAGGGAAAAAGAGCGGTAACGTCGTTATCACACCGACATCACGGGTATCGTCATCTTCGAGATACATCAGCACATCGCAGACGTTATTAATCCCGCGTCCATCAATCATCCACTCTTTGTCCAGCGCGGAAGTGATGGTTATCCAGAGGAACGCCACAATAAACCAGATGCAGCACAAGATAAACATGCGCGCACTCATGAGATAATCGGTCGCTTAATTTCGCTATAGCGCATACGAAACAAATCGCCGTATCCCACTAATTCTCCGCGAAAAACCAGACATCTAATAAGATAAGCGCAATAGATATCCGGCAGGTTTCCCCACCGCGGACCATCGCGCTCTTTGAGGGTATTAATAGTGTTACCCACCACCATCGCTACTTTGCGGGTGTGGCGGGTATCGACAAAAGAGAGGACCGTTTGCTCTATTTCCGCCACATCCCCGGCAGAAAAGTGCAGCTCCCTGATTTCATCTTCGGTTATCACTGGATCCCGACTAGCGTCGTCCATAACGTCTTCCTTTCCAGACAACTCATCGCCGGAGAGACGATGAGTTGCAGGATTTCATATGATCAGTCGAGAGCTAACTCAGGTTTGTTCGCCATGCGACTGCAATAGTTCTGGTAAATCGCCATCGCTAACAGCGAGAAGAAGACAGGGCCGCCAATCATCCACAATGTGCTGTCCCAGTCTCCAGCTTCAACCACAGGTTGAATGATGGTGAAGACGTTCGCAAATGTCACCACCAGTACGACAACCACTGTTGCAATCATTGCCGACATATGCGTTTTGAAAATCACAAACGGTCTGTCGAGATCCTGACGTGCTTTAAAAAATGGGAAAGCCAGCGCGAGGAACAGGTAAGGAAGCGTCATAGACACGTTCGCCATCAGCGTCAGCTTGTTAAAGAACGCCGATGCGGTACCGCCACCAAACGAAACCAGCAGAATGAAGATAGTAACCAACCCGCACTGCATCCACATGGCAATAGACGGCATCCCCATCGTATTCAGGCGCGTCATCGGTTCCGGCCACAATGCTTTCGGCGTTCCCTGGATGATGGCTTTCAGCGGTGAATAGCAAAGCGTAAAGAACGCACCGGTATAAGCGAGGAACATCGACAGTCCGGTAATACGCGCAAACCATACGCCCAGCGACAATGACGCTTCAGGTGAAAAATGCAGTGCGTTACCCAGCGTCACCCCGAGGCTCTTCATCAGCACATAGGTAATATTGCCGAGGTTAACGGAACCATTACTTAATACCTGCTGCCAGTTTGTGCTGACGCCCCATAAAAATATTGCCAGCGAATAACCGATTGAAATAACAATAGCGGCAAAAACAATACCTTTGGCAAAGTTCTTTTCTGGATTTTCCGTTTTATCGACCAGACCACCCACCGCTTCAATTCCGCCATAGGCAAAAATAGCAAATACCACAAACGATAGCATTGCCAGACCGGACTGATAACCTGGGTTCGGTGATGCAAGGAAATTAATATCCTGCGCGAAATGCCCACCATTTAATAACAAAATAGTAATGCTTACTAACAGCAATACTAAATTCAGACACATTACTGCAATACCGCCCACCGCAGTAATGCGGGCAATTTTATTAATCCCCTTTGAAGCAACGACGGTGACCAGAATCATCCATGCCACTGCCAGCAGACCAACCACCTGCGTAGGCTCCAGTCCGGCAATACGCCAGTGCTGGGTCATGTCGCTACCATAGAGGAATGTTGAGAACGGTACCCAAACTTTCGCTGAGGTACTCACCATCCAGATGATATAAGAGGAAAACCACATAAATGTACCAATGAAGGCAAAACGTGGTCCGACACTATTATTCATCCAGGAATAGATACCACCTTCTTCTTTGCGATAAGCCGCTCCCATTTCAGCCATCATTAAGGCGAATGGAATAAAGAATAACAATGCAGAAAATATATAAAAGGGAATCGCACTATAACCCATTAAGTAATAAGCCGATGGGCTATTGGCAAATCCAAATACGGAAGTAAAGATCATCAATATGAGTCCTATCAGACTCATCTTTTTTATCGTGTGAGGCATGAAACCATCCTTCATTTCAGCGCGTGTATAAAACGCGCCCACTGAACTGCACTGCCCAACATTGAGCGGGCAGCGTAAAAACCAATACAGAATTGATACCTGGATGATATCAAATATCCAGTCTTAAATTGTGGCCTTTAGCGGAAAAATGAAAACATATGCTACAGAATGGCGCTTATCACGCCATTCTTCGCGGTTAATTCAGTAATTTTTCAGAATTATGCCCGGTCAACGCTAAAGGCGATGACTTCAGCCAGTGTCTCCGCGCCCAGCGCCAACATCACCAGACGATCAACGCCTAATGCCACGCCGGAACAGTCAGGCATACCGACTTTCAAGGCTTCAATCAGATTCTGGTCAATGGGGTGCTGCGGCAAACCGCGCGCCGCGCGCTTACGGTTATCTTGTTCAAAGCGTTGTTGCTGCTCACGGGCATCCGTCAATTCATGGAAACCATTCGCCAGCTCAATACCTTTATAATAAACCTCAAAGCGTTCAGCGACCCGATGATCTTCGGTACTGATTTGCGCCAGTGATGCCTGGCTGGCTGGAAAGTGGTACACAAAGGTCGGTTTTTCTTTGCCAATATTTGGCTCTACGCCAAAGGTAAACAGCAATTGTAGCAACGTGTCGCGGTCTTCTTCGGTATCTGCAACGTTGCTCAAATCCAGTTTCGCTGCCACTTCCCGCAGTTGCGTTTTGTCGGCAGAGAGCGGGTCAATTTCCAGATAACGCAAGAAAGCTTGTTGATAAGAAAGGCTTTCTGCTGCCGGGCAGTCCAGCACTTGTTGTAAGAGATCGTCCACCTCGTTCATCAACCGGTACATATCATAGTGCGGTCGATACCACTCAAGCATAGTGAACTCAGGGTTGTGATAACGCCCCATCTCTTCATTACGGAAGCTGCGGCACAGCTGGAATACCGGCCCACAACCAGCAACCAGCAGGCGTTTCATATGGTATTCAGGGCTGGTCATTAACCAGAGATTCATCCCCTGCGAATGCCCGGGGCCAACGAAACGTGTCTCAAACGGGACCAAATGAATATCGGTTACCGTCGCCTGGCTCATACAAGGCGTCTCCACCTCCAGCACTCCACGATCGGCAAAGAAACGACGGATCTCCGCCATAATCGCCGCGCGTTTTAATAAGTTAGGAATGGATGCGCTCGGCTGCCAGGATGCCGTTTCGCTCATAGTTAAATCTCCAGTTTTTGACAAGGGCACGAAGTCTACTCGCAACGCGACGGCGAGACAAATTTTACGCAGGAATCAAACAACGGTGGGCAGTGACTAAAAAAAGCACGATCTGATGGTTTAGTAATTAAATTAATCATCTTCAGTGATAATTTAGCCCTCTTGCGCACTAAAAAAATCGATCTCGTCAAATTTCAGACTTATCCATCAGACTATACTGTTGTACCTATAAAGGAGCAGTGGAATAGCGTTCGCAGACCGTAACTTTCAGGCACTTACCCTGAAGTACGGGGCTGTGGGATAAAAACAATCTGGAGGAATGTCGTGCAAACCTTTCAAGCCGATCTTGCCATTGTAGGCGCCGGTGGCGCGGGATTACGTGCTGCAATTGCTGCCGCGCAGGCAAATCCAAATGCAAAAATCGCACTAATCTCAAAAGTATACCCGATGCGTAGCCATACCGTTGCTGCAGAAGGGGGCTCCGCCGCTGTCGCGCAGGATCATGACAGCTTCGAATATCACTTTCACGATACAGTAGCGGGTGGCGACTGGTTGTGTGAGCAGGATGTCGTGGATTATTTCGTCCACCACTGCCCAACCGAAATGACCCAACTGGAACTGTGGGGATGCCCATGGAGCCGTCGCCCGGATGGTAGCGTCAACGTACGTCGCTTCGGCGGCATGAAAATCGAGCGTACCTGGTTCGCCGCCGATAAGACCGGCTTCCATATGCTGCACACGCTGTTCCAGACCTCTCTGCAATTCCCGCAGATCCAGCGTTTTGACGAACATTTCGTGCTGGATATTCTGGTTGATGATGGTCATGTTCGCGGCCTGGTAGCAATGAACATGATGGAAGGCACGCTGGTGCAGATCCGTGCTAACGCGGTCGTTATGGCTACCGGCGGTGCGGGTCGCGTTTATCGTTACAACACCAACGGCGGCATCGTTACCGGTGACGGTATGGGTATGGCGCTAAGCCACGGCGTTCCGCTGCGTGACATGGAATTCGTTCAGTATCACCCAACCGGTCTACCAGGTTCCGGTATCCTGATGACCGAAGGCTGCCGCGGTGAAGGTGGTATTCTGGTCAACAAAAATGGCTACCGTTATCTGCAAGATTACGGCATGGGCCCGGAAACTCCGCTGGGCGAGCCGAAAAACAAATATATGGAACTGGGTCCACGCGACAAAGTTTCTCAGGCCTTCTGGCACGAATGGCGTAAAGGCAACACCATCTCCACGCCACGTGGCGATGTGGTTTATCTCGACCTGCGTCACCTCGGCGAGAAAAAACTGCATGAACGTCTGCCGTTCATCTGCGAACTGGCGAAAGCGTACGTTGGCGTCGATCCGGTTAAAGAACCGATTCCGGTACGTCCGACCGCACACTACACCATGGGTGGTATCGAAACCGATCAGAACTGTGAAACCCGCATTAAAGGTCTGTTCGCCGTGGGTGAATGTTCCTCTGTTGGTCTGCACGGTGCGAACCGTCTGGGCTCCAACTCGCTGGCGGAACTGGTGGTCTTCGGTCGTCTGGCCGGTGAGCAAGCTATGGAACGCGCATCTACTGCCGGTAATGGCAACGATGCAGCAATCAATGCTCAGGTTGCTGGCGTTGAACAGCGCCTGAAAGATCTGGTTAACCAGGATGGCGGCGAAAACTGGGCTAAGATCCGCGACGAAATGGGCATGGCCATGGAAGAAGGCTGCGGTATCTACCGTACGCCAGAACTGATGCAGAAAACCATCGACAAGCTGGCAGAATTGCAGGAACGCTTCAAGCGCGTGCGCATCACCGACACTTCCAGCGTGTTCAACACCGACCTGCTCTACACCATTGAACTGGGTCACGGTCTGAACGTTGCTGAATGTATGGCGCACTCCGCAATGGCACGTAAAGAGTCTCGCGGCGCGCACCAGCGTCTGGACGAAGGTTGCACCGAGCGTGACGACGTCAACTTCCTCAAACACACCCTCGCCTTCCGCGATGCTGATGGCACGACTCGCCTGGAGTACAGCGACGTGAAGATTACTACGCTGCCGCCAGCTAAACGCGTTTACGGTGGCGAAGCGGATGCAGCCGATAAGGCGGAAGCAGCCAATAAGAAGGAGAAGGCGAATGGCTGAGATGAAAAACCTGAAAATTGAGGTGGTGCGCTATAACCCGGAAGTCGATACCGCACCGCATAGCGCATTCTATGAAGTGCCTTATGACGCAACTACCTCATTACTGGATGCGCTGGGCTACATCAAAGACAACCTGGCACCGGACTTGAGCTACCGCTGGTCCTGCCGTATGGCGATTTGTGGTTCCTGCGGCATGATGGTTAACAACGTGCCAAAACTGGCATGTAAAACCTTCCTGCGTGATTACACCGACGGTATGAAGGTTGAAGCGTTAGCTAACTTCCCGATTGAACGCGATCTGGTGGTCGATATGACCCACTTCATCGAAAGTCTGGAAGCGATCAAACCGTACATCATCGGCAACTCCCGCACCGCGGATCAGGGTACTAACATCCAGACCCCGGCGCAGATGGCGAAGTATCACCAGTTCTCCGGTTGCATCAACTGTGGTCTGTGCTACGCCGCGTGCCCGCAGTTTGGCCTGAACCCAGAGTTCATCGGTCCGGCTGCCATTACGCTGGCGCATCGTTATAACGAAGATAGCCGCGACCACGGTAAGAAGGAGCGTATGGCGCAGTTGAACAGCCAGAACGGCGTATGGAGCTGTACTTTCGTGGGCTACTGCTCCGAAGTCTGCCCGAAACACGTCGATCCGGCTGCGGCCATTCAGCAGGGCAAAGTAGAAAGTTCGAAAGACTTTCTTATCGCGACCCTGAAACCACGCTAAGGAGTGCAACATGACGACTAAACGTAAACCGTATGTACGGCCAATGACGTCCACCTGGTGGAAAAAATTGCCGTTTTATCGCTTTTACATGCTGCGCGAAGGCACGGCGGTTCCGGCTGTGTGGTTCAGCATTGAACTGATTTTCGGGCTGTTTGCCCTGAAAAATGGCCCGGAAGCCTGGGCGGGATTCGTCGACTTTTTACAAAACCCGGTTATCGTGATCATTAACCTGATCACTCTGGCGGCAGCCCTGCTGCACACCAAAACCTGGTTTGAGCTGGCACCAAAAGCAGCCAATATCATTGTAAAAGACGAAAAAATGGGACCAGAGCCAATTATCAAAAGTCTCTGGGCGGTAACTGTGGTTGCCACCATCGTAATCCTGTTTGTTGCCCTGTACTGGTAAGGAGCCTGAGATGATTAATCCAAATCCAAAGCGTTCTGACGAACCGGTATTCTGGGGCCTCTTCGGGGCCGGTGGTATGTGGAGCGCAATTATTGCGCCGGTGATGATCCTGCTGGTGGGTATTCTGCTGCCACTGGGGCTATTTCCGGGTGATGCGCTGAGCTACGAGCGCGTTCTGGCGTTCGCGCAGAGCTTCATTGGTCGCGTATTCCTGTTCCTGATGATCGTTCTGCCGCTGTGGTGTGGTTTACACCGTATGCACCACGCGATGCACGATCTGAAAATCCACGTACCTGCGGGTAAATGGGTTTTCTACGGTCTGGCTGCTATCCTGACAGTTGTCACACTGATTGGTGTCGTTACAATCTAACGCATCGCCAATGTAAATCCGGCCCGCCTATGGCGGGCCGTTTTGTATGGAAACCAGACCTTATGTTCAAAACGACGCTCTGCACCTTATTAATTACCGCCTCTTGCTCCACATTTGCCGCCCCTCAACAAATCAACGATATTGTGCATCGCACAATTACCCCGCTTATAGAGCAACAAAAGATCCCCGGTATGGCGGTGGCGGTAATTTATCAGGGTAAACCTTATTACTTTACCTGGGGCTATGCGGACATCGCCAAAAAGCAGCCCGTCACACAGCAAACGTTGTTTGAGTTAGGTTCGGTCAGCAAAACATTTACGGGCGTGCTTGGTGGCGACGCTATTGCTCGAGGGGAAATCAAGTTAAGCGATCCCACAACAAAATACTGGCCTGAACTTACCGCTAAACAGTGGAATGGGATCACACTATTACATCTCGCAACCTACACCGCTGGCGGCCTGCCATTGCAGGTGCCGGATGAGGTGAAATCCTCAAGCGACTTGCTGCGCTTCTATCAAAACTGGCAGCCTGCATGGGCTCCAGGAACACAACGTCTGTATGCCAACTCCAGTATCGGTTTGTTCGGCGCACTGGCTGTGAAGCCGTCTGGTTTGAGTTTTGAGCAGGCGATGAAAACTCGTGTCTTCCAGCCACTCAAACTCAATCATACGTGGATTAATGTACCGTCCGCAGAAGAAAAGAACTACGCCTGGGGATATCGCGAAGGTAAGGCAGTACATGTTTCGCCAGGGGCGTTAGATGCTGAAGCTTATGGTGTGAAGTCGACCATTGAAGATATGGCCCGCTGGGTGCAAAGCAATTTAAAACCCTTTGATATCAATGAGAAAACACTTCAACAAGGGATACAACTGGCACAATCTCGCTACTGGCAAACCGGCGATATGTATCAGGGTCTGGGCTGGGAAATGCTGGACTGGCCGGTAAATCCTGACATCATCATTAACGGCAGTGACAATAAAATTGCACTGGCAGCACGCCCCGTAAAACCGATTACGCCCCCAACTCCTGCAGTACGTGCATCATGGGTACATAAAACGGGGGCGACCGGCGGATTTGGTAGCTATGTCGCGTTTATTCCAGAAAAAGAGCTGGGTATCGTGATGCTGGCTAACAAAAACTATCCCAATCCAGCGAGAGTTACCGCCGCCTGGCAGATTCTCAACACTCTACAGTAAAATTTCATCGGGTCCGAATTTTCGGACCTTTTCTCCGCTTTTCCTTGCTGTCATCTACACTTAGAAAAAACCAGTAAGGAAACATTTATGCGCCTGCTCCCTCTCGTTGCCGCAGCGACAGCTGCATTTCTGGTCGTTGCCTGCAGTTCTCCTACGCCGCCGCGTGGCGTGACCGTAGTGAATAATTTCGACGCTAAACGCTATCTCGGCACCTGGTATGAGATTGCCCGTTTTGATCACCGCTTTGAACGTGGACTGGAAAAAGTCACCGCAACATACAGCCTGCGGGATGACGGCGGCCTGAATGTCATTAATAAAGGCTATAACCCTGACAGAGGAATGTGGCAGCAGAGTGAAGGGAAAGCGTACTTTACCGGCGCACCAACTCGCGCTGCGCTGAAAGTGTCATTCTTTGGTCCTTTCTATGGCGGTTATAACGTTATTGCACTCGATCGGGAATACCGCCATGCGCTGGTTTGCGGCCCGGACCGCGACTACCTGTGGATACTCTCTCGCACGCCAACCATTTCTGACGAAGTGAAACAGGAGATGCTGGCAGTCGCGACCCGGGAAGGGTTTGATGTCAGTAAGTTTATTTGGGTACAGCAGCCCGGTAGTTAGTGAGTGCTGAGTTTCAGACCAATAATCCCCAATACGATTAACGCCAGACTCGCCAGGCGCATCGGGTTAGCGGACTCACCGAGCAGCACAATGCCGGTGATGGCCGCGCCGACTGCGCCAATACCCGTCCACACGGCATAAGCCGTCCCTACTGGTAACGATTTCATCGCCCAGGCAAGTAGCGCCATACTGACAATCATCGCCATCACGGTAATAACACTTGGCGTCAAACGACTAAAGCCGTGGGTATATTTCAGGCCAACGGCCCATACCACTTCCAGCAGACCAGCAATAACTAAGATAATCCAGGACATATCAGGCTCCGGAGAATTGGGGCCGTCCCCGGTGAAAAGAGGCGTTTGCAGGTCGTCCTGCAAAGCTGATGGTTGAACGGATATTTTGCCAGGTGGCAGGGGAATTTCAACTATTACCTTTGTGACTATTGCAAAAAAACAAACGGCACGACATAACTGTCGTACCGTTATTGCTTACTGCTGCGCTTTCGTTGCTGCGCCAGAAATCGCGTTACCGCCATCAGAAATGTCTTCACCAACGCCACGCGTGGTGTTGCAGGCAGTTAATACTGTTGAAAGCACCAGAACAGAAAAGATCGCTGCAATTGTCTTCTTCACCATAACGTCTTCCTTTTAGGTAATGTTATTTATGTTTGCCTATAGCAAATTAATAATAGACAACATCACCAAAAATGATGGAAATCTGATGATTTTTCGGAAGAGAAGAAAAATTAGCTGGCAGCGCGGGAGATGGAATTACCGAGATGTTTAATGTCTTCACCAAAACCGCGAGCGGTGTTACAGCCCGTGAGCAGCGCACTGGCAAGCAAAACAAGAACGATAAGGCGTTTCATCATCTCTGACCTGAATAAGTGATGGTGCAGCCTGCAGGCCGCACCACAACCGCATTACTTCACGCGAGAGACGTATTCACCAGAGCGGGTATCCACTTTGATGACTTCGCCGATCTGCACGAACAGCGGAACTTTAACCACAGCGCCAGTAGACAGGGTAGCTGGTTTGCCGCCAGTACCTGCGGTATCACCTTTCAGGCCCGGATCGGTATCAACGATTTCCAGTTCAACGAAGTTCGGCGGAGTAACGGAGATCGGCTGACCATTCCACAGAGTTACGATACACTCTGCCTGATCAAGCAGCCATTTCGCGTTGTCGCCAATTGCTTTTGCGTCAGCAGACAGCTGCTCGAAAGTTTCGTTGTTCATGAAGTGCCAGAACTCACCGTCGTTGTACAGGTAAGTCAGGTTCATATCGACAACATCAGCGCCTTCAGCGGAATCAGTAGATTTGAAGGTTTTTTCTACGCGAGTACCGGTCAGCAGACGACGCAGTTTAACGCGAGCAAATGCCTGGCCTTTACCCGGTTTTACGAATTCACTCGCTTCAACCGCGTAAGGTTCGCCGTCTAACATGATTTTAAGACCAGCACGAAAATCGTTGCTATAGTACGTTGCCATAAGGCCCTCTGAAATTTGTTAATTGGTAGCTAAGCCACAAAATGGCGCATATTGTAACCCTAAATACCCCATCCAGAGAAGATTGGTTAACGCAACTTGCCGATGTTGTGACCGATCCTGATGAACTTCTGCGTCTTTTGAATATAGACGCGGACGAAAAACTGTTGGCCGGACGCAGCGCCAAAAAGCTGTTTGCCCTGCGTGTGCCCCGCTCATTTATCGATCGCATGGAGAAAGGCAATCCGAACGATCCGCTTTTGCGTCAGGTAATTACCTCGCAAGATGAGTTTGTCGTCGCGCCCGGATTCTCCACCGACCCGCTGGAAGAACAGCACAGCGTAGTGCCAGGTTTGTTGCATAAATACCACAACCGGGCGCTTTTGCTGGTCAAAGGCGGCTGCGCGGTAAATTGCCGCTATTGCTTCCGTCGCCACTTCCCCTATGCCGAAAATCAGGGCAACAAGCGTAACTGGCAGATTGCACTTGAGTATGTTGCTGCGCATCCGGAACTGGACGAGATGATTTTCTCCGGCGGCGATCCGCTGATGGCGAAAGATCACGAGCTGGACTGGTTGCTCACACAACTGGAAGCCATCCCGCATATCAAACGTCTGCGGATTCACAGCCGTCTGCCGATTGTGATCCCGGCACGCATCACAGATGCGCTGGTTGAACGCTTTTCACATTCTACGCTGCAAATCTTGCTGGTGAATCACATCAACCATGCCAATGAGATAGATGAAACATTCCGTCAGGCGATGGCTAAGTTGCGCCGGGTAGGCGTTACTTTGCTCAACCAGAGCGTTCTGTTACGTGATGTGAACGATAACGCACAAACGCTGGCAAACCTGAGTAATGCGTTGTTCGATGCCGGCGTGATGCCGTATTACCTGCATGTGCTCGATAAAGTACAGGGCGCGGCGCATTTTATGGTGAGTGATGACGAAGCACGGCAGATTATGCGTGAGTTGCTGACACTGGTGTCGGGATATCTGGTGCCTAAACTGGCGCGAGAAATTGGCGGCGAACCCAGCAAAACGCCGCTGGATCTCCAGCTACGCCAGCAGTAACTGATTAAACAGGGAAGTTTAATCTTTGCCCGTTGCATAACCTTTAATTATTCATATACATTGCTGTTGTTACTCTTTATATAACCAACACCAATAATTAACCTTTCTTTTCTGTTTATATAGAGTGAGCACGGCTATTTATGTTATTTTAACAACTATTACTACCAAGCCCATTTATCTGGCTTATAAACTAAAATTAATTATTTAATTGAGAAATGGTTAGGGAGAACCTACATGGCCATAAGCATCAAGGGTGTTAATACCGGTGTTATTCGCAAGAGTAATAATTTCATTGCACTGGCGCTGAAAATTAAAGAGCCTCGCAATAAAGAATCGTTGTTCTTTCTGTCTGTCATGGAACTGCGCGACCTTCTGATTGCGCTGGAAAGCCGTTTGCATCAAAAGCATAAACTGGATGCTGCTGCACGCCTTCAGTATGAGCAAGCTCGCGATAAAGTCATTAAGAAAATGGCAGAAAATATCCCAGAAATTCTGGTTGATGAGCTTAAAAATGCCGATATTAATCGTCGGGTTAACACGCTGGAACTTACCGATAATCAGGGTGAAAATCTTACCTTCGTATTAACGCTACATGACGGTAGCACATGTGAGTTAGTCATCAATGAATTGCAGATTGAAATGCTGGCGCGAGCAATCATTCATGCAATTAATAATGCGGAAATGCGTGAACTGGCATTACGTATTACCTCACTGTTAGATTTCCTGCCGTTATACGACGTTGACTGCCAGGACAATGGCAATCTGGAATATGACACCTATTCCCAACCGGAATGGAAACATAACTTGTTCAACCATTATCTGGCGGTGCTTTACCGCTTTAAAGATAAAAGTGGCAAAGAACAATTTAGCGGCGCAGTGGTGAAAACGCGTGAAGCAACGCCGGGTAAAGAAGTGGAGGCGATCACTCGCCGAATGCTTGATTTCAGCCCCCGACTGAAAAAACTCGCGGGTGTGCCATGTCAGGTCTATGTTCGCACCGTAGCGGCAAATAATGCCCAACCGCTAACCCAGGATCAATGCTTACGCGCGCTGCATCACTTACGTGTTCAATCCACCAGCAAAACTGCACCGCAGGCGAAATAATCCCATCTGTTTTACTACGAGGCTGGAAGTATCCAGCCTCTGGATCCCATCAGTTCGGGCACTTATATACCTGGCCGATAATCTGGCTATCCGTCGGGACAAAACTGGACAACATTCCCTGCGACGGGCTGCTGATGCCATAAATCACGTTACCGCCCATTGCAGCCGCCTGGTTGCGCAGATCGTTTGCTGCGCCGCGCATAGAACCGCCTTCTTCACCGTGTTGCCCGGAAAGCCAGTTGCTTTGCTTACCTGTCGCAGTACCAATCAGCTGGCACTCTGCGCCTGGCTGCTCGTCCACAATGCGTACACTCTGACCGGCAGCACTCAATTCGTTGCTGGAGCCACAACCCGCCATCAGTAGCGCGGCACCGACAATCCCTGCTAAGTATTTTACGTGCATGTTATTCCCCATAATCAATGAGCTGGACGCCACTCGCGTCTGTGTGTGAATCTTATACTAAAAAGATGACTAAAAGAAAAACCCCCAGACATTTCTGCCCGGGGGTTTGTTTATTTCTGCGAGGTGCAGGGCAATTACATCATGCCGCCCATGCCACCCATGCCGCCCATACCGCCAGCAGCGCCTAAGTCAGCTGCATCGTTTTTCGGCAGGTCGGTAACCATGCACTCGGTGGTGATCATCAGGCCAGCCACAGAAGCCGCGTACTGCAGAGCAGAACGGGTTACTTTAGTTGGATCCAGGATACCCATGTCGATCATGTTGCCGTATTCTTCGGTTGCTGCGTTGTAACCGTAGTTGCCGTCGCCGCCTTTAACGGTGTTAGCAACAACAGACGGTTCTTCGCCGCAGTTCAGGACGATCTGACGCAGCGGAGCTTCCATTGCACGCAGTGCAACTTTGATACCCACGTTCTGGTCTTCGTTCTGACCACGCAGGTCAGCCAGTTTAGACGCTACGCGGATCAGCGCAACACCACCACCAGCAACCACGCCTTCTTCTACCGCAGCACGGGTCGCGTGCAGGGCGTCTTCAACGCGTGCTTTTTTCTCTTTCATTTCAACTTCGGTAGCAGCACCTACTTTGATAACTGCAACGCCGCCTGCCAGTTTCGCTACGCGCTCCTGCAGTTTTTCACGGTCGTAGTCAGAAGTTGCTTCTTCAATCTGCTGACGGATCTGAGCAACACGGCCCTGGATTGCAGCTTCTTCACCCACGCCATCGATGATGGTGGTAGTGTCTTTGTTGATCACAACACGTTTAGCCTGACCCAGGTCTTCCAGGGTTGCTTTTTCCAGCTCCATACCGATCTCTTCAGAGATTACGGTACCGCCAGTCAGGGTTGCGATATCCTGCAGCATAGCTTTACGACGATCGCCGAAGCCCGGAGCTTTAACCGCAGCAACTTTCACGATGCCACGCATGGTGTTAACAACCAGAGTTGCCAGCGCTTCGCCTTCAACATCTTCAGCGATGATCAGCAGCGGTTTGCCTGCTTTGGCAACAGCTTCCAGAACCGGCAGCATTTCGCGGATGTTGGAGATTTTCTTGTCAGCCAGCAGGATGAACGGGCTTTCCAGTTCTACTGCGCCAGTTTCCGGCTTGTTGATGAAGTAAGGAGACAGGTAGCCACGGTCGAACTGCATACCTTCAACCACGTCCAGTTCGTCCTGCAGACCGGTACCGTCTTCAACGGTGATAACACCTTCTTTACCGACTTTGTCCATCGCTTCAGCGATCAGTTTACCTACGGTTTCGTCGGAGTTAGCGGAGATGGTACCAACCTGAGCAATCGCTTTAGAGTCAGAGCACGGTACGGACAGCGCTTTCAGTTCTTCAACTGCAGCGGTAACAGCTTTGTCGATACCACGTTTCAGGTCCATCGGGTTCATGCCCGCAGCAACAGCTTTCAGACCTTCAGTGATGATAGCCTGAGCCAGTACGGTTGCAGTGGTGGTACCGTCGCCTGCAGCGTCGTTCGCTTTAGAGGCAACTTCTTTCACCATCTGCGCACCCATATTTTCGAACTTGTCTTCCAGTTCGATTTCACGAGCAACGGAAACACCATCTTTGGTGATGGTCGGTGCACCGAAAGATTTATCCAGAACTACGTTACGGCCTTTCGGACCGAGGGTAACTTTCACTGCATCTGCCAGTACGTTTACGCCGCGCAGCATTTTCACACGAGCGTCGTTACCGAATTTTACGTCTTTAGCTGCCATTATCTTTATTCCTTAAATTCGTATGTTCAGTGTCGTGCGCGGATTACGCTTCAACAATTGCCAGAATGTCGCTTTCGGACATGATCAACACTTCTTCATTGTCGATCTTCTCAGATTTCACACCGTAGCCATCGTTGAAAATAACGATGTCGCCAACTTTCACATCCAGCGGCTTCACTTCGCCATTTTCAAGGATACGGCCATTGCCGACAGCCAGCACTTCGCCGCGGGTGGATTTAGCCGCTGCAGAGCCGGTCAGAACGATGCCGCCAGCAGATTTAGTTTCAACTTCTTTACGCTTGACGATCACGCGATCATGCAATGGACGAATATTCATTGATAACTCTCCTTTGAGAAAGTCCGTATCTGTTATGGGTGACGCCGGAGCTTACGTGGTTTCCCGGCTGGTGACCAGAGAAATGGGGATGAGGCTTCGCCCCTTCAAGGGGGAAAAAGAAAAAAAATTCTGATCAGCACAAAATCGGGTGAAAACCCTGATTCACCTCACATTTCATCGCAATTTCTTCATCACCGTCATAAGCGAATCTGATTGTGCTACCATCGAAAATCTACGCAGTTGCCCATAATTTGGGCGCAATCGGACATCAACCCATGAGTGGACTCAAACAAGAACTGGGGCTGGCCCAGGGCATTGGCCTGCTATCGACGTCATTATTAGGCACTGGCGTGTTTGCCGTTCCTGCGTTAGCTGCGCTGGTAGCGGGCAATAACAGCCTGTGGGCGTGGCCCGTTTTGATTATCTTAGTGTTCCCGATTGCGATTGTGTTTGCGATTCTGGGTCGCCACTATCCCAGCGCAGGCGGTGTCGCGCACTTCGTCGGTATGGCGTTTGGTTCGCGGCTTGAGCGAGTCACCGGCTGGTTGTTTTTATCGGTCATTCCCGTGGGTTTGCCTGCCGCGCTACAAATTGCCGCCGGGTTCGGCCAGGCAATGTTTGGCTGGCATAGCTGGCAACTGTTGTTGGCAGAACTCGGTACGCTGGCGCTGGTGTGGTATATCGGTACTCGCGGTGCCAGTTCCAGTGCTAATCTACAAACAGTTATTGCCGGACTTATCGTCGCGCTGATTGTCGCTATCTGGTGGGCGGGCGATATCAAACCTGCGAATATCCCCTTCCCTGCACCTGGTAATATCGAACTTACCGGGTTATTTGCTGCGTTATCAGTGATGTTCTGGTGCTTTGTCGGTCTGGAGGCATTTGCCCATCTTGCCTCGGAATTTAAAAATCCAGAGCGTGATTTTCCTCGTGCTTTGATGATTGGTCTGCTGCTGGCAGGATTAGTCTACTGGGGCTGTACGGTAGTCGTCTTACACTTCGACGCCTATGGTGAACAAATGGCCGCGGCAGCATCGCTTCCAAAAATTGTAGTGCAACTGTTCGGTGTAGGAGCGTTATGGATTGCCTGCGTGATTGGCTATCTGGCCTGCTTTGCCAGTCTCAACATTTATATACAGAGCTTCGCCCGCCTGGTCTGGTCGCAGGCGCAACATAATCCTGACCACTACCTGGCACGCCTCTCTTCTCGTCATATCCCGAATAATGCCCTCAATGCGGTGCTCGGCTGCTGCGTGGTGAGCACGCTGGTGATTCATGCTTTAGAGATCAATCTGGACGCTCTTATTATTTATGCCAATGGCATCTTTATTATGATTTATCTGTTATGCATGCTGGCAGGTTGTAAATTATTGCAAGGACGTTATCGACTACTGGCGGTGGTTGGCGGGCTGTTATGCGTTCTGTTACTGGCAATGGTCGGCTGGAAAAGTCTCTATGCGCTGATTATGCTGGCGGGGTTATGGCTGTTTCTGCCAAAACGAAAAACGCCGGAAAATGGCATAACCACATAATCCGGCGTTTCGACATTAATCCTGGCGATCGTCTTTATGATCAAGGCGGTCGCGGTCATCATCCTTTCGCTGGTACTCACCCTCAAAAGTATTACCGCCACCGGTCCCGGTGCTAAAACCGCCGCCTGGCATGCGAGAAAAGCGCAAATGCGGCATCAACTTCACTGTCAGATGCTTTTGCACCGGCGGCAATAAAAGCAGAAGACCGAGGAAGTCGGTAAAAAAGCCCGGTAATAAAAGCAGCAAACCGGCAATGATCAGCGAAACACTTTTAATCATCTCCGCCGCTGGGTTTTCACCCGCCGCCATTTTTTGCTGCATCAGCACGAAATTCTTAAAGCCCTGGTTGCGTACCAGTGACATACCGATAACTGACGTGAATATAACCAGCACGAGGGTCAGCAATACCCCCAATACATGGGCAACTTGAATAAAGATTGAAATCTCAATATAGACATAAAGGAAAATGGCAATAAAAGGTAACCAGCGCAAAGGTTTCTCCTGTAATAGCAGCCGGTTAACCCCGGCTACCTGAATGGGTTGCGAATCGCGTTCAGCTTATATTGTGGTCATTAGCAAAATTTCAAGATGTTTGCGCAACTATTTTTGGTAGTAATCCCAAAGCGGTGATCTATTTCACAAATTAATAATTAAGGGGTAAAAACCGACACTTAAAGTGATCCAGATTACGGTAGAAATCCTCAAGCAGCATATGATCTCGGGTATTCGGTCGATGCAGGGGATAATCGTCGGTCGAAAAACATTCGAAACCACATATATTCTGTGTGTTTAAAGCAAATCATTGGCAGCTTGAAAAAGAAGGTTCACATGTCAAACAACATTCGTATCGAAGAAGATCTGTTGGGTACCAGGGAAGTTCCAGCTGATGCCTACTATGGTGTTCACACTCTGAGAGCGATTGAAAACTTCTATATCAGCAACAACAAAATCAGTGATATTCCTGAATTTGTTCGCGGTATGGTAATGGTTAAAAAAGCCGCAGCTATGGCAAACAAAGAGCTGCAAACCATTCCTAAAAGTGTAGCGAATGCCATCATTGCCGCATGTGATGAAGTCCTGAACAACGGAAAATGCATGGATCAGTTCCCGGTAGACGTCTACCAGGGCGGCGCAGGTACTTCCGTAAACATGAACACCAACGAAGTGCTGGCCAATATCGGTCTGGAACTGATGGGTCACCAGAAAGGTGAATATCAGTACCTGAACCCGAACGACCATGTTAACAAATGTCAGTCCACTAACGACGCCTACCCGACCGGTTTCCGTATCGCAGTTTACTCTTCCCTGATTAAGCTGGTAGATGCGATTAACCAACTGCGTGAAGGCTTTGAACGTAAAGCTGTCGAATTCCAGGACATCCTGAAAATGGGTCGTACACAGCTGCAGGACGCAGTACCGATGACCCTCGGCCAGGAATTCCGCGCTTTCAGCATCCTGCTGAAAGAAGAAGTTAAAAACATCCAACGTACCGCTGAACTGCTGCTGGAAGTTAACCTTGGCGCAACAGCAATCGGTACTGGTCTGAACACGCCGAAAGAGTACTCTCCGCTGGCAGTGAAAAAACTGGCTGAAGTCACTGGCTTCCCATGCGTACCGGCTGAAGACCTGATCGAAGCGACCTCTGACTGCGGCGCTTATGTTATGGTTCACGGCGCGCTGAAACGCCTGGCTGTGAAGATGTCCAAAATCTGTAACGACCTGCGCTTGCTCTCTTCTGGCCCACGTGCCGGCCTGAACGAGATCAACCTGCCGGAACTGCAGGCGGGCTCTTCCATCATGCCAGCTAAAGTAAACCCGGTTGTTCCGGAAGTGGTTAACCAGGTATGCTTCAAAGTCATCGGTAACGACACCACTGTTACCATGGCAGCAGAAGCAGGTCAGCTGCAGTTGAACGTTATGGAGCCGGTCATTGGCCAGGCCATGTTTGAATCCGTTCACATTCTGACCAACGCTTGCTACAACCTGCTGGAAAAATGCATTAACGGCATCACTGCTAACAAAGAAGTGTGCGAAGGTTACGTTTACAACTCTATCGGTATCGTTACTTACCTGAACCCGTTCATCGGTCACCACAACGGTGACATCGTGGGTAAAATCTGTGCCGAAACCGGTAAGAGTGTACGTGAAGTCGTTCTGGAACGCGGTCTGTTGACTGAAGCGGAACTTGACGATATTTTCTCCGTACAGAATCTGATGCACCCGGCTTACAAAGCAAAACGCTATACTGATGAAAGCGAACAGTAATCGTACAGGGTAGTACAAATAAAGAAGGCACGTCAGATGACGTGCCTTTTTTCTTGTGAGCAGTAACTTAAAAATAACAATCTAATATCAACTTGTTAAAAAACAAGGAAGGCTAATATGCTAGTTGTAGAACTCATCATAGTTTTGCTGGCGATCTTCTTGGGCGCCAGATTGGGGGGAATAGGTATTGGTTTTGCAGGCGGATTGGGGGTGCTGGTTCTTGCCGCTATTGGCGTTAAACCCGGTAACATCCCGTTCGATGTCATTTCCATTATCATGGCGGTTATCGCCGCTATTTCTGCCATGCAGGTTGCTGGCGGTCTGGACTATCTGGTTCATCAGACAGAAAAGCTGCTGCGCCGTAACCCGAAATACATCACGATCCTCGCACCGATCGTGACCTATTTCCTGACTATCTTTGCTGGTACTGGCAACATCTCTCTGGCGACACTGCCAGTTATCGCTGAAGTTGCGAAGGAACAAGGCGTTAAACCTTGCCGTCCGCTGTCTACTGCAGTGGTATCCGCGCAGATTGCGATCACCGCATCGCCAATCTCAGCAGCAGTGGTTTACATGTCTTCCGTGATGGAAGGTCATGGCATCAGCTACCTCCATCTGCTCTCCGTGGTCATCCCGTCCACCCTGCTGGCGGTTCTGGTGATGTCCTTCCTGGTCACTATGCTGTTCAACTCCAAACTCTCTGACGATCCGATTTATCGCAAGCGTCTGGAAGAGGGCCTGGTTGAACTGCGCGGTGAAAAGCAGATTGAAATCAAATCCGGTGCAAAAACGTCCGTCTGGCTGTTCCTGCTGGGCGTAGTTGGCGTGGTTATCTATGCAATCATCAACAGCCCAAGCATGGGTCTGGTTGAAAAACCGCTGATGAACACCACCAACGCAATCCTGATCATCATGCTCAGCGTTGCAACTCTGACCACCGTTATCTGTAAAGTCGATACCGACAACATCCTCAACTCCAGCACCTTCAAAGCAGGTATGAGCGCCTGTATTTGTATCCTGGGTGTTGCGTGGCTGGGCGATACTTTCGTTTCCAACAACATCGACTGGATCAAAGATACCGCTGGTGAAGTGATTCAGGGTCATCCGTGGCTGCTGGCCGTCATCTTCTTCTTTGCTTCTGCTCTGCTGTACTCTCAGGCTGCAACCGCAAAAGCACTGATGCCGATGGCTCTGGCACTGAACGTTTCTCCGCTGACCGCTGTTGCTTCTTTCGCTGCGGTGTCTGGTCTGTTCATTCTGCCGACCTACCCGACGCTGGTTGCTGCGGTACAGATGGATGACACGGGTACTACCCGTATCGGTAAATTCGTCTTCAACCATCCGTTCTTCATCCCGGGTACTCTGGGTGTTGCCCTGGCCGTTTGCTTCGGCTTCGTGCTGGGTAGCTTCATGCTGTAATGATCAATCGCGGGGCGTTCACGCCCCGCTTTCTTTCCCGCCGACTAACATCCTTCCCCCGTCCGTTGTATAGTGACCTCTCTCTTGCGGTTCCATCTGTTCTTGCGAGGTGTTTATGCTTGATGAAAAAAGTTCGAATACCGCGTCTGTCGTGGTGCTATGTACCGCACCGGATGAAGCGACAGCCCAGGATTTAGCCGCCAAAGTGCTGGCGGAAAAACTGGCGGCCTGCGCGACCTTGATCCCCGGCGCTACCTCTCTCTATTACTGGGAAGGTAAGCTGGAGCAAGAATACGAAGTGCAGATGATTTTAAAAACTACCGTATCTCACCAGCAGGCACTGCTGGAATGCCTGAAGTCTCATCATCCATATCAAACCCCGGAACTTCTGGTTTTACCTGTTACACACGGAGACACAGATTACCTCTCATGGCTCAACGCATCTTTACGCTGATCCTGCTACTTTGCAGCACTTCCGTTTTTGCCGGATTATTCGACGCGCCGGGACGTTCACAATTTGTCCCCGCGGATCAAGCCTTTGCTTTTGATTTTCAGCAAAAGCAACATGACCTTAATCTGACCTGGCAGATCAAAGACGGTTACTACCTCTACCGTAAACAGATCCGCATTACGCCGGAACACGCGAAAATTGCCGACGTGCAGCTGCCACAAGGCGTCTGGCATGAAGATGAGTTTTACGGCAAAAGCGAGATTTACCGCGATCGGCTGACGCTTCCCGTAACCATCAACCAGGCGAGTGCGGGAGCGACGTTAACTGTCACCTACCAGGGCTGTGCTGATGCCGGTTTCTGTTATCCGCCAGAAACCAAAACCGTTCCGTTAAGCGAAGTGGTCGCCAACAACGCAGCGTCACAGCCTGTGTCTGTTCCGCAGCAAGAGCAGCACACCGCGCAATTGCCCTTTTCCGCGCTCTGGGCGTTGTTGATCGGTATTGGTATCGCCTTTACGCCATGTGTGTTGCCAATGTACCCACTGATTTCTGGCATCGTGCTGGGTGGTAAACAGCGGCTCTCCACTGCCAGAGCATTGTTGCTGACCTTTATTTATGTGCAGGGGATGGCACTGACTTACACGGCGCTGGGTCTGGTAGTTGCCGCCGCAGGGTTACAGTTCCAGGCGGCGCTACAGCACCCATACGTGCTCATTGACCTCGCTATCGTCTTTACCTTGCTGGCGATGTCAATGTTTGGTTTGTTTACCCTGCAACTCCCCTCTTCGCTGCAAACGCGCCTCACGCTGATGAGCAATCGCCAACAGGGCGGCTCACCTGGCGGTGTGTTTGTTATGGGAGCGATTGCCGGACTGATCTGTTCACCATGCACCACCGCACCGCTTAGCGCGATTCTGTTGTATATCGCCCAAAGCGGGAACATGTGGCTGGGGGGCGGCACGCTTTATCTCTATGCGTTGGGCATGGGCCTGCCGCTGATGCTAATAACCGTCTTTGGTAACCGCCTGCTGCCGAAAAGCGGCCCGTGGATGGAACAAGTCAAAACCGCGTTTGGTTTTGTGATCCTCGCACTGCCGGTCTTCCTGCTGGAGCGAGTGATTGGTGATATATGGGGATTACGCTTGTGGTCGGCGCTTGGTGTCGCATTCTTTGGCTGGGCCTTTATCACCAGCCTACAGGCCAAACGCGGCTGGATGCGCGTGGTGCAAATAATCCTGCTGGCAGCGGCATTGGTTAGCGTGCGCCCACTTCAGGATTGGGCATTTGGTGCGACGCATACCGTGCAAACTCAGACGCATCTCAACTTTACACAAATCAAAACGGTAGATGAGTTAAATCAGGCGCTCGTTGAAGCCAAAGGCAAACCAGTGATGTTAGATCTCTATGCCGACTGGTGCGTCGCCTGTAAAGAGTTTGAGAAATACACCTTCAGCGACCCGCAGGTGCAAAAAGCGTTAGCAGACACGGTCTTACTTCAGGCTAACGTCACTGCCAACGACGCCCAAGATGTGGCGCTGTTAAAGCATCTTAATGTCCTTGGCCTACCGACAATTCTCTTTTTTGACGGACAAGGCCAGGAGCATCCACAAGAACGCGTCACGGGCTTTATGGATGCTGAAACCTTCAGCGCACATTTGCGCGATCGCCAACCGTGAACGACACTTGCAGTGGGAAAGACGGAGGAAAATAGCGTGCAACGTGAAGATGTACTGGGAGAAGCCCTGAAATTATTAGAATTACAAGGGATTGCCAACACCACGCTGGAGATGGTTGCTGAACGTGTGGATTATCCACTGGACGAGCTACGCCGCTTCTGGCCAGACAAAGAGGCAATCCTCTACGATGCGCTGCGTTATCTTAGCCAACAGATAGATGTCTGGCGTCGTCAGCTGATGCTGGACGAAACGCAAACCGCCGAACAAAAGTTGCTGGCACGTTATCAGGCGTTATCGGAGTGCGTTAAAAACAACCGCTATCCGGGCTGTCTGTTTATCGCTGCCTGTACGTTTTATCCCGATCCTGGCCACCCTATTCATCAACTGGCCGATCAGCAAAAAAGCGCGGCCTACGATTTCACCCACGAACTGTTAACCACGCTGGAAGTTGACGATCCGGCGATGGTAGCAAAGCAGATGGAACTGGTGCTGGAAGGCTGTTTAAGCCGAATGCTGGTGAATCGTAGCCAGGCGGATGTCGACACCGCACATCGGCTGGCGGAAGATATCCTGCGCTTCGCCCGCTGCCGTCAGGGTGGTGCACTGACCTGACAGAAACACAGAAAAGAAGCGATTTGCCGCAATCTTAAGCAGTTGAATCGCTTTTACTGAAATTAGGTTGACGAGATGTGCAGATTACGGTTTAATGCGCCCCGTTGCCCGGATAGCTCAGTCGGTAGAGCAGGGGATTGAAAATCCCCGTGTCCTTGGTTCGATTCCGAGTCCGGGCACCACCGCATCAAAGCACGTTGGTTAAGGGGTGAGATCCTTAACGGGCGTTTAATACAGGATTCGGTCATTACGGAATCTCCATCAGCGTAGCACTGGTACACTGGTTGAATTCAGAATCGTATCCTCAAACAGGGTGTCTGTTCCCGCAGACGCCCTGTTCTCGTTGCTGTATATTCTTACAACCTGAAATATCCCTGTCAAGCTGTGTTAATTTTCCGTCTCTTCTTCCCTGTTCTCTTTCTCCTTACAAACCTCACTGACCGTTCGCGTGTCGGTATACAAACCCAGCGCCGTCTCCAGCGTTCCGGCTGCGGATGCCGCACTGACATCCACATACTCCATGGTCGTCGCAATACTCTGATGCCCCAGCATGGATTTAACCAGATGCATGTTTCGCTCCGGTGACTCCATCAGAATCGTCGCCAGCGTGTGCCTGAAACGGTGGGCAGAAACCAGAAAACCACACTCCCGTGACAGACGTCTGAAAAATCCCTTGACCGCCTGATGGGCCCGTGCCGGACAATACACATAATCATCAGGCTCAATGCAGTCTGTAAACCGGCAGACATCAAACAAAAAATCATCAGGACCCGCTCCCAGACGTCGGGCCCGTGACAGGAGAAGTTCCAGGGGCGCTTTCAGTGGTGCCACGATCGGCACACACCACTCTCGGTGTGTTTTACTCCCCTCCAGTTGCAGTTCAATCACTCCTTCTCCGGGACGAACATCCTTCAGCCTGATATGCTGCAGCTGATTAAAGCGCATCCCGGTATAACGCAACACATCCAGAACCGTCAGCCAGTATCTTGCCGGATACAGGGCATTACGTCGCCGATCGCAGGGTACTCTCTGCTGTGTTTCATATTCAGCAAACTTCTGAACAACCAGATAAACCTGGATCATCTGATCTTTGTTCAGCGTCTTCTTCTTTTTCGCCTCCTTTGCCACCGATGCCTCACATAACGGGTTTTCTGTCTGAGGCAGCAGCCCTTTTTTGATCCCGAAACCAAAAATTGCCCGGAGATGCGCCACCTTGTTATTCCACGTGTATGTTGAAAGTGACTGCGTTTTCAGAACCTGACGTCGCCAGCGCTGAATATCACGCTGGGTCACATCTGCCGGAAATACCCCCTCGCCCATAAAATCAACAAATCCCCGGACAACCTTGCGGTAACTCCATTCCGTATCCGGACGCAGGTTTCTCGAGAAAAAATACTCATCAAGCAGTTCATCCCAGGTCAGTTTCCTGGCCTTCTTTGATCCCATAAAAGCTCCATAACAAATCATTCCTTCCCCGCAGCATTCCGTCACGGAAATGTGATAAACGGGCTGTCTCCGGGGAGCCCTTTTCCGCTGAACAGACTGCGGCTTTTCACCAGATAACCGCTGACAGGTTGATAACGCCCTTTTCGTTCCGCCGAATCATACAACCTGGCCTGAACAAAACGCTCCCCGGAACGAACCCGATGAAGCCCCGCACGCTCAAATACGGACTGAACATAACGGCGATCGTGGTTACTCCCCGTCTGTTTCAGATACAGGTAAAACACATCCGGCACACGCAGAAAAGCATATCCGGCAATCAGATGAACTCTGGCATCAGGCTGATTCACCGGGATATCTCCCGAATCCAGTCCATGTCTGAGCCATTCAACAAATTCACCACCACTGCCTGAAGCTCTGACATTTTCCGTACTGTTCCGGCCCTGTGAGTGCTCAGGTGATTTTTTTATCTCCTGAGCCGGCTCACTGATACATAAAACAGAGCCAAAAATCCCCGTGTCTTGCGCAGGATCACTTTCCGCGCCAGCCTGTTCACTGTTTATACAACCTGATTCATCAGAAACTGTCTCTTTATTTTCAACAGGTTCTGCCACATCAGCCTCCGTGGGCTCAGTGTCATCACTGACTGCTGAAAACAGACTCAGCAGCATATCGGTATCATCATGGAGACCCTGCTCCTCCGGAACCTTTTCCTCCGCGCCTGTTGCAGACTGCAACGTATCCCGGACTTCCACTTCTGCTCCATCGGTTCCTGAAACAGAGGGCTGCAGCGTAAATTCGCCTGTCTCCGGGACGGCCGCCGACATTTCCGGCGCACTGACCTCTGTTGATGTTTCTGGCTGGCTGTCAGATGGCACATTATCTTCAGGCTGCACAGTGTTTTCCGGGAGCAAAGGTGCTGTTACGGCTTCCGTCACCTGCAATGCGAGGAGCGGACTCTCCACCTCTTCTGCCGCCGTTTTCAGGACTGAACGAATCAATGCCATCTCCGGATGCTGATGCCAGACTGCCCCCGCCAGATTCTGTAATGCACCCGGCACAGTGACCAGCCAGGCTGTCGCCCCCTCCGGCAACAGTTGCCCGGCCATCACCGCTGCCAGTTGCTGTGCCTCTGAACCCTGCAGATGTTGCTGTCTGTAGCGAAAACGAAATGCCTCATCCGGTGAAGACATCCCCGGCTGCCATAACTTTCCGCTGACCAGTTCCCCCTCCAGGTGTGCAAGAAGTGGCAGGTGATAAAACAATGCCGACCAGAACACCACGGCATTCCATACACCGGACTGTGCGGCCTGCTCTTCCGGTGTGGCACCGGGCGGAAACATATATCCTCTGGCCAGACGAACAGCATAGGTGGTGAACTGCAGTGTCAGGTCGCCAAAACCGTTAGCATCTGCCCACCGGGAGTCTCCGGCGGCGGGAACGTTCTGCGCCGCCATCAGGAGTTTTTGTACCGGTGTCAGACAGAACTGCTGATACACGTCGGATGGCATACTGCTGTTTTCCCACAGCTGCTTCAGGCACTGTTTCCTGCGTGGTGTGGACGTCAGCTCCTCTGCAGTCCGGGGTATATAAAAACCTTCCGGCAGATGTTCCGGCTGGCGTGCGGTTTCCGGGGCGGTTGTCTCAGCACTACTGGTATTGCTGTTACCGGGAAATAGTTTTTTCAGGCGATTAAGCATTTTCATCCTCCTGCCCGTATACGGCATCGTTTTCCCCGTTTTCTGACGGTGATGCCCCTGCTGCTTTCTGGTTTTGTTCATCTCTGCCAGCCTCTTCTGCCAGCTGGCGCATCAGACTGTTCAGCACCAGGGTTTTACGGGCACGGGAGACAGCCACGTACAGCAGGTTAGTTTCGTCCCTCCGTTCATCTTCCGGCATCAGCGGGTCGGTGATATCCGCAAAATCCTCATCCAGTATCACCACCGGCCATTCCAGTCCCTTACTGCGGTGGGCCGTTGACACGGTAATATCCGCATCCTTCTCGCTCGTGACGGTGTGCTCACGCAGAAGCTTCAGTTTCACCGGCAACGGGAAACAGATATCCAGCAGACGAATGGCCTGATTCATCTCCACATCCCGGGTGGATTTGGCTATCCGGCAGTATTCATCAAAATCGCGGTAATCCCGCCGCAGAACATCAGACTGCATCTTTTCCGGCATATCAGCTGAAAACCAGTACAGGTCCTCCAGTGCCTCAGTCCGGTAGCCTTCAATCCCCCCCACCCAGTACACTTTCCTGCCGCTCAGACTGGCCATCAGCGCCGTGCATATCACACCAGCCACCGTCCGGCTCAGTACCGTCCGGTGCCCTTCCGGTTTATCCGCGCCGGTGCGGCTCATCAGTACCTCATCCTCCCCGCCACAGCCGGTCACCTGTCTTGTCTCACCGGCACGCTGCAAAAGCAGATTCGCCATCCGGGCCACCGACGGGCCAAAGCGGAAGCTCTGTGTCAGCCACAGACGGTCTGCATCGTTCAGAACAGGATGAGAAAGCGCATTATCTGCACCACGAAAACGGTAAATCTGCTGGTAACGGTCGCCCACCAGAATCACCCTGCAGGGCTGACTGAGCACCAGTGCAGACGTCACCGGATTGGCGTCCTGTGCCTCATCAAACAGAATGGTGTCCCATCTGCGGGACAGGTCCGGGGATGACAACTGGAACAGCTTCAGGTAGGTATCATGCGTGACAGGGAATGTACCATCAGGGCGACTCATTTCATGCCAGAGCACCTGTACTGCCTTCAGGATGGCTGAGACATCCGTACCGGCCCGGGCGTCCTCATCCGGCAAATGCTGCAGTCCCGGCTCCGTGTCAGCACTGCACAGGAACTGATTCAGACTGCTGAGTGCCAGACGAACCAGCAGCCAGTGACGGGTGTTCAGCTTTCTGGCCACATCCGTGATACGCAGGCTGGCAACCAGGCGATTCTGGTAATGTCTGCCGAAGCGCGACCAGGCCAGTTGGTGAGAAGTTCTGCACTCCACATTAAACGGAAATTTACGCTCTGCCTCATCGCGTACAGAACGGTTATAAGCCAGATACAGCATTCTGCTGTCAGGGTTTGCCAGTGCATACTGAACCAGGGTACTGGTCTTTCCTGTCCCGGCAAAGGCGTTCACAACCAGCTTCTGCCCCTGCCAGTGGATAATGGCAGACTGTTCATCGGTGGGTGTCAGTGACATACAGCCCCCTGTAAAGAAAAAATGGAGCCTACACTCTGCATTATTGCCGAATAAATATGCCATAAAGAATTCAACACTAAGCTTTGTGAATTAACGAACTTACTCATTACCGCAACTGAAAAATCCGAAAAATCTCCCTCAATCATATTCTTCAGATATTGCAGAATGTATCATTCAGCAACAATGTTTATTGATTAATATCGGAGGGTTATCTTCATGAAAAAAAGATTCTTTAGTGTATTTAGTCTGTTCTTCATTTGCCTTGCCCTTGTCGGATGCGGAAAACCATCTCCTGACAGTGTTGCTGTTGACTTTTATCGCGCCGTTGCAGATGGAAATGTGGATAAAGCTTGGAGTCTGCTTTACATAAAAGAAGATGCAGACAATGAGCTGGAAATCAAAGGGAAACTTCAGATGATAATTGCCAGTTCATCAGCAAAAATCAAAGAAAAGGGCGGTGTAAAAAATATCATTATAAAATCAACTGAAACGGATTCTGCACAAAAAAATGCAATCGTGGTTCTCGAAATCACATTCAACAACGATATGAAAAGTGTTGAGCGTGTAAAACTGAAAAAACAAGATGATGCCTGGAAAGTATCGATGTAAGAGACTATCAGTGGCAACTCTCATTGCCACAGTATATTCTCTCCCCGGCATCGCAGCCTTTGCTCTCCCGCCATCCTGCCAGAATGGTGACCTGGTTTTCAGGGAGGGCGACGAAGCGATCAGCGCAGTTATCCGGACTATTGATAACAGTGGCTTCAGCCATGTCGGTATGTTTTATACCGATAATGACAAACAACTCATCATTCATGCGACCCCCGGAGAAAATAATACTCCGGGTGGCGTCATTACCGAACCACTGAAAACATTTACTGAACATGCGAGAAATGGCAATGTGTCCTGTTATAAGGTAAACGCAACTGCAACGCAACGCCATCAGGCTGTCAGTCATGCACTGAGCTGGCTGGGTGAACCATTCAGTGTGCAGCCGGGAAAAGGATTTTACTGCACAGAACTGGTCTGGTACGCATGGAAATATGCCGGAATTGATATCTCTCCGGAAAGAACGACGATTGTATTACCATTTTTACCGGAAGAGATGATTTTCCCGCAAAACATTCTCTCATCCGCAGCGATATATCCTGCAAAATAAAAGAGGGCACCATGCATGTGCCCTCTCACCCTCACTGTCTCAATCTATATCAGCGACAGGCGTAATAACCGCGGATACCGGACAACTGCCCTTCCCTGCCGCCCGGGAAGTAATACGCAATGGTGTTTTTCACGCCATTACCACTGATAACGGTTGTACTGGAGTACAGCCAGTTATTTTTCAGGTTGGTCCAGCCTTCGTAGGTTTCCAGTTCGCCCCATTCACTGATAACGCCCTGAAGGGCACCGGATGACGCCACCTGTGCGCCCAGCTGGCGACAGGAGTAAATCGCTGTTCCGTCGTAATCGCTGTTGAGCCATTCGTATTTTGTCGCACTCTGCGCAAACCAGTTGCCGCCCATGTTCAGGGTCACGGTCTGTCCGTCCGTATCCGTGCCGGTCAGGGTGACACCTGCCGGATTGCTCTTCACGGTCATGACATTGCCATTGATGCTTACGGCCGGTGAGGATGCAGTCCAGGTGACTGTGCCGGCGGCATTCTCCGTATCGATGCGGAATTTCGCGCCCGGCCAGGTGCTGTTGGGAACACGCTTGCCAAAGTTTTTGCCGTCTGCGCCAGTGGCATCGATGCCGGTGACGCTGCTGACTGTCAGGGCAGGCATGACCGTGATGACAGGGGCCGTGTACTGCTGGCCATACGCGTCAGCGGTAATGGTGACCGTTCCGGGCGTGGTACTTTCCCACGTTGTGGTGGCACGGCCCTGTGCATCCGTTGTTCCCTGTGTCTGCCAGAGATTGCCACTGTCAGCATGCCAGTCCACGCGTTCGCCACTGACAGGGTTGCCTGCGGCATCCGTCAGCGTCAGGGTGACCGTCTGCCTGCTTCCCGGATAAACACGCTCTTTTTCAACCGTGATGACACCACGGACGGTACGGGTGAAGGTGACAGACTGTGCGCTGATTTGTTTTCCGTCCACGGTGGCATTAACCACGGCCTGTCCGGGCTGCGTGCTGGTCAGAGTTACCGTGGCTTCACCCTGTGCACCGGTTGTGCCCTGCGAGGCTGAAAGTGTGCCCAGGTCGGTGCTCCACTGCACGGCTTTGTCCTTCACGGGCTGACCTGCCGCGTCACGCACGTTCAGGGTGTACGTGATGGCGTCATTTCCGTCAGCCACAGCGGTGGTCCTGCCGGCCTGCAGGGTGAGATACAACTGCTGTGTGAAGCTGACGCGGGGCGCACTTACTGTGGTGGTCGTACCGTTCAGGGAAAGCGATACCTGTGCATTACCGGCCTGTGTACTGGTCAGGGTGGCAGATGCGGCACCGGCAGCATTCGTCACTGCATCCTGCTGTGTGAACTGTCCGTTGTCCGTGTGCCAGGTGACAGCCTGCCCGGCGACCGGATTGCCTGCGGCATCCCGGATGACAGCGGTCAGAATAATGCTGTCCTGGCCGTCGGCAATGGCAGAGGTTTTGTTCACCACAATGGCGGAATCCAGGCGGTTTTCAAACGTCACCGGGGCAGCACTGATGGTGGTGCCGTCCACGGAGGCATTCACCACCGCCTGTCCGGCACGGGTGCTGGTCAGTTGCACAGACAACTGACCGTTCTGGTCGGTGGTGCCCTGTGTCCGGCTCAGTTGCCCGGCCGTGGTGGTGAATGTAACGTTTTTCCCTGAAAGGGGCTTACCGTCAGTGGTTTTCAGCGTCAGGGTGTAGCTGACCGCCTCCTGACCATCTGCCAGCGCCTGAGTACGGTCAGCCAGCAGTTCTCCCTGCATGGCGGCAACAAAATTTACATCAGCTGCCTTTGCCGTCTGGTTACGGGTGGTGGCCGCAACCCGGATAATACCGGTGGTCTGACTGGTCAGGGTGGCTGTGGCCACACCGTCAGCGTTCGTGGTGTTCTCACCATTCAGCGTGCCGCCGTTGTGTTCCCAGCGTACAGCCTGTCCGCTGACCGGTTTTCCGTCACTGCCCGTGACGGTCAGGGTGTAGCGCACACTGTCCGCACCGTCTGCAGTGGCCGTGGTTTTATCCGTGCTGACAGCCAGTTGCTGCTGTGCTGCCGGGGACACCAGAATACGGGTACGGGCAATATCAGAGAGGTTACCACGGGTATCCCGTGCCCTGCCGGAGAGTGTGATGCTTTGACGGTCAGATGACCAGGCGGGTAACTGGAGAGTGATTTGTTGCCCGTTATTACTGATAACTTTCCCTCCTGCCTGACGCAGTTCTGCATCGTCAAGCTCGATACGGGACAACCCGTATTTCGCGTTTACCTGTGGCGTCAGGGTGACGGTCGTCAGTTCTGCGCCATATACATCCGGTGGCAGCTGCAGGGTAATCAGCGTCTGCTTACGGTATTCCAGCACCACATCATTGTTACGGTTCACCAGTTCAAGGCGGTTAGCGACCAGTGAACGTTGTGCGCCCACCCGGCTGCTGTCCAGCTGATGCGCCAGCGGTTCACCGATACGGTATGTCAGGCCGAGGTTCAGGCGGGTGTCGTCAGCCCCGTTTTTGCCCCTGCGGTAATCGACGCCAGTGGTCAGCAGCGGGAACGGCGTCCAGGTGACACCGGCAGTGATGGCATGAGGATTCTTCTGGCGTTCAGACTCGCCAAACAGCGCCACTTCATTCCCGTAATACTGCTCGTAAACCAGCTTACCGCCCAGCTGCGGATACGCAGGCAGCCAGCCTTCAGCACGAATATCCCAGCCGTCAGCCGGACGTTCGTCATAATCGGTAACGGTCGGGGACTGCCGCCAGTCAGACAGGCGTTTGTATCCGTTAGCGGACAGCTTCAGGTAATCACGCCAGGCTTCCACGCCAATCCCGTAGCGGCGGTTGGTGTTGCGCCAGTCCACGTCATAAAACACGTTGTATCCCAGCATCCAGCCGTTATCCGTGAAGTAACGGTGGCCAAGTCCGGCATTGGTGGTGAATCGCCCGTCGTTATCCCGCATCCCGAGCTGGGTGAACAGCACGTTCTTCGGGGTGTTGTAAAACGGCAACAGCACATCGAGTGACGAGCCTTTCAGGGAGAAATCACTGTCCACGCTCAGCTGCGTTTTCGCCGTACCGAACTGGTTCAGCCACTGCGTGACCGCATCTGCTGCCTGCCCGGAAGCCTGGCTGGTCAGCAACTGGCGGGCGGCATCACCACTGTTGCTGCCCTGCAATACACGTCCGGCCTCCATAGCCGTCTGTGCCACAGACTGTTCATCAGCCTGAAAGACGCCGGCAAATACCGGACTAACCTGAAAAAAGAACTGCAATCCGGCCAGCCCATAAACTGCGACACGTCTTACCTGTGAAGAAGATGGATTTGTCTTTACCATCAATATTCTCCTGCTTCAGCAAATGAAGCAGGGAATATCGTCAGAAAGAAACAGACCGTGAACAAATAACTCTTTTTGTATTCCGTAAAATTTTTAAAAGTGAAAAAAGTTGTTTGTCGTCAATATTTGATTTAGATCACTTGCTGACATGATGGCAAAAAATCCAACAAAGCCTGCTGAAAGTCTTTAATATGCTCAAGACAAATATCGCCATAGTTAATAACTGCTACCTTGCTGATATTTATATATTTTCAGCTTTCACATAATGATCTTCAGTTTAATAAAATGGTTAGTTTTGCCAAACAACGATCATTACGAGCGATCGATAATACACGTTTGATAGCTAAAAGCTATCAACAATCCATTATCGATCGTTTTTGACGATCGAATTTAAATATGTTATATATACATTGCATTCTGACATATCAAATATTCATTTGATATTTCTGTGAGATGTTATAAGTTGTATGAACATCATTTTTTCAAAAACACTTTACAAATCAAGAGAAATACAATTCATTAACGGGACATAGCCAAAAATATAACTAAACATTCTTACCCGGGAACTTTGTCGGGAATAAGAAAAACGAGCCTATAGAATACATGAAATCATCTTCAGGTCTTTTATATGAATATTAAAAAATCACCACTCTCCGTTATCATTAGCTCACTACTATTCAGCCCACTGACATCAGCTGCACTGGTTACTTCAGTAACGGCGAATCAAAATCAATCTATTGTCATGTCTGATGACGTCCTGAACAGCAACAATGACAGCAATGCTGTTTATGCGAACGGACAAAATGCAACAATTGATACCAACGGGCATACAATCACTACAAGCGGAAACCGCTCATCCGCTGCTAATGCTGCCAATGGTGGTGTGGTAAATGTTAATGGCGGAACAATTGACATTCATGGTGCCAGTTCTCATGCCATATCGGCCGGAATGGGGGGAACCGTAAACGTCAACGACACGCAAATTCTTGTTGATGGTATTAACTCAAATGGTGTTTTTGCCAATGGTGGTGACATACATTTAAAGCAAACCACAATTACCACAACGAATGAAAAAAGTTATGCCATTGCCTCAGAAAGTACACAATCCGGATATACTGGTATTTCTGATAGTCAGATAATTACATCCGGAAAAAATTCTCATGGTATTCATGCATCACAGGGTAATCTCACCGTTTCTGATTCTGATATAAAAACTACTGGAAATAACGCCAGAGGCGTCAGCATTTTCAACAAAGCAGTAATTGATCTTAATAATGTCAGTATAACCACCTCGGGTGGAGAACGTGCTGATGGTTTGGTCGTCGGCGGAGTGCTGAAAGGCCAGAATTTAGCTGTGCTTGCAGAAGGAAGCAATTCCTATGCTGCCGTTATGGCTGATACAGGAGTTCTTGATTTACAGGGCAGTTCCCTGGTTTCAAAACAATACGCAGCCCTGGACTTTACTAATCAGGGAAATAGCCGAACCGGAGCGATTGCCACCTTTGGCGACTCTTCCCTGCACGGAAATACTGCAGCTATCCTGGCCACAAATTCTGTTGGTCAGATTGACATGATAAATTCCACCGCTCGTTCAGATATGGGGATACTGGCCAATATTGGTAGCAATGCAGAAATAACTGTTGATGCATCACAGAAATCAGTCCTGTCAGGAACGACCAGTGTTGTTACAGGAAGTACTCTTAACATACTCCTGTCTGATGGTGCTTCCTGGATATCCGGTGGCGATTCCACTGTGACAAATCTTCTGCTGGATAACGGGAACCTGGTTATTTCCGGACCTGATGCCACCAAGAATGTGGGTAATGTCGTTACGGTAACCGGAGATTATCGGGGAAATAACGGGAATATCGAATTTAATACCGTGCTGGCAGGCGATGACTCTACAACAGACAAACTTATTGTACAGGGCAATACCAGCGGTAAAACCTTTGTTACCGTAAACAAGGCGGGCGGTTCCGGAGCGCAGACGCTTAATGGTATTGAACTGATTCACGTCGACGGGCAGTCAGATGGTGAATTTACTCAGACAGGGCGTATTGCTGCTGGCGCTTATGACTACACACTTGGGCGTGGTCAGGGAAGCAACAGCAGCAACTGGTATCTGACCAGCGGCAAGAATACGCCGGACCCGCTGCCCAATCCGGAACCAACACCAACACCAACACCAACACCAACACCGGACTCTAAACCTGAACCTGCGCCGGGTGGTTATGATAATGACCTGCGTCCGGAAGCTGGCTCCTACACGGCAAACATGGCTGCAGCAAACACCATGTTTGTGACCCGTCTTCATGAACGTCTGGGGCCGATGCAGTACACCGATGTCATGACCGGTGAGACGAAAAATACCAGCATGTGGATGCGCCACGAAGGGGGACATAACCGCTGGCGTGATGGTACAGGCCAGCTGAAAACACAGGGTAACCGTTATGTTGTTCAACTGGGGGGAGACATTGCACAGTGGGGCTGGGGAGAAACTGACCGCTGGCACCTTGGCGTTATGGCTGGTTACGGTAACGACCATAACAATACGGACTCTGTGCGCACCGGATACCGCTCAAAAGGCAGTGTGAACGGATACAGCACAGGTCTGTATGCCACCTGGTTTGCCAACGATGAAACACATAACGGGGCTTATCTTGATACGTGGGCACAGTACGGCTGGTTTGACAACCATGTGAAAGGTGACGGACTGCCGGGCGAGTCCTGGAAGTCAAAAGGCCTGACTGCTTCGCTGGAAACCGGTTATACCTGGAAAGCAGGTGAGTTCAGCGGTAGCCATGGCAGCCTGAATGAATGGTATGTTCAGCCTCAGGCACAGGTTGTCTGGATGGGTGTAAAAGCGGATGAACACCGTGAAAGCAACGGTACCCGTGTTGAGAACACCGGTGACGGTAACGTCCGTACCCGTCTGGGAGTGAAAACCTGGATTAAGGGACACAACAGAATGGACGACGGTAAATCCCGTGAGTTCCGCCCGTTCGTGGAGGTAAACTGGCTGCACAACACCCGTGATTTTGGTACCCGCATGAACGGCGTGACGGTACATCAGGACGGTGCCCGCAATATCGGGGAAGTGAAAGCCGGTGTTGAAGGACAGATAAATGACCGTCTGAATCTCTGGGGTAATGTGGGAGTACAGGCAGGTGACAAGGGGTACAGTGACACCTCAGCCATGCTGGGTGTGAAATACACCTTCTGAATCTAAACAAAAGAGAAAGCAAGCCCTGTAAAGTCAATAACAGGGCTTTTATTATCAATTCTGACACAGCAATTATAAACAACTATTAATTCTGTATATTCACACACTAAAACTCAGTTCATTTCTTATTGTTTTTAAAATCATAAAAACCTCATAATAAATAGCACCATTGTAACAAAAAACATCAAAAAAAAAAAACAACAAACATAATGCAAACATAATAAACAAATCTAACAAACACTATGGTTATCCCTGCTCAACTGAGCTTACAAAGTCACTCTTAACCACTATTTTTTAACACTCCAAGTAAAATAATACTCAGTGTAAGCGCCACACACCTGAGACACCTTTTCCTGCATTAATTTTCTCTACAATACCAAGCGACTGAAGCGCCTCAAGATAAACACGCGCTTGATATATTGTCAAACCAATAGCATCAGCTATTTTGCGGGTTCTGAAACTTTCCACCCCCTTTGTATTCATCTGATAGTTCATGAAATCAACAATTTCTTTGTATACATCTCTCACCATTTTCCCCATCAAGATATTTCCCCATGCTTCCAGATAACACAAAAAAAGCCCCCTTTCCCCTTACGATGACAGAAAAGCATGCATAAAATATCAACTTTCAAAAACACTCAACAATAAAACACCGTTGATTAATGATCATATTTTTATCTTTATCCCAGACATAAAAACCCGAAGAAGATGTATTGAACTCAAATTTAGCTTACGCAACAGAATACATCTACGGTGATATGCTCTCTTCGCCAAATTGCCTTTTACCTCAACCGACGGGTCTTCACGTAAACACATAACGGCGTAAAGCCAGAATCTATCAATCCATTTTTCTTTATATTCTTCTTCCGGCGCATACCACAAAAAATTCAGGACCGAATCAGAAAAGGACTCTATATTGAGAAATGTAACTTTTTTTCCGCAGAATATATTCATCGAATATATTATCTCTGGACATAATACAATTAATTTTATTTCATAGCGACTCTCCAACCACTTAATTATTCTCAAATAACGCCACCACCCAATTAAAGGAGTACTACCAAGACACAAAATCAATACATCCCCTGATGTAAACCGGGTTTCTGAATTAATCCTCCGCCCACTAACTGAATATTTAGCCAATACCGACTCCACACCAGTTACTTCATAAGGAACCACTCCAGCCAACCAGATATTTATATTATTACCTGATTCCATTTTTCACAACTTTATAAATAATCAATCACCAGATTCACAATATCTCAATCTACCTTAACTCTAATGCGATTGTTACAAAACCAGTATGAATACCATTTATTTGTGGTTTCGAGTATTCAAGATAAAGTAGTTCTCCGTCATTTAATCTCCCCTGTTTATTTGAAATCACACTCCCTGAAGAATCAACCAATCGAATAGTTTCCGTAGCCGGTATTATCCATGAGATAAAATAATTTACCGGACCACTCCCATTCCAGCGGAGTAATTCTTTTCTTTCACCTTTTCTCAAAGTTAATGAATCTGGAGTATAAGCAATACCTGTAATATTTACAGCAGGATTATTCTCATCCCAGCTACTAGTAGCATTAGAATCGGTCACCCTTTCTGACTTATCAGAACTACAGTCTTTTTTATTACCTCCCCTTCCATTATTATAAGAACACTCTGCATAATCAAAAAGATCATTTCCTTTTCTATCTATTACTGTTCTAACATCAAACCATGTATTCCCTCCTGAAGAAACAGATGGCAATACACCTGCAAGACGCCCTCTCGTCTTTATCTCAAAGGTACAACTTGTCTGGTATACTCCACCAAACTGATAATTAATATCACGCACTTTGACCCGAGCCTGACCATTCTGAACAATGCCTTCAGCTTTCCCCTCAGTACAATACAAAGAATTAAATCCCAAAGGTTCCAATTTTCTTGAAGCCCCATCTTTTCCTATAACATGAATATTCTCAATGATCATTTCTGCATCAAATGAATGGCCTTTATGCACCCCTCCCTTCAGATATATTTCAGGATTAAATCCCATAACCGTTGTTGTTGAAAAATAAGTATTATTAGTGCCATCAAGTCTTGTAATTCCTGCAAACACTTCAGATGTGAGAATTGACGTTACAAAAAATACAATTAACTGAGCTTTAGCTTTCATCTATAAATCCTGAACTGAAGAACCCTCAATAAATACAACTGCCTTACATTTCACAATAAATGTCTCACTATTACGTATTAAATATACGTTATGTCAAATACTATAGCAGCCGAAATCTCTCCGCCCGGTGAATTAAGAGGAACTCGCGTGTAAGGCGTTAAAGTACACACATTCCTGTTTAATTTTACGCCCTGGCAAAATGGAGCCCCATTTACCGGAATGCTCTTTCCATTTGATTCCAGCCACAATACAGGCGCATTATCATTATACTGTCCATTAACTGTCATCTGAATATGGTAGTTATCTACTGTCGGATTTCGCACTGATGCGGTTAATGCTGTGTTAATCGATTCAGTACCATCTGTATCCTTACAATCCACAATAATATTAAAGGAGGAATGTTCTTTTTCTTCCCCTATTTTTAGAGAACCTAATTGATAAACACCACCGTTACTATTGAGTCCTGCTCCACTAAATGACAGACTACAAGTATGTAGCATATTTATCAGCGTTACAGGAACCAAGATTGATGCCGAATTCTCTCCAGTTCCATACGCTCCTTTCACTACCAATAACATTCCTAATATGCAGCTAATACACTTTTTCATATAATTAAAACATTGCATTGTCATTATCCCTTTAACTTATAATTTTCTACCCCTCCCCAGTCATTAACTGAAACGACAGTAACTTCTTTCGCTCCAACAGGGAATTTACTGACTGCAACCTCTTCAAATGGTGAAAACATTGACAACCTCCGGTCCTCATCAGAACTCAAGGGTACATCTCTTCCATTGGCTCTTACTTTTGTAATCGCAAAATAATACGGTGTAGGATTTTTTAAAAACGTAGAATTCCCCCTATGTACTATCTGGATTTTTTTCTCTGCACCTTTACGGTCCATAATCAGGTTTTTCGGACGAAAAAACAGCTTAACTCTGGTATTTACAGCTACAGCAAGAACATTACCATCTGTTTTTGGTTTTGGTGGAATTTCCTGAACATTCAACCAAAATAATGACTCTCGATCCTTAGGTAACAACTTCCCGTCCAAGTTCATAATTCGCACGATCTGTTTTTCCTTTGGTGCAATTTTAAAAAACGGTGGAGCAGGAATCATATACACACCATTATTCTGACTAACATTGTCCACCCAAACTTGTCCACCATAAGTATCATCTGCACTACTGGAAACTTCAAACGAAATATTTTTCTTACCTTCCTCATAAATAAATCGGGTTCCACTAATCGTAAAAGCGGCAAAAACAGGTCCAACAGAAATGAGGGTAATAATCCCGACAAAAAAGCACTTAATAATATTACTCACAACGAACCTCCTGTACTGTATTTACATTATTTTTCACACCTTTCATATCGATAATGCATTCTTTCCCACCATAAAGGCTAACCTTAAGCAAACTTGGCTCACTCAGCAGGCCCATAGACAAAACACCATTGCGAGAAATGAAACCTGCATCCACTCCCTGTTCTGTTTTAGCATTACCTCCATCCAGCAATTCTCCCAAATTATTTTTAACCTGCAGAAAATAACGTTTCACATAATTTGCACCAAAATCACGATAAACAACGGATCTTTCAGTTGGAACAACCCTGAAAGAAGTAACATCCAACTCAAGATTATCTGGTACAGATTCCATATCAATATCAATACTGTTTTGGCTGTAATCAGATAACCCAACAACGGTATAACCCCGGCTATTTGTTTCAGGTGACCCGTTGAAACGCACATTTGGAATATCCGCGATACGCACAACCCCTTGCGTATTACTCCTGTCACGCGTCATAAGTAACCCGCTTTCACCAGTCACGACGATACTTCCTGAAAAATCACCACTAAGGCTTGTGCTATTTCTGTCCTGAGTTACCCCTACGCCAACAGAAGCAGAATCAAATTCATAACCAATACCTGCAGATACACTACGCGCTCCTTTATCAGAGGCTGTCGCGCTGGCTGTATAACTGATACGATCATCAGATGCAGAAACTGAATTCCGAAACTGTGTGCCGGAAACAGAACTATACCCTACAGAGGAATGACTGTAATGTCGCACTCCTCCAAGATTAAACGGTACGCTCATGGATAATGCTGCTGTATAATCTGGCTTTGCCTGATACGGAGCTTCGTTATATCCAGCATTTACGGAAAATGAAACATTATCAAATAAAGTAAACCCTGTGCCTAATGTTGCTCCAACTGCATGTCCTGAATGTTGCCAATAATCTTCTCGCCAGGCAGAAAAATGAAGATTACTCATCGTTGATAGACGTTGAGTTAACTGCATTTCATAACGCGATTTTTGTTTGTCTATATTGCGACCATAAATATATGTTGGATTAAAGTTTGAGAATTCTACATAGTCTCTACTTTGATAGCGATAAGCCATTAAATGTAAATTCGTTTTGTCCGAGAAACTCTTTGCATATTTTGCGCTAATACTATGCCCTCTCAGGATCTGATGATTATCATAATCAGCTTGAGATAAAGCACCGCCAACAGATATTGCACCTAACTCTCCGAGAGACTGAGTAATATTTATCCCCCCGGCATGATATTTATTGTGTAATATTGTAGCTGCACCGAGAGTTGTTCCTCCCAGTCCATAAGCCAAGCTACCAGACCAGAAAATACCTTGATCACCATCAGTAAAAGGCTTATTAATATCACTATTACTGGATTTCCGACCAATTGATACATCATATTGCAACTCTCCATGACGCAATAATGTCGGCAAAGTGGTCACCGGATAAGTCGTACTCGTTTTTTTCCCAGAGGCATCCTCAACTGTCACAACAAGATCACCATTACCAACTGAACGAACATCCGTCAACTCATATGGTCCAGGTTGAACTACTCTGGAATAAATTGTATAACCGTTTTGGGTGATGCTAATACGAGATGTCGTCGTTGCAATACCAGAAATCAATGGTGCATAACCACGTGACTCCCATGGAGTCATACTACTATTAGAACGTAAAGAGGCACCATAAAATCCAAAATCATTAAACAACTCATTACGTGTCCATACTTTCCCGACACGAAAATCACTGCGCAAAGAACTTATAGCTGTGGATAACGTTGCGTCACGGACAGCAAAATCAGAACGGCCATCACTACTTCTGTTACCACTCATATTGCTGCTTACAACCCATCGGCCTAAATTTATGTTTACATCACCACTGCCATATGCTGTTGTTTCTTTTCCACTCAGATGTGCAACATTACCCTGATACTGCAAACGAAAAGCATTGATTCCATAATCCCACTGACGGGGATCAGTTCTACTTATAATATTAGCCTGTGGAATACTAAAAATCAGACTCTGATTGCCATAATTAAATTTCACATGAGTGTATAAATCTCTCGACAATTTGTAACAATGTTTCAACTTATTATATTCTGATGTATACTCATCCAGATTTATCAAAACACCAGAACTCGCTAACCACTCCGGTGAAAAACACAACTCACCCGATAACTCCTCCTCCGAAGATATATTTAACTTTGACTTACCAACATTATCATTATTAACGACAACATCAACGTAATATTCTCCAGCAGGAAATTTTGCCCCTTTTTTCAATATGGATGGGACAAACTGAGTTCCTTGTAAAAAGACAGTATTCAGCTCTGTATCGGAAACTGCACTAGACGCTGAAGAATACAGCAATAGCAGAGTAAGAGCTATCATAGATAATTTGTATACAGGTGCCTTCTTAACACTACACATCTTATTACTCCGACACTAGCGATTTAAAAGGGAATCCCTTCCCTTTTAATTACAAAATTATTTATAATGGACAGTGAATTTCGAAGCAGTCTGGAAATCACCAGGTTGTGTCTTACCAACTAACTGGGCTTTATATTGTAATCCATCTGATGCTAACTTAGCTGCTGCAAATTCCTGTGAATCTCCAGAGGTCAACATCACTACATTATTATTAGTGTCAGCGTTCAGCGCCTGAACCGTCACAAAAGCATCTGAAGCCGCACCACTAATTGCTCCCAGACCATTCTGCCCATCAAATGCATTACTGTTCCAGGTAAGTACAACTTTAGAATTTGAGCCTGCCAGCTGTTCGCAATTTTGCTGATTTTGCGCATTATTTACGGGTTTGAATGCAAAAGTAACTTCCTTACCCGGAGTATTTATCTTAGTTTGCCCCAGCTCAATAATATTCTTCACTAAACCTGCATCAGACCCCGTTCCAGAAGCCTCCAGATCACAAGTCGTTGCAACAACAGAACCGACAAATTGAACTTCATTTCCTGCAGCCTGCGCCAGGCCAGAAACCATACCTAATGCAATTACAGATGCTAAAATACTTTTTTTCATTTCAAAAATTTCCTTAATAGATTAAAGAAAACAACAGAAACCAGCATAGCTGGTGTTATCTTATTCACACAAATAAGATAACAACAAACATACTTAAATACATTCAAGCAACTGATGTTATTATTTCAAGTTTATCACAACCCTAACTATTAAACGTCAATAACGTCACTCACTATCCCCTTTTACTCCTTGGCATTCTCAATCCGAATCATTATTATCTTATAAAAATAAACTTCTTCACCATGCTAATTGACACACAATATCATTAATATGTGTCAAACGTTTCAATGCTATCGAAAAATAACTGTACGATGTTCCATATTTTTCACACACCTCCTTTCGGTTGTATCCCATAACCAAAAAATCCCGGAGCGCGCGAACAATCTTTTCGCTTCGAAAAGGAGATAATTCAATTAATAACCAAAATCGTCTTTCATCCACTTTTCCCGGTATTAACACTTTATTGCTTTCTTCTTGCATGCATATCTCCATCTCTTCCTTATCCCAAAAACTATCACAATGTTTTTCACCAAAAAATACAGATTTAACGATCTTTTATCCTGAAAAGACAGAAAACAATAGACAAAAAAACCAAATCAATGCAGATAAAAGAATTTTACCACCACTAAAACTGGAAATAGCGACACAAAAGATCGTTATTTCAATGAGTTGCAATAATTCTATCTTTTTTGCATTTTATGATTAAAGTCAAAAATAAGAATCAAAAATAAAGAAATAAACAAAGGGTGATAATTTTTTCAGCGTAAACAAAAGTGTGGCGTGTACACAAAACAGCAATAATAAATGCCAGCCCGAAGGCCGGCACAGGCAGAAAAGTGTTCAGTATCAGGCGACAATCTGCTCCTGAGAATGACGCAGACGATATGACCAGTTTCCGAGGTAATGCCCGGGCGTCAGCAGCACCCGGCGTCGCTCATTACACAATGAGTTGCCAATCACCACTTCTCCGGCCACACCACACAGCGACAGTTGTATATACGCCATGCCGGCTGCCAGCGGGTCAATATCCGTTGCCGACACCCACATCCTGCGGTATGCCGGATAACCCGAACGGTTCAGGGTGTCAGCCATAGCCAGAATCATACTGCCGGCACCACAGGCAGGTTCACTGAGCGTGATAAAGGGTTTGTTCTCAAACAACACCTTCACATTCCCCAGTTGCATCTGTGCCATCATGCTGGCCACACTCCAGGGCGTGAAAAACTGGCCCCGGTATGTGTCCCCCAGCTCCAGTTGCATGAACACACTGCCCAGAAAGTCGCAGAATCCCTGCTCCAGTCCCTCAGTGACATGAGCAAGCAAATGCGCAATGTTGATAACATCCTGCTTTTCATAACCACTGACGATTCGCAGATACTTCTGTTCCCGGGCCTCACTGAACTGAAGCCGGTTCTCCAGGGCAATCACACTGCAGCTGATAAAGTCTTCAAACACCTTATGGCGTTTGTGATAAGGGGCTGTCCGGTTAAACAGCGAAATGAAGGCTTTCTGATGGTCGATAAAGGTAGTCATGTGCTTCTCCGTAAAAACAGGGAACACATGGCCCGGGGAGGAACAGGTGTTCCCCTTCGGGCTGAACTGAAAGATGACAGGAAAAAACGGGTGCCACGAATGTGGCACCCTGAGGTTAATTACTGGCCTGAAGCCAGCGGAACCGGTAACGGCGCGGCATCTGTCTGTTCTTCAGTGCGCTCCTCCACCAGATACAGCCGGGGCTGAGGAAGTGTTTCCCTGCCCGGCCATTCGGCCTGCGGGTCACTGTCCGTATGTTCACCACCGTCATAACAGTTGTAACCCTGTATGCCCCGGACTGGTTCGCTGTACCAGTGCCGTATCTCACAGTCGAACACCTTCGAGATTTCACCAACCAGCTCACCTGAAGGCGGATACCAGGGCGTATCAGTCAGCAGTACCAGACTGCTCATCTCATCACGCACCCAGCGAACATTGTGACCTGATGGCCACTCCACACCGTATATCCGGCTGTAAAGGCTGGTCGTGGTGGAAATACCCTGCAGCAGTCCACCTGAACCATTCAGCTCTGTGGCCAGACGGGAGGGTATGACCATCAGCATGTCACAGGGCTGCGCCTGCTCCGGATAATCCGACAGCCGGCTCCAGCAGGCTCCGGCATCAATGTGTTCGCTCAGTCCGACCAGGCCAAACCAGTCAGAATACTGACAACGCATTAACGCGGTGATTATCTCCCGGGCATTATCCGGCAGATTCCCCCAGCGGACTGCGCCAATACATGTCTGGTGATAAAGGCGGTCAATGGTCTTTATCGTCTCTTCATCCAGTACGGCATCTTTTACCAGCAGCCCCAGCCACTGTTCAAATGCCTGGTTAGCCGGAGATGACATCCCAGTACCGTGACGAACCAGCGCCGGATATGGCGGATACTGCGTCGTCCGGGTGGGTTTCACCAGCCCTGCACAACCGGCCAGAAACAGCTGTATACTCTGCTGTATGGCATGGCGGTAACGCGGTATCTCACATCCTTCAATCCACTGCGTCAGCACATCCAGACAGACTGACTTACCGGTAATTTCAAAACGATTCTGGCACCATTCAGACATGGTTTACGCTCCTCTTTTTGTATCAGATGTAAAAAGAGGGCACTGTCCCGTGAGGAACAATGCCCTCACGGGATGAATGGCGGTCAGGTTACCCCCTCCGCCAGCGGTTCATATTATGCGGTCTCAGACTTACCACAACGCCAGCATCACCAGTGAACGACGCTCAAAATCAAACGTCTTCAGCGTATCGCTGACCCACGCTTTTACGTCATTCACGTCATACCAGTAGTCATCAGCATAGTCTTCACCCCGTAAACGCGAGTTTCTGACATAAGGAAACAGCCTGTGGCAGTTTCCCGGCGTCAGCATACTGAGGTCACGCAATAATGCAGTCAGTGACCGGCGTGTTACCGGAAAAGTATGCTGCTCATCCGAAGCACCAGTATGGTTACGGAACCATGTCAGAAGCGGCATCACCTTACGGAAAGCCCCCACTTCCTGATGTTCCTGTGTTTCCACAACGGCACCATTCTGATGGTTATCACGAGCCATAAAGTAAATATCGAGTCCCATAACAATTCTCCTGAATAACGCAGGGACTCTCCCCACAGGGATATGTCCCTGCCGGGTTATATGAATGACGGAATACGCGATGGCGTTATTCCGGGTAAATGAAAAGAAACAACGGTGTTCTGTCAGTGTCCACCGGCAAGTGCACGCAGCCAGTAAAGCTGATGTTCAGCCTCTTCCACTGCTGACCAGTCATCCGGGGATAACTGTCGCCCCTGACCGGACAGAAACTGCAGCAGTAAACGGTCAAACGCATCTCCCCTTACCGGAGTGGTTAATACAGACTCCGGTGCAGAAAAGTTCTCATGCCCCAGGTACCGTTTTATCCATTTCAGCGGCAGTGACCAGCTGGCACCACCGGCAGTGGAATGAATGCGGAAACAATCCGGACACAGATTGTGCAGCAGCACAAACACCGTACGGGCAAAAAAATCCCCCGGCTGGCGTCCGAAATTCAGCTCCTTAAGCACCAGAATGTTCTGTCGATGCTCCCGTTCAATGGTGACATTCACCGACCACAGCCCGTCTGCAGACCGGCTGTAAAACGCCAGTGTGTCCGTTACCGGAAACAACTCAGATGCCCGGGTCAGGGAGCCGAAATACGCATTCTGCGGCCGTAACGCCTCCGGCAACTGCCAGAAGGTTTCAGTTACGGCCAGAACAAAAGCATGCCACTGCTTTTCCGGTATTGTGGCAACCTGCTCAAGGGTATATACCACCGGCTTACGGGCCGGACGTGAAGATAATTCAGACATGGAACATTCCTCATGGTCAGATTAAAAATAAACTACGGGGAATGCCTTCCTGACGGAGGGCACACCCCGTCAGGGTCAGGTTATGAACTACATCATGTCGTGCCGGGCCAAACAGGCATCCGCTCCGGCCGTCAGCTTTCCGGTACTGATACTGTCAGTCCAGATTTCATGATTAATTTCACGCCCCAGCGCCATCAGACTGTCAAGTGCCTGACGGGCCTGAACTCCCGGAGCAGGAATGTTCTCCTGCTCCAGGTCATACAGCAGCCAGCCCAGCGCCTCACCGGTATCCCACAGTTGCACGCAGACCAGTGAAGGCTCCGTCTCATCATCCGGCTCCGGGGTAATACCCAGCCGTTGCCAGGCACGTATCCGCATCAGCTCACCTTCCAGCTGGCTGAGATGCGCCAGCAGAGCAGACTGCGTCTGCAACGCTGAATAATGAACAAGTAAGGGTGAGTACATAATGACCTCCGTCTGTTCAGGAAGTCCTGTCCCTGACGGAACAAAACTCCCGCCAGGGAAAGCACCGGCGCAGACACACGGTGCAGTAAGTAAAAGAAAAACCGTTCAGTCTGCGTCGGAAAAGTCAACACAGGCCTGCCTCAGGATGCCGGCTACACGTTGATTCAGACATTCAGTCCAGCCATCGTTCCATCCACGCTCCCATGGATTGTAGATATCCACCCATGGATTGCAGACATCGTTACAGCCGTTCTTCCATGTCTTCCATACCTCCATCTCCATGACAGCCCCCAGCCTGTGGCCTTTCGCACGTATATGCCACAGAAACGGCCGGAAAAGCCCTGATTTCAGTTGGTCACCACCGCTTTCGTAGCCCAGATGACGTGCAATACCTTTAAGATATTCAAATGCTTCATTCTGCATTCCAGCCGCCTTTGCCAGCGAGCTGTACGCATCACGAAGTATCGTCATACCTTCCAGTTGATACTCACACCACGCACGGACAGCCGACACGGGTGCGATTACCCGAAGAATGGTGCAGACACGCCATACAACAACGTAAAGGAGTATTAACAGACTATTCATGTGTTCACCTCAGAGATAAAAAATCACGGGAACACCCCCTGCGGGAAGCGTGTTCCCGACAGGGTAATAAATGATAAATCAGCAGGGCTGTACGACGCTTTCATCAGCCTGCAGACCAAACCGGTAATGCAGGGTGGCCAGTTGTTCCGCCATACGGCAGGCAGCATGCCAGGTCCTGCGACGGGATATCCGCCCGGTAAACCGGTTCAGACAAATGACCTCACGCGGCAACGGCTGATACCAGCCTGTGTACGCGTTGCGGTGCATTCCCTGCCGGTAGTACAGACAGGGTGTCCAGACACCGCCACGACGGAACATACAGACCCGGACGCTCAGATTGCCGGCCGGATTGGTGTACCAGCGACTGTAATATGACAGGTTATTGCGGGAAAAAAACACCCGCAACTGAGCCGTCATTCGCCGGAAAAAAGAAGAGATGCCCGGTTCAGGGCACAAAATAAACGTTGACATAAAGACTCCTGTAAAAAGAAACGGGAGTCTTCGCCCCGACGGACAAAAACACCCGTCAGGGGACAGAAACATCAATACGGGATTAATGCTTCAGCTCAGTAGAACTCATTCGAAATCGCATTCGAAATATTCATTTCTGTCAATATAGACACACTGAGTCCAGCCATCGCGCCAGCCGTACTCCCATGGATTGTACTTGCACACACGTGCCTCCATCTCCATAAGAGCACCCAGCGCATGGCCTTTCGCACATATATGCCACAGAAACAGCCGGAGAAATCCTGATTCCAGCTTTTCATCGCCGCTTCTGTACCCCAGATAATGTGCGAGGCCTTCGAGATAGCTGAACAGCCGATAAAGAGGTTCTTTTCCTTCACGCATTTCTGCCGCCTTTGCCAGTGAGCGGTACGTATAACGAAGAATCGACATACCTTCCAGATGATACTCACACCACGCACGTGCAACCGACTCTGGTGCAACCCTCCCAAGAATGGTGCAGACAAGCCATACGACAGAATAAAGAAGTGTTAACAGAATGTTCATGTGTTCTCCTCTGATACAAAACATCACGGGAACACATCTGCCCTGCGGGAAGCATGTTCCCGACAGGGTAATAAACGACAAAACAGCAGGGCTGCACGATGCTTTTATCGCCAGCACAGTCGAAGATAAAATGCCATGCGCCACTGCCATCAGACAGGGTGCATAACTGCCATGCGGAACACCCCCGCACAGATTAAGTATAAAAAGCCCTCATCGTCGCGTCATAATGCGCTTTTTGTGACGACATTCTGCTCTCAAGAGCGCGCAGATTTGCCCCATTCACGTGGAATGCACCGTCCTTTCAGGCTCAGGAGGTGTTGAATGCAGCCACCCGAAAGCGTTCCTCACAGACTGCCGGAACATTGGTGGTCACCCGAAGGTGACAGAATTAGCATGCTCATTTTCCGTTGCTCTGTTTATCCTGTCAAGATTACGTTATCAGCAATTCTGTTTATGTATGATCAGATCTCCATTATCATCAAACAGATCACCGAACCATGTATTTACAGATGATGTAATATCAGATGAGTCTGGATCATATGTCCCATTTTTCAGGGCATAAACAATTTCCGGAATCACCGGAATAATAACCGTATTATCCACTTTCAGCGAAAGGCTCCGGTGATCCGGTTTACATCTGAGAACACCACCCATTTCCGACCAGAATTCAACCGCCGTTGTTTTTGGAATAAAATAATCACCGCCAGCTTCATCATCAAAATATACTGACTCAAAATAGCGGCAAATCATGGCACATGTATCAGATTCACTCAGTGGCGTTTTACAACGGTAATGCACCATGATATCTGTATAATCGTTCTCACTATCCAGTACGATATCCCTGATATAACGAACCGCTTTTATTTCCATCAATATATGATACATCACACATCCTCCTGTATTATTCCTGAATATCACCGTTTTTAAAGTAAACCTGTTTCACATAACGCCCCCGACCGTCCCCATGACCTAAATCCATAGAAACCCGTGCATATATCTCTTTATCACCCACCCCATCTTTTCGATAAAAACGTCTGGCCTCCTGAGAAAAATGGTAACGCATACTGTGAGGTGATTTCTCTCCGGTTAATCCAGCCTTACGAACATGATAGCGATAAACATCTATTGCCTGTTTTATATTCGGGCGATCGATAAGATTTCCACTCTGTTCATTCATTATTTTCTCAGCATAACTCAGAGCCTGTCTGACAACATCACGATCGGTAATAATAGTATCCCGGGGGCGCCCACCTTTTGTGCCAAATACAATCAACAGAGAATTGTGCCCCGATTCCAGAGCCCGCATCCACGACTTAACTGATTTACATGACTGGACTGCTTCCTTCGTTCGCAAACCCAGTACATAAGAAAGTTGCATTGCCGCTGCAACACCGGGATTCTTTTTTTCCACCTCCGTAAATGCCTTCCGGAATTCCTCCGGTGGCAACGGTATTTTCTTTCCATCCCGGCATGTATTTGTCAGGCCGAGCGTCTCATTACTCAGTAAAGGGTTATCAGGAGCGGCTAATTTATAACGACCGTCCTTCTGTAAAATAGCTCTCATCACCGCCCTTTCATTCTGAATAGTCCGGTGAGAAATCCCCTGCGCTTTTCTGCTCAGAAGATACCCCTGAAAATGCCTCGTATTGATACTGTGGGTGTCCCGCAGCTTTATTCCGTTTTCCCGTAAATAATTCAGAAAATATTTTGCAATACGAACCCTGTCGGCTTTTGTCGCATAACTGCCGCCACACTCCCGGGCAAGAGTAATGAAATCCTTGCGAAACATCTCAACTCTGGAACGCTGCGATTTTCTGCTCATACATGCTTCTCCTGGTGACATACGGATACAGAAATCCATCCGCTTATACTGAACAACTGCACAAACAGTCTTCCCGGATAAACAGACTAATACATTGATATTGTTAGTTTTACGTCATTTCGGACGGCTCTGTAACGCGGTTGCTCGCCTTCCTGGCTCGTATGATGTCTATGTAGCAGAGCGTGCACGTGTTGAGTTTTTACAGGAGTTCGCTACCTGTGCACCAGGGCGATGTTTTACTCCCCGTCAGCCAGCGCTGACGCCTCCAGACATCAGAACGAATTTACATTTTTCCTCTTAATATCAGATAGTTGATACATATCTTTATGTATTAACGAAGTTAAGACAGTCGTCCGGGGCGGCCGTCCGTGAAAACGGACGCTCCGGAAAGGACGTGAATACGTCGCAGAAAACGGACCTGAAATCGCCTAAATTTTCAACAAAAAGCTGATCACGAGCGACGATTTTCTGTCAGGCCGTAAATGACGCGGCTTTCAGGACGTTTTTTCGCGGCGTCACTTGGTGTTCCCTTCGGTCGCACGCAAGTGACGCCGCGCAGCTTCAAACTCCACGTACGCACGCAAGCGGCCAGATTTCAGATGGCCTTATGCCGTGCGTACAGTCGTAAGAAGCCCGGGGCGAATGCCCGAACAGATTAAAGACGCCAATCCGCAGTTTTGCGGATGACTACAGACCGATCATAGCGGTGCTGGATGGAAGTAAAAAAAGCCCTCATCGTCGCGTCATAATGCGCTTTTTGTGACGACATTCTGCTCTCAAGAGCGCGCAGATTTACCTCATTCACGTGGAATGCACCGTCCTTTCAGGTTCAGGAGGTGTTTAACTAGCCACCCGAAGGCGTTCCTCACAGGCTATACGGAACATTGGTGATCGCATAGCGACAATTACAGCGGGGAAAGATTAGCAAGGCGGGCTTTTATATGTCAACACCCTCTCAGGAGGATTTTTATTTATAAAAAAGGCCGGTTAACACCGGCCTGAGCTGTTATATCAGATATGATTATCTGAAGGTGAAGGCATTTCAGCCTCTGATACATCACTTGTTTTTTCAGGAACTGCATCTGCAATTTTTTTAAGTTGCTTATAGATATTAAACATCAGAATAACCATTTCACACCCGACTCTCAAACCTATAACACCAAATACAAGACCAATAAGTCCTGCAAAGAAATTGGCGAACATTCCTGTGACGCCACCAACGATTGTGATAACAAGAAAAATCCAGTAGATAACTTTTATTATCTTTGGCGTAATCATCTCATCAAATTCAAACCACTGCCGCAAAGTATTATTCATATATCGCCCACGCACATAAAGCCAATTATTTCAACAAAACAATACAACCTTAAGTAAAAACAGTTTCTCTCCTCCCATCATTAATAAATTATTTTTCCACACAATACGCAGGACCAGAATCAGACAATTGCTTACCAATTGAAGAACAGTATTCTGCTGTTTTTGATAATTCCCAGCTTCGGCCGAAATAGAATGACAAAGCAGCCACCACTATAATTAATAAAGCGAAAAGAATTTTATTTCTCATAATCATACTCCCACGCTCAAATAATTACTCCTGTCCATAATTTATCTGACTCTTCCTTCTGCCACATCTTTTACGTGTTTAAATAACGGCGCAAGCGTTGCTTCTTTCAGATGCCCTGGAGCCGGTGATGCGTACGTTATATAGAGACGACTCCCTTTACCATTTTTTTCAACTTCAATGGTAAGATGATCATCAAACTGACCGCCATCCCAGTCACTCCCCATTTTGTAATAGCTACCAGGCATCGCGTCCCATATATGTCCATGATCTTTTATTGCCGAAGCCTGCCATTTCCCATCAGTAGTTCCATTATTACGAATAGCGTCAACTTCCTCATTCGAATAAAATTTATAGTACCGCTTTAATCTTCCTGCAGCCGTATCAACATCAACGGGGATTTCCGTTACATTTTCCCGTTTTTCCCTTTTGGTCGGCGCTTTCTGTGACAGCAACGGCATACCATTATCAGCAGTTGATGAATTATTACCGCGTAATGCACCAGTCAAAGCAAAGGCACCATCACTGATTTGCTTGTTAACCGCAGCAATTTCATCAACAGAACAGGCAGTTAACGCCAGGCATGAAACACAAACCAATAACAATTTTTTACTCAACATTTACACCTCCTTTTGAGACATTTATCGGTAGATTCTGTATGGTTTTTCCCCTGTATTTATACAAAAATGGCTTATAGTTTGAACATTAAATTCATCACTTTGGACTGAAAATTAGGAGTTTTTCATGACGAGCAACAACAATGCTGCTTACCTCAGGGGAAGACGAATTGCAATGCGATGGAAGCGTATCAAAACCTTTCTCTATCACATTGATATGTTTTGTATAAATGTAGCCCGCAAACATCACCTGCCCGGCTGGACTGGTCGCATTCCTGTTATGTTGCTGTTAACGGTCATCGCAATCTGTGGCATTTTCAGCCTGTTTGCAGCGTTATGCTGTTTCTTCCTTATTGCAGCCCCTTTCTGCCTTATGGCAATGATGAAAAATTTGCCGGAAATCGCATCCACAGACGATAACGAAAAAGATTTGTGGTGGTGGGAACAACAAAACAGCTATGAAGTACATGGAGCTCCATACAAAAACCCCGGTGATAAATAAAACCACGCTACTTAACTTGTAGCGTGGCGACTTCAGCATAGTTATGATTTTTTGATCATTTTCATGGCATTATCCGCTTCACTCGCAATTTTACCCTTGCTTTGCATGGTCATCTGCATTCCTTTATCTGTCGAGCTAATAACTCCTTCCCCCCCACGTGACATTACATTTCCAACTACACTGCCAATATTCACTCCAGCCCACGATAATGCACCAAGCCAGACTGCTGGTAACAGTAAGAACATGCTTCCTACCACCATGGTCAGAATTGTGTCATCTGATGTGTTCTGAAAACCAGCAAGATTGACCATACTGTGAGTATCCGAAAAATACAGCGCGGTAAACATGTTTGAATCAACCCAACGGGTTAGTTCCCACCAGAACGTCAGGAAATTGGTCGCAAAAATCACGAATGTCAGTGTAATCACCGTCTTTATCTCATACGCCGCAAACGCCAGAATCAGCGGCAGCATCACATAGACTGCCATCAAAAGTATTCCCTGCATCATGGGTAATGCCTGTCGCATTGAATCCAGTGCCGGAAAGGCCACCACACTTCCCACGCCAGCTCCAACTGTGGAAACAGTCCGGTTAATGGCATTAAAAAACGTAAAATCAGCGTTACCACCATAACCCGCATAGGCCCTGCCACCATGTGACACTGTCATGTTCACCGGACTGACCAGCCGGCGTATCACCGCTTCTTCATACTCCTTGCCTGTATTCCCGATCATTTTCATCG
>ERZ1034980.157-NODE-157-length-59475-cov-64.243386_pt1 | contig 59475 bp, 85 predicted proteins | sample MGYA00520622_ERZ1034980 | MGnify/ENA primary metagenome ERZ1034980 (study PRJEB33766, sample SAMN09781791) | gut metagenome | biome: gut microbiome | host: Homo sapiens | place: Madagascar | study: EMG produced TPA metagenomics assembly of the PRJNA485056 data... | reverse complement strand
TCAAAGCTCACCAGCCCGCCGGAAGCGGGGCTGCTGGGCGTTTTCGGTGCCGGGGTGTCCACGGTGTTGCTCGGGGTCTGTGGCACGTCGTAGCCCTCGCCAGAAGGCGCAGACACGCCCAGGGCTGCCGCAGCTCTGTGCAAAAGCTCAATGCCGCGGCCGCGGCGCTTGCTGCCCAGCGGGATGATTGCCTCCGGGCCATCCTCTGCAACAAGGCCAATGTGGGGGCGGGTCATAATGCCGCCGGTTGCGTGTGGGGGAACGCGTCCGCCGCCCCCGCCGCTGCTCGTGCCTCCGCCGGTCGTAAACGATCCGGCAGAGAATCCGGTGCTAAAGGCGTTTCTGGCGTTGGTGAAAAATCCGCTGATCTTGTCCCCTACGCCAGACCAGAAGCCGGTCCATTTCGCCGGAAGCGTTACGGTGAAGAAGTTCGCCGCGCTCGTCGCGCTGCTTTCAACCCAGGCCGGGACTTCCTTTGTCCAGAAGTCGCCGACACCTGTCCAGAAGTCCGTCCACTTGGTCGGCAGCGTTTCCGTGAAGAAGACGCCTGCTTTCTCGCCGGTGCTCTCCACCCACGCGGGGACGTCCTCGGTCCAGAACTCCCCCACACCATCCCAGAAGGCTGTCCAGTGCTCGGGCAGCGTATTGGTAAAGAAAACCTTCGTTTTGCCCAGGGCGTAGCCGATTGCATAGGGAATTGTTTCGGAAAACGTGGTGCCCACGCCGTCCCAGAAGCTTGTCCAGTGCTCCGGCAACGTCGAGGTGAAGAAGGTTCCGACCGTCTGTTTCAGGTTGTCCAGGGCTCCGCCTTCGTCCAGAGCGTCAGAAAGCGCCTGGCCGATTTTATCGCCAAAGCCCAGGGCGCCAAGGCCACCGATACCGGCACCCACAAGAGCGCCGACGCCGGTTCCAACAACAGGCACCACAGTGCCCACGGCTGCGCCTGCCGCTGCGCCTGCGCCAACCATGCCGATCTTGGTTCCGCCCTTGGAATACTCGTTCTGCGCGTCCTTGCCGGTGGTCTGGGTGCCGCGGTACAGGTTTCTCACGCCTGCACCGATGCCCAGAAGGCCCAGAATGCCGCCCAGAATGCTTGCGCCGCCCGCTGCGGCTGTGCCTGCTGCCGTGGTCGCATGGCTCCCCAGGGCCGTGCCAACGGTGCCCATGGTGCCGCCAACGCCACCGGTAACAGAAGTGAGGGTGCCGTCCGCGCTCATAGTAGCCTGGGTAGATCCCTTTTGCAGGAACTTGCCCAGCCAGCTATTTGCGGAAGTCAGGCCCTTTGCGGGCAGTGTCGCCGGGTCAATCTCGACGGCCGTCCCCTCAAAGGTCGCCTTGCCATCGCCGAGAAGCCTTGTAGCGCCGGGCAGGGCTCCGGCCGTCGCCGGGGTGCCCGCGCTCGGGATCAGCGCGCCACCGCTCGGCAGCGAAGGGCTACCAGTGCCACCAGAAAAGGCCGCTTCTGCCGCCTGGCGAGCCTTGGAGCCTGCCTCGGCGCCAAAGTTGCCAGACTTCAAAACCACCATCTGGGCCGTTACGTTCATAACGGCTGCGGAAGTCTTGAAAGAGCCGCCCATGGAAGGCATACCAGAAGAGCCCGCGCCGGTGCCTGTGCCACCTCCAAGGCCAAGCGCCGCGGTAAGGCTGCGGAGTTTAGAATAGGCACTTGCTGCGCCCGTTACCAGCTTGAAGCCGAGAACGGCGCCAATGGCCGCCACCTGGGCCTTGTGGTTCTCTGCCCAGGTCTTTAAGCCGTCCAGGATTCCGTCGAAGTCCAGGCCGTCCATAAAGCCGGAAACAAAGTTTGCGCCAATAGCTGCGCCGTCGTCAATAGCTCCGGCAGGGTCAATGCCAAGCAGAGCCAGAAATCCGGCGGTAATGCCGCTGCCAAGGCCACGGCCCATGCCTGCGGCCCTGTCGGCGAAGAACTGACGGCCGCTGCCGTTCCACCACTCGTCGAACGGCTCCGCCACGATCTTGTCCCAGGCAATGCCCAGCTTGCCCCAAATGTCGGCGTTCGCCCACTCGTCGCTGGCGGTAAACTCCGCAATGGTGTGGCGCAGATTTTCGATTTTCGTGTCTACGCGGTCCATTACGTCGCCGATAGCGTCCTCAACAAGCGGCATTTTGCCGGTGATCCAGGTTGCAAACTCCCGAAGGTACGGGGACAGGCGTTCACCCAGGGCGATTTTTGCGCCATCAACCGCCGATTGCAGCAGCGTAAAGCTGCCGTTCATGTTGTCCAGCATCGTGTCCGCCATCTGCTGGGAGGCGCCGTCGGCGTTGTTCACGGCTGCGGTCAGTTTGTTGTAATCATCCGCGGATGCGTTGATGATTGCCAGCATACCGGCCATGGCTTCCTTGCCGAAAATGGTGCTTGCGGCCGCGGTCTGTTCGGTCTCGGAAAGGCCGCCCAGGCTGCTGCGCAAGTTGTCCAAAACCTCATGTAGGGTCTTCATTTCGCCGTTGCGCTTGGTCAGGCTGATGCCGTACCGGTCCATGGCTCCCTGCATCTTGTCGGTGGGGGCCGCCAGGTTCGCAAGGGAGGTTTTCAGGCTGGTGCCTGCCATGGAGCCTTTAACGCTGGCGTTTGCCATAAGGCCCAGGGCCAGGGAAACGTCTTCCACGGAGTACTTCAATGCACCCGCCACAGGGGCAACGTACTTGAAGGATTCGCCCATCATACCAACGTTAGTGTTCGCGTTCGCACTGGCCTGCGCCAGAACGTCGGCGAAGTGCCCGGAATCGGATGCTTGCAGCCCGAAGGCCGTCAAAGCATCGGTCACAATGTCGGAAGTGGTCGCCAGGTCTTCGTTTGAGGCTGCGGCCAGGCTCATAATGCCGTCAATGCCGTTCAGCATATCTTCGGTTTTCCAGCCCGCCATAGCCATATAGCCGAAGGCGTCCGCCGAATCCTTGGCGGTGAATTTCGTGGTTGCGCCTTCCTCTTTCGCTTTGGCGGTGAGTTTCTCGAACTCCTCGCCGGTGGCGCCGGAAATGGCCTTCACGTTCGACATGGATTCCTCAAAGGCTCCGTATGTGCTCACCGTGTCGGCCAGGCTCACAGAAACGCCGAAAATGGCACCAGCCTGCAAGACGGGGTTCCTCACAAGGTTTATAATGCCCTGCAAGGGCGCCGTTGCCTTGTCAATGATACCAACCGTAAAGTTCCAGGCCTTCCCGGCAAAGCTCCGGGCCCTCGTTTCCACGTTCTGGATCGTAGCGGTCGCCCGGTCTACGGCGTCCAGATCAATGTGAAAGCCCGTACTTGTCAGCCGGTCCAGCTGGTCTTTGGTGTGCTCGATGCTCTTGTCGAACCCAGAAAGGCGCTTCTGGGCGGACTGCACGCCGGGGCCGGTTTTGTCGTTGACGGTTGCGTCAATGGCAATTCTAAAAGTTTCAGAGGCCATTTGTTCCCTCCTCTCCGGCCTTCTGCTCTTGTTCGAGCTGCACCATCATGGAGGCCAAACAAAACGCTCTTTCACCATGCGGGGCGTTCCAGACCTTGCCCGGCATTACGCCGGTGCGCTGGAAGATCTGGTGCAAAAGCGTTGCGCGCCCTCCGGCGAGGATTAGTTTTTTGCCACGTCCTCCTCGGAAAGCTCGTAGCCGCTGATCTGGTCGATAAGCGAAAGCACCGCTTCCTTCTCGCCTGCCATCAGCAGGGCGTTCACGGCCTCGTAACCGGTCGCAAGGTCAAGCTTTTTCCACAGGGCCTTGTTGTTCCATACATTTTCCTGGTCCTCCGGGATGGTTGCCGTGTAAATCAGCGCGGCGCGGTAGTTCACCGCGTGCACTTCCTCCGGCACGCGGATGCCGCCCTGTACCTTGCTCTTAACGTACTTGGTAAACTTCTTGCGGCAGGCGTTGTAGTCTTCCTCGCTCAGCGGGTGGATGTGGAAGCTGAACAGATCCTTGCCGCCGCGGGAAATGACCACTTTTTTAATGCAGTCCTCTGCGGTCTTGAAACCGGCAGCAGTCAGAAGGCCGTCCAGCAGAGAAGTTTCATGCTCGCGGGCGTCCGCGATCAGCTCCTCTTTGGTGATCTCGGCGGTATCGGCAGCAGGGTTTACAGTAGCTTTGATGCTCATATTTTTGTCCTCCATGATGGCTTTGTTCGTTCATGCGAATAAAACAAAATAGGGGGGCGCCCTCGCAAGGCGCCTCCCCTTGTATCCGTTCTTCGTTTTACAGCCTCTCTTATGCGCTCAGGAGCTTCTGGAGCTCGGGCGGGTCGTTGACCACCATATTCCATGCGCGCTTAATAATATCGCCCACGGATGCGCCCTGGAGGTCAATGTTGCCGTCGGGAACGACGCCGCGGTAGTTCATGCGCTGCTCACTGCCGTTGCGGCCGTAAGTAACGCCCTGGAATACCCAGTTAGGCTGCTGGCCGCTGTGCATCATCTCGAACATATCCGTGATCAGGGCGTCGTCCTCAATCACGATCTGCGAGAAGTTCAGCGATACCTTGTAGCCGGTCATGGTGGCGTGTGCCTGTGCGTCGCCCAGAGGCTGGTAATCAGAGTTGGAAACATTCACCTGGACCTGGAAGTTCTCAATGGTGGCAAGCATAACGCCTTCACCATTGAAAAGCACAGCGTCCTTGCCGCTCAAAACCTTGCGGCTGTCGGCCGGGCCGGACTGATTATACATAGCTCATTCCCTCCTTTACTCGCTCACTTCGGTAGCAAAGCGATACTTATACGCCAGATAGACGTGCTCCAAGCTGTCCTTGTCCACAATGTCAAGGATGAACCATGCGGAATCGCCCTGCGGCGGGTTGCTCTCGTCCTCGTACATATCGCCGGAAGTCAGCTTCTTTTCGCCCACCATGGCGGCAATGATTGCCTTGCCCATGGCAATAACGGTGGCGCGTCCGTCGCTGTCGTTGTCCAGCTTGCCCACAATGGGGTCCAGGCTGTCGTCGATGCGCTGCATAAGCTCGAAGCGTTCCTTGGTGCGCCTAATCTTCTTCCAGCCCGCATCCATGTCGCCGTCAGGGCTCACCAGGGTGTTGATACCCTGCTCGATCTGTACCTGGCCGGAAGCGTTCTTGGTCAGCACGATGCAGCCGCGCTTCAATGCCTTCTCGATCTGGCTGTTGGTCAGGCCTTCGTCCAGATCCACAAAGCCCTTCACCACAGTATGGGTCAGGGCCACGTTGGAAGCCACAGAAGCGATCATGCCGCCAATGCGGGCGGCCAGCTTGTAGCCGTTGTAGTCGTCGCCGGTAGCATTCAGGGCGCCGTTGACGCAGTAGTGCATCTTCTCGTCATTGAAGGCCGCGGCGTGGGTCGTGCGGGTGTCGAACTCGACGCCCTTGTTCTCGGCGACGCAGCCCATCAGGTAGCCGCCACCGGTAAAGGTGCGGGTAATGTATGCCTGCACCAGGGCGTGAACGGCAGCGTCGTCGGTGTCCACACAGATAACATTGCCGCGCACAGCGTCGAAAGCGTCCAGGGCCGCGCTGTACTCGGAGACCGCAGCCGTGGGCTGGGTGCCCTTGGTCATAGCCGACTGGGTCACGGTAGCCATAACGCCGGAGCCTGCGGCGGTCGCCTTTGCGACAAAGTCCTTGGTGGCCGCGTTGATAGCCGCGGCCAGGCCTGCGGGCTCCTTGGTGTCGGCCTCAAACGTCACCTTCAGGAACTCGGTCGTGCCCTCGTAAATGATGCACTCGCGGCCGTCGCCGGTCAGGCTGTCACGAACGGACACGGAAAATGCCCGATCGCCAACGTAGGCGCCGGTAATGGTCACAACGTCGGCCTTCGCGTTGTCTTTCAGGGTGATGGTGGGCGCCGTGCCGCCGGTGCCGCAGCGCACGAAATAGCCGCTGGAAATACCGCCGGAAAACATTTCGGTGATAAGATCCTCAGTGTTGCCGCTGCCAAACACAGCGTTCACGTTGGTGGACGGCTCAAATGCAACGGCCCGGTTCAGCGGGCCCCAGTTTGCGCGAATGATGCCCATGCCGACGCCGTTCAGCGCACCGGCAACCTCGCCGCCGCCAACGCTATAACGCCGGTGGTAAACGCCCGGGCGGGTCTTGGATTCGCCCACAGAAAAGGTACCAGCCATAATTATTTCACCTCCTTGGTTGCAAACGCGGTAATAATCGTCTTTGCCTCCTCAACGGTGGCAGACTTTTTGCCAGCCATGCGCAGGGCGGCGGTTGCGATGTCGCGCGAAACGCCAAACTTTTCCGGTGCTGCTGCGATAAGCTCGGCGGCGGTATAGGTGGCGGCTGCCTCTACGGGCGCGGCAGCCGTGGTTTTGGTTTCTGCCATAATAGCCTCCTTTTACGGTTTGTAGTTGTAATTCGTATTGATGTGGTTCAGCTTGTGGGCGAACTTCGGCCGCCTCAAGATTCCCCAGCGGACGGCAAGGCGCATCTGCCCGGCCGTGAGCGGGTCAAGGCTCCCGTCCACCTCCAAACCGCGTATGAACATGGGGGAAGTGTCTAACATTTCGACTTCCCCGCGGATTGCAAGCTCGTCCGCAAGGGCTTTGAGCCAACGCTGGCGGCCTGCGTAGGTCGGCGCGATCAGGTGACCCACCAGAACGCCTTCCAGCCAAATAACGGTGTTGGTTTCCTGTGCCCGGTGGTAGTTCGCAAGGCGGAAATAAGCCGCCGGATGCTGGTCCGACGGCTCCGTATACTCGCCCATACGGTCGCTTCCGATTACGGTCACGGCGTCGCCGCTCCACTTGCTCGTGAAGGCGTTCATTGCCAGGATGGGGTCCGGGTCGGTGGTTTCCTGGCGCGGAAATGCGTACAGGTCAAACGTCACCGTCACGCCAATAACGCGGGCGCTCTTGTCAAGCTGCTTTGCGGCCTCGAAGGTTTCACTTGTGACCCACGCCAGGCTGTACGGGGGCTGTTCATGCGGCGCCATAATAACGTCGCACAGGGCAGCCCGGACGCTGGGCTCTACGGCCTCCGGCGCGGTCCCGCTGTCCAGGCACCAAACATCAAGGTACAGATTCCCGGCGGTTTGGCGCTCGGGGTTTGCCCTCATGTCGATGGTGTAGGAAATGCGCGGGTACTGCTCGGCCCCAGCCCATCCCGGGTCCGTGTCAGTCGGTGCCGGGCCAAAGAAAACGGCCGGTGCCCCGTTGTGGAGCGCCAGCCGTTCAGCGGCGGCGGATTCAGTAATCCGCTTATAGATAAGTTCTTCAAGCGTCATGCTGTACTCCCTCGGTCTGGATGGTCTTCATGTCGGTGCTCCAGGAAATATCCCAAAGCCCTTCTGTAACCTCGTCTGCCGCGATCAGAAAGTAATTGCACACGTTCCGGATGCCCGGAAAGTAAAGGCAGCGGATTTCCCCGCCGGTCACGGCGGTAACAATACCGTTCTTTGCCTCGTTCCAGTCTGCGTACTTTGCGCGGATCAGGTCGCCGGGGTGGATGGCGGTTGTATCAATCGCCGCAGATGTGGTTTCCTTCATAAGGCCCATGGGGCTGCCCTCCTCTTAGGTGTATTTTTCTTCAAAAATAGCCTTCACCTCGGGGAAGGCCTTCTGCTTGATCTCCTCCGCGTAGGGGCGCGGGGAAATTCTGCTGGTTCCATCTTCCAGGAGCGGCGCATACTTCACATCTGTGCGGATGCCGGGTGTGTAGTGCTTGGCACTCTGGACGATTTCACTTTTGGCAAGCGGTCGGAAGCTCCGGCGGAGGTCGCCGGTGCGAAGGGCGGGCGGTTCACCGGGGGCGGATGCCGTGTAGGTCTTATTGCTCGCAGGCTTGCGGTATACTTTGCCGCTGCGCTTCGGGTTGTTCGACAGCACGCTTAGTTCGTATTTGCGAATAACGTGTGCGGCACGCTCGGCGCGGCTCGCAACCTGTTTTTCCACGTCCTGTACAAAGCCCTGGACGGCGCCAGAAATATCAATTTCCATTGTGCGTGTCCTCCCTTTGCTGAACGTAGTAGAGCGTATAAAGGCCCAGGTCCCCGAGCGGGTCCACGCCTTCAACGTAGTACGCCCGGTTCTCCAAAATAAGGCGGTCGCCAGCCTTGGCCTTTGGCCTGCCGCGTTGCGCGATCTGGTGCGTGACCGGATGCGCGTTCTGGCTGAATCGCTCGATTACTTCCGGGGAAGCGTCCGAAAGTACGCCGCGGAGAAGCTGTCGGCTCTCCGTGTCGTATTTCGCAGTTGCCCGCCCGGTCGTGCTCTTTTCCGCTATGTGCGGCTCGATCACAAAGTCCTTGTAAAGGTTCCCGGGTCTAAGGTAAAACATGGCCGCCGCCTCCTCTGCCGGTCCCGTGGTTCTCCATCATGCCAGCATAGAAATAGTGGTCGCCGTTGATGGCCGCCGGGTTTGCCAGCGGGGCGGAAGCGCTCACATCTGCCTTTAAGTCAGAATAGAGCTTTTTCCAGTAGTCCAGGCGGTCGCTCAGGGAGAGGTTCAGTTCTCCAACCTTGGTGTTCACCTCGTAGGAAAACCGGCGCAGAATGCTTTCCACGCAGGCCAGCTTTGCACGTTTCCAGCGGGGGTAGGCTTCAATAACGGCCTTGTATTCCTGGTCGCTCAGCGCACAGGTTTCCACGCCGCCCTCCACCATCGTGTCCCCCAGCTCGAAGCGCATCTGATCAAGGCCGTGTTCGGCGATTTTGCTCGCGTCGTAGGTGTATGTGAGCTGTGCCAATCAGCTCACCCCCTCGGAGCCGCCCTCCGGGGCCTCCTGCACGGCCTTTGCAGCCTCGTCTTCCAGGAACACGCCGCGCTCCTTGGCGGCTGTCTTGACGCTCTTGCGGCTGTCGCAGGCGTTCACCAGAATAAGGACGCTCTGGTCCTCAACCTCGGCAATGGTCGCCACCGCCTCCTCGGCCCGCTGCTGCAAAATGCACACAGCCTGGACAACGGCGTCCGGGGTGGCGTCAAGCTCTACCACGCCGCCCTCCGCAGTAATGGGGAGGGTCAGCGTTTCGATTTTGCCCACTTCGAGATTCTGGAACTCGGCAATAATGCCCATGTCCTGCATTGCCCTTGCGCTGCCCGGCTGGATCATTTCAGCCTCCACAACGTCGCCCGGGCGGTATTTCACGCCGCCGAAGGTTGCCATTTTCAGACAGGTGTATCCCATGGCATCCTCCTTAGACGCAGTCCTTCAGGAAGATTGCCAGGTCGTCAGAAGTCTTCTTCATGTCGGAAGCGCACAGGCCTTCGATGAACTCCGCGTGAGTGCCGTTTTCGCCCTCGTACTGGTCAAAGGCGACAGAAGCGCCGTTGCCCAGCATATCCCAGGTGAAAATGTAGCCCGCGGAGGGCTCGTCGATCTGCGGGGTCGGGGTGGCATAGCACAGAAGCGCGGCCTTGGGGTCGCAAATGAACTCCATGTTCTCCTCCTGGCCCAGGCCTGCGGAGTTGTAGGTGGATTCCAGGATCTTCACCTGCTCAACGCCGAAAAGCTGCGCCAGAACGTTGGGCGTAACGATGGCGGGGTTTGCGGTGGTGCCGGTGTACTTCACGCTCTCCTTGACGAAGGGGTTGTTTTTCAGGGCGTTGTAGGCCTGGATGCCCAGTGCCAGGCGATTCGGGGTGCGGCGGCCCTGGCGCTTGATCTCGGTGCGCAGGTCGTCGAAGAAGCCGATGGGGTCAAAAGAAGTGTCGTTGAACTTCACGAACTCCTTAGAACCGCTGCCGTTGGTGGTACCGGTCAGCTCATTTGCCCAGACGCCAGCGCGGAAAAAGTTCTTTGCGAAAAGAATGTCCTGGTGCAGCAGCATCTGTTCGGTGGCGGTGCGGACCTTGGCGCGGCGGGGATCGTTCACGCCAGGGGCGCGGCTGCGCTGGTAGTTCAGGGCGGCGATCTGGTCAATGCCAAGGATGATCTGGTCAACGTGGCACTTGTAGGTGTTGTCGTCCTGGCCCATCACAGCAGGATCAACCTTGCCGAACGCAGGCTTAGGCTGCACGTTGTCGCGGGCCAGATCTTCCTTGCTGAACGTGTAGTAGTAGGAAGCGGACAGCTGCACCGGGCAGACCGGGAAAATGCTGTGTGCCACATAGTCTTCCGGCTTCTGGAAGTACGCCATGGACATATTGGTCAGGTAGTTGTTGGGCTGCCAGCCCTTGGCGATCTCGGCCGTAATGCCCGCGGTAGTGTTTCTGGTATTCATGGTTTAATTCTCCTTTCCTTTAGCCCGCCTTCGGCACAAAGCCGCTCTTGGTAATCTGGATGTGGATGATCTGGCCTGCGGCGGTTGCGCTCTCCATGGCATAGCCAACGATGAACTTTTCCGCCTCTGCCTTTACGGCGCAGCCGGTGGCGTCGCTTGCCACAGGGTCGCCCGCGGTAATAGCGCCGCCGGTCTGAATCAGGGTGCGGTCCTTGATCTGGACGGTCACGCACTCGCCTGCTGCCACCTTGTTCTCGGTGTCAGGAAGCAGAATGCCAACGGCGGCGGCGCCAGCAGTAGCCAGGGAAACGCCGTTCTCGCCCAGGGTAACAAAGTGGTTCTTGCCGTTCTCAATGGCCGCAGCGGCAGGCGCGGCCAGGTACGGGCTGGAATTGGTTGCAGTGCCGATAGTGCTCATATTCTTTTCCTCCTCTCTTTAGCGGCCGTTCTCGTAGTCGTGAACGAGATCGGGGTTCTGCTGGCAAGCCTTGTCGATGGCCTCATAGTAGCTCATGGCAGGGGCGGACTTGCGGATCTCCTCGGCCTTCTTCTCGATCTGGCTCCATGCGTCGCCTGCGCCGCCCATAACCTCGCCATGGGTGCCGCCGCGCTTGCCAAGCTCGGAAAATGCGCCGGACTTCTGCACAGCTTCCAGGTTCGCGTCCAGGACGCCGATCATGTCGTTGTAGGCGGTGCCGCCTGCTGCTTTCAGGGATTTCAGCACGGGGACAAGCTCCTCGGGCTTCTTGCCCAGAAGCTCGTACTTCTTGGCAACGGTCAGAAGCTCGCGGTTCTCTGCGTCCTGGCGGAACTTGCGCAGCTCTGCGATCTCCTTGGCAACATCGGGGTGAATGCCCTTGTAAATGTCCTCCTCGCCGCCCGTGGTGTTATCTGCGGGGGCGGCGGGGGCGGACTTCTCAACGCCAGCAGGGACGGCAGGCGTTGCCTGGGCCGGGATACCGGCCTTCTTCTCGATTGCTTCCAGCTGAGCCACTTCCTCGGCGGACAGCTTGCTCTTGTCGATTTCCATGTCAAATGCTCCTTTCTGAATGGGTTCCTCCTGCTGCGGTTCAGCGGGAGGCGTCGGGTCGGTGCCCTCTTTCGTGGGCTCCGGCGGTGTATCTTCGGTTGCGGGTTTCGGCTCCGCCTTGGCGATCATCTCGTCCAGGCGGGCACGGGCTGCTTTGGCATTCTCGATTCTGTCGGGCGTCAGAGGCGCGGGGGCCGCCTTTTCCAACTTCACGGGAATACCGCCGGACCACTTCGGGATTGCCGCCTCGGTCGCCGCCGCGAACTCTGCGCAGCTCTGGGCCATGAGGGCCTTCTTGTCCTCGGCCGTAATTTCGGCGTTTGCCACAATGCCGCACAGGCTGTCATTCAGGGCGTAACAGTAATCCCAGATTTCTTCTGTGGTCTGGCGCATCCGGCGGCGGGCCATAGCGTCGCAAAAGGTGGGAACGTCCGCATTTTTGGAAACTTCTTCAACGGCCGCGGCTGCCTGCGCATCGGTTGCGCCGATGCTCTTGGCAATGGCGTGAACAATCCGCTTCAAAAAAGATTCCTCTGGCGGGGTGCCCTCCTCGGGCTTTACGGCAGGCGCTCCCCCTTCCGCAGGCTTGCTCTTGTACAGGGCAATGCTTGCGCCGGGGTTTGCACCGTTGTCCACAAAGTCCACCTTCTTGATTTTCAGGTTTTTAAGTTTGGTTGCCATTTGCGTTTCCTCCTTTCTTTGAAGAATTTTATAAACAACAAAGCCCCGGCGGGTGCCGAGGCTTCGGTTTATCGGTATTCAGTTCTCGGGCTCCTCGTCCGCTTCCTCGCGGACGGCCTCGCCCTCAATGGAAAACATGGGATAAGTGCCGTCTTTGACCTTCTCCCAAACCTCGTCGTCTGTCACCTTAAAGCCGATCCACCAGCCTTCCGGGACAACGCCTTCCGGGATGCCCATAGCGGCCATTTTTTCCTTGGTGAAAATTACGCTCTCCACCAGGACGGCACAGCCGCCGCGCTCGTGCATTTCGCCGCCCTCGCGGTAGAACTGCACGAAGTTATAGGCGGCCTGTTCCAGCTCGTCGGGCTCGATGATGTCCTCGTAGTAGTCCGTCACGGTGTCGCCCGCGGCCGTGGCTGCCACGCTGGCCCAGCCAAAGGCCAGGCGCTTTTCGTCAACAGACTTCTGGATTTTGAAGGTGCCAGCAATGCGGCCGCTCGGCTCTTTGCCGGGCGGCTTCTTGCCGAGTGCTTCGTTAAAAGTAAACATGGCTCTCTCCTTATTCACTGAATTTGCAAAATAATTGCAAAAGTCAGCGTAAATTCAGCGTATTTCAAAATTTAAGCGTAAATTATTCGCTATTTACGCGCGGAAAGCAAAGCCCGGCGGCTTCGCCATACCTCTTGCGATACCATTCGTGGAGGTCCGCCGTGCTGCGGATTGTCTGCGCAATGTAGTTGCCGCCTTCCACGATCTTGTAGGTTTCGCGCCGGAAGCGTTCAATGGTCAGCTTTTCAAATTGCCAGGCTCCTGGCGCGCAGCCCTCCGAAGTGAATGTGAAGGCGTCCTCTCCGTCCTCCGTCACCTTGCCGGGGATCTCGTGGCCGTGCTCCATGTCGAAGTAACGGAAGGCACCGTGCCAAAGGTGGCAGTTCAGGGCAAGGCCGGTGGGTTTCTTATCGTCCGGCCGCTTTACGGTATAAACAAGGCGTCTGTTCATAAGTAATCGCCAACCTCCACAAAGTCCTCAATCGGAATCCCGTTCACGCTCGTTATTCCGGCGTCACGAAACGCTTTCAGCAGCTTGTCGCGCTCATAGTCGCCCGAGCAGCGAATCTTTTGAATAGATTCTGTCGGTATGCCCTGGCGGAACATGATTTCGTTGCCGGATTTGAAAGATCTGTTCTGGCCTTTCACAAACTCCTCAGAGCCCTGGCGGCTGTGAAGGGTGCTCGGCCTGGTCGTTCCGAAGTTATCGCCGGTATATGCGTACCAGTCCGTGCGGCCCAGTTCCGCTTCGTCTATAATGAGGCGGTAGCCGCTGCCGCAAAAGCTGTCATCATACCGGATTTTCCCGCGGCCCGCGTTCGTTCCGATGCGGGTAAAAACGTTGTCGGCGCCGCCGGTTCCCATGTCGGAACTCGGGCTTGCGCCGGTCAGCCGGATGCCAGAAAGGCAACGCCGGTTTGTGCTGCGAAGGCCGCCGCTTTGAACGATAGAAACAACGCTTTCAGCCCTGCCAACGCCGCACCAAACATAATCTGCGCCCGCAGCCTTTAGGGCTTTGGCCTGCTCCGGGTCGTAATAGACGGCGTAGCCGTCGCATACCTTGCGCAGTTCCACGCCGTCCACCCGCTTCTGGTCAATGCCGAGGTCCTTTAGAATCTCGTCCAGCTTTTTGTCCAGGGCATCACCCGTCAGGGTTTCGTACTCTGGAACGCGGGAAGGAGCGTTTTGCCAGATCAGGCGGGATTTTATAAGGCGCTTTTCGGCTTCCGCCGTAGGCGTTGCCGTTAGGTCGTCAAGACCGGCCGTTTTTAGCAGGCCCTTCATTTCCCGGGCATCAAACCCGCCGTCTGCCGTCACCGGAACACGGGCCCGGAAAAAGCCCTGCCAGGAGTAATAGTTTCCGCCTTCGTGGGTATAGACCTGCAAGGTCTTTTCCCCATCGTGCACGGCCTGGCACTTCGTGTTTACGCCTATGCTCAATCCGCCGGAACTGAAAAAGGCGCTCGTCTTGGAGGCTTCCTCAAATTCCAGCGCCTCGGTTGCGCTGTTAGGCTTGATCGTCTTCAACGTCCGCTCCCAGGTCCCTTGCGTTAGCTTTCCGCTCACCTCGTAGACCTCCGAGCCGTCAATGTTCATCCGCCGGGCGCGAAGAACAAGGCCCTCCACGCTGCTGCGGTCGGAAGAAATCGGGATTCCCTCTTGCGTGGTCGGAACTTTCGACAGGTCGGTGAAAATATCCCCGGCACCCTTTACGCCCTTCTGGATTGCCGCCTGCGGGGCTGTGTACTGGGCTTTCGCCTTTCGTGCGGCCGCATTTGCGGCAGCCTTGGCCTTCGCCTCCTGGGAAAGCTCTGCGGCTTTTACAGGGTCCGTCACAGCCTGCACAAGCTGGGCTTTGTTCATCTTGCCGTAATAGGCAATGCCCTTGCTCTTTGCAATCTGTTTCAGGTCTTGGACGGTCATGCCCTTAGCTGCTTGCGGGGTGATCTGCACGGCCGCAAGTGGCTGCTTCGCAACGGCTGCGGCCTCGTCTGCCCAAACAAAAGAAGTCTTCACGCCGGTGCGTTCCGTCAAAAGGCTTTCGTAAAACGTGCGGTAGGTTTCGCGGAGGGTGCTTTTCCGCTCCACGATCTCGTCCAGCAGCTTTTCGGCTTCCTTTCCCTGGCCGTGCAAGGCCTCGGCATAGGGGCGGAAGATCTCGCGGTATTCCTTGTCCGGTATGCTCTCCACCCGCTTTATATACGGCAAGGTGTCTTGGAGGTTCAGGTCTATGTCCTCCTCCGCAAACCGGCGGAAAAGGGTGTTGTAAACCGGCTCTGTTTCGCCGTATGCGCTGTTCGGGTGGTATGTGTAGCTCATTACATGGCTTTTGGCGTCGCTCATGTACCGGAAGGCCTGTTCCTTGTCAATGCCAACGATTCGGCCCTCCTGGTCCGTCAGGAAGTTTTCGCCGTGGGCGTCAAAGTTGCCCAGAAGCCAGTCCGTGACGTGCTCGCGCTGGATCTGTGCCGTCACCTCCGGCGAAAGGTCGGAAGCTGCACCCAACTGCCATGCTTCAAGGTCAATTCCCCCAGCGGAGGTCTGCACCTTCTCCTGGAACGCTCCAAACTTTCCGTCAATGGTTCCGACGCCCACCGGGACGGCCGTGTCCGGGTCCACAATAGACTGCACCTTATAGCCCGCCTCCTGTGCATAGGCCCGGAAAGGCTCATACTGCCCGCCCTTGCTCTGTGCTGGCTTGAAATACCATTCCCAGCCGTTGGCGTCGGTGTAGTCGTACATTTTCCCGGTATTGCCAAGGTGGACGGGCCCGTTCGAGGTCATACCATCCGGCACTTTCAGGCTGCCCGCCACATAGGCCTGGCTTTCGTCTGCGCTGTCTTCGCCGGGGTCCGGCAAATTACCGGGCCACGGCTGTATAACGTCCTGTGCGGGCTGCTGGGGCAGAAATACGGGCGGTTCCTTCTCCTCGAAGTATTCGGCGCACCGGCAGCGCGGGTGCACCGGCGGATGCGGGCCCATCTTGAAGGTCATTTTTGTTGTGCCGATGTGGTAACTTCCCTCGGCGTCGGTTTCGGTGCCGTTCAGGGCGCTGCATACCGGGCAGACGTCTTCATCGTCGGCGGTCGCAAAAACATACACGCCCTTCCCAAGATAGCCTTGCGTCTGCGCCTGTGCCGTGCCCTCACGGTATCCGGCGCAGTACGCTGCGGCGTTCTCCGTGATGGCAATGGTATAGGCCCGCTGCCGGAGCTGCTTATCGGCGTACTTATAGGCCTGCTCCCGGGCCTTCTTTGTGGCCGCATCTGCCTTCACGCCGTTGTCGAGAAGGTTTTTCTTTACGCTGACGTAATATTTCAGGTTTGCGGCCGCCTGTGGCTCTGTCAGACCGATAAGCGGCCGGATTGCCCGGGAAAGCTCGTCCACCGTGAACTGGCCCTTTGTGCTGGCCTCGATCATGGCGCGCATGGCGTCCCGGGTTTCGTCGTTTATTTTCGTTACCCACTCGGCGCCGTGGTCCTTGATCCAGGCCGTCATGGCGTCACTCATGGGGTCGAAAACCCACCCGCCGGAAGCCGACGCCGCCAGGGCATCGGCTCCGGCTTTGGCTGCCTGCTGCCAGATGGGTTCAAGGTGGCTTTTCACAAAGAGGGAGTAATCTTGCTGCCACGCTTGGAGCTTTGCTTCGTCAAGGTAGCCGTTCATAATGGCTTCACGAAGTTCTTTGTAGGTGATGGCGTTGCTCTGGGCCTTCCAAAAGTTGTGTAGGAAGTACATCGGCTCACTGGAAGCCGAGTTCAGGTAGTCGTTCAGCTTTTTAAGGGCATCTTTGCCCGCCTTCGACTTCTTGGGCTTTGATTTTGCCACGAAGTCGTGGGGCGTTGCTGCCCGCGCCTTGCGAATACTAAACATCTTAGTCCCTCCCCAGGTCCTTTCTTGCCTTTTCTACTTCCGCCGGGTCTTCTTCCGGCTCCTCGTCGTCAAGGCCGCCCATCTTGTCGCCGGTGTCCTTCTTCGGCTTCTGTGCGGTTCTTACCTTGCCCGGCTCCCGGTCCTCGCCAGGCATCGGCACATAGTCGTCAAGCCGCTTTGGCAGCCCGGCGGCCGCGCGGATGTAGTCTTCCACGCCCTCGTCGGGCACCAGGAGGCCGGAGGTCGTGACATTCTTCAAGTAGTTGCCCAGCTTGTCCAGGTCCACGTCCTCCACGTCGCCATGGGTAAGATGCGGGTAGTCCGTAAGACCTGTGAAGTGCTCGCCGTTCATTTTCATAAGGTCAGGGATGGCCTTATTGTTGAACTGCTCGCAGATCACGTCCAGGAAGGCTTCGATTGCCATGGAAAAAATATGCGTCTTGTTGTCGCTCAACGCAAAGGAGCCGGTCTGCTGGTGGCCCAGCAGCACAAAATCTGCCATAACGGTCATGGCGATTCGGGTGTCGTAGCGGTCGATGGTCTTGTTCGTGTCAAACTGCCGGTCTCCGCCGCTGCTCAAAAGTTCCAACTTCCAGCCGAACGGAAGCACAAGGCCTTCCAGGTGGTCCCGGCGGATGTTCTGCACAATGGATTGTGCGTTTTTCAGAACTGCGACCATATCCGGGTCGTGCTGGTCCCAAATGTCCAGCCCTTCCGGCGCGGTCAGCACCGGAAAGCCCGCGAGGTCGCGTTCAATGCCGATGCCTTCAATTTCTTGGATTCTGCGTTTGAAATACCAGGAGCGGTAAGCGTTGCGCAGAATGCTGCGGCCCTCCGGGTTGCCCTTGCTGCTCTCCGTGCGGAAGAAAAGCAACTTTTCCGCCGGAATCGTGATAAGCTCAAAATCTGGCGGTGGCATCTGGGTCAGCGCGACAAGGTTGTCGTTCTCGTCGTACTCCCATTGGTAGAGGCTTTCTTGGGAGCGGATGGGAAGTTTCATCCAGCCCACCAAGCTGTCGTTGTACTTGCTGTTCAGGCGCGGGTCCCGGCTGCTGCCGCACCGGCGCTTGTAAACGATCTCGTGGGCGGACCAGCCGAAAGTCAGAAAGGACAAGATTTCGCTGATTGTGTCCGTCCAGGTGTCTTGCATATCGGCCATACATTCCAGAACGAAGTCTGCGGCCTCCTGGTCCTTCTCGGAAGCGCCGCCGGGCGCCACGTTCCAGTCTACTTGCCGGATCAGCATTTTTATTGCGTACAGAATGGCGCCCACAAGGTCGTCATTTGCTGCCATTTCGCTATAAGCCGCCATGCCCCGGCGGCCGCGCAGCTCCGGCAAAAATTCTTCATAAAAGACGCCGCCATAGCGTTTCTGGCCTATGCGACCGACTTCTCCTTTTCGGGTTGTCACGCGTTTTCCTCCTTCTGTTTATCTCCGCCAATAGCTGCTCTTGGAAAGCATTGCTTCTGCCTTTGGCGGGCTCTTTGCGGGCTTGTCCATCAAGTACAAGATAGCCTGCACAAGTGCGTCTATATCGTCCTTGTATTCGCCCTTTGGAAACATCAAAAGATCCTGGATGGTGTCGTGCACCCAGGGCGCCGTTTCCGGCTTCGGAAAATGAATATTCCCGGCTTCAAAGTAGGGTGTAACAGAAAGGGCGCGTTCTTGCTTGCTGCCCTTTGGGTTAAACTCTACCATGCCGGGAATCTGCTTTTTCAACAGGTCAACGATTGCGGGGCCGTTGGCCTTGTTCTCTATAACCTTCGCCCTGGCTTTCGGCCATTTGCCCGTCAGGGTGCGCACGGCCGCCACGCTCTCGGTAAAGGTCATTTTTTCGTTTATCAGGTCCCAAATGTAAATGTCTGCGCCGCTCCGGCCCACAATGTAGCCCGCCACCTTGGCGCTGCCTTCGCTCTTGGTGAAAGCCATATCCCAGGACTGGATAAGCATACTTTGGTGGGGCGCTGCTTTGGGGTCGAAGAAGTTTTGCAGCCATTCGCGCTTAAAGATAAGGCCGTCCGCCGGGGCGGGGGTCTGTTCGTACTGGCCCGCATATTGCAAGGAGCCCATGGACTTTTTAAGGCTCGCCAGGGTCTCTTTGTCGAAACGCTGCGGGTTCAGAATGTCGCCTTCCTCGCGGATCACCTCGCGGCCGCTCACCGGGAAGGTGATTATTGTGCGCTGCGGCGCCTCCGCCGGGAGGCAAAGGTGTGTATAGCCAAGGTCCTCGGCCAAAATATGGCCGGTCAGGTCCTTTTCGTGAAGGCGCTGCATCACAATAATAAAAACGCCCGTCTTCGGGTCGTTCAGGCGGGATTGCAAGGTGTTCTTGAAGAAGGCTATTGTTGCTTCTCTCTCGGTTTCGCTGTTGGCCTGTAATGGGTTCTGCGGGTCGTCCAGTATGATGCAGTCGCCGCCTTCACCGGTCAGCGCGCCGCCGACAGAGGTCGAAAACATAAGGCCTTGGTGGTTGTTCTTAAATTCGTTTTGCCGGTTCACGTCGTCCTTTAGACTGAATCGGTCTCCCCAGTTGGCTGCATACCATGGGGATTGTATAATGTCACGGGTCAAAACGTTGTGCTTGCGGCTCAGGCTGTCGGAATACGAAACTTTTATGAATCGCCGTTCCGGGTGCTTCACCCACGTCCAGGCCGGATAGCACACGGTTATTTCTAGGGATTTCATGTGGCGAGGCGGCATATTTACGATCAGGCGGGTAATCTGGCCGCGGTTCACCGCTTCCAGGTACTCGCCGATGCAGTCTATGTGCCAGTTGTCAATGAACGTCGTGCCGGGCTCAATGACGGGCCAGGCCTGGCGGATGAACTCGGGGAGGTTCCGTTCCGCCTGCTCCCGGCGGACCTGTCGGAGAAGCGCCGCAGGGTCAACCTGGGCTAGATTTTTCCAGTAGTCCGGCAAGCTGGTTCAGCTCCTCGTCGGAAAGGGCGGAAAGGTCCGCACGCTGCGTGCTTTCCACTTCCAGCGCGCCGCCATGGGTCACAGTGCGGTTTTCCGTGGGCTCTCCTCGGCTCAGCCGCTCCACCTTTACGCCTATATCCACCATGCGAACAACAGCGTTTGCGTCTATATCGGCGTCCGGGATGGTCAGCAGGCGGCTGGTGGCCTTGCGCAGCATCTGTTCCGCAATGGCCGCGTGCTTCTCGTGCATCTTCACGATCTGGGCCGTGTTCTGGGCCGCTACGCAATCCAGAATATAGCTGTCGTACTCCTCTGCCCTGGCAACCCAGTCAAACTTTGCGCTCATGGGTTCCAGGCTCTTGCGGGTAACGCCCATCTGCTCGGCAAGGCCGCGAATGCTACGGCGGACGGTGAAGTCCGGCCGAACAATGCCGCCCGGTTTCTTCGGCTTCTCCAAGTATCGCATATCGCGGTAAGCGCAGAAGCACTCATACTGCCGCGCCGTCTCTCCTGGCAGGCGTTCCCACGGGTCGCGCTGCCCTGTGTGTGCCATGGTCTTTCCTCCTTCCTGGCAAAAAGTAAGGCCCGGGATTGCTCCCGAGCCTCCTACGCTGTTATTCGTCCCCGGTGTCTTCTCCGAGAATTTCTTTCAATAGGGCCGTGTTGTCGTACCGGTCGGCTTCCTCTGCGGTTTCCGGCGTTCCGATGGTCTCCGCGGCTTTCTCCGGGTCGCCCTTGGCGAAAACCAAGACTTTTTCGTGGTTCACGCCAAGTTTGCCCGCTCCGGCTCTCAGATAGTCGTTTATGTCCTCTGTGTATTCCTGCGGGGCTTCCGTGCGGAAGGCTGCGCTTTGGGCAGGGTCGCCGTTGCAGAATACAAGGACGTTCTGGTGGTCTTTGCCCATCTTCCGGCTGTGCTCGAACTGCTTCCCCACACGGATTGCCAGCCCTCCGGCCGTGTTTACCAAAATAGCTTCGTTGTAAAGTTTCAGGCCCACGTCCTGGAAGGCGTTGATGGTGTCGGAAATGAAATTGCGGTAAAAGCCCTTCTTGTCCCGAAGGTCGCTCACCACAATAACGGCAAAGCTGTCCGGTTTCAGCATGGCGGTTGCCCGGCGAATCACATTGCGGTAAAGCTGCAAGAACTCGGGGTAATCTTTGTTTGAAAGGTCCTCGGGCTTGTCGCTGTACACTTCAAGATCCGCATAGGGCGGGCAAGTGAAAAACAGGTCATATTCTCCCGGTGCCAGCTCGTCAATGTGGGAACTGTCGCCGTTTATCCATGTGGGCGGTGTCACCTCGGGCGCATCGTCCAGAACGCTAACGTGGGAGATTTCTTCCCAGTTGTTCACGTTGGCCTCAATCTGACGGCTACTTAAATCGCAGCCGGTGTATTTCCGGCCGGTCAGGGCCGCCACCACGCCGCGGACGCTGCCGCCTGCAAAGGGGTCAATGATCGTGCCGCCCTGCGGGCAAAACCAGCGGTATGCCAGCTCACACAAAACCGGGTCAAAAATGGACGTGGCGCTGTACGCCATGGCATCCGGGAAAAGCTCTGCGAACTCCTCCCAGCTTATTTTCTGCCCGATTTTCTCCTCATAGGCGTTCTTGGCCTTGTAGGCACCCGGTGGCTGGCTGCTTATGTTATAAGTCAAGCCCGCCTTTGTGTTGTCGTCGTCGCTTCCGCGGCCGACTTCGGAACGAATACCGAGGCGCTTCCAGGCTTTCTTCCTCTCGGCCCATACGCCGCCCCGGGAATCCAGGACGGTGAAGGGCGGAATAAGGAATCTTTCTCCCAGGGTCAGGCGCGCGGCCTGCTCCTCGGCCTCCCTGTCGGGTTTGCTGCCCGCGATCATGTCTTCGATCTGTTCCATCGAAAAGCCGGACAGCTCCGGGTCCAGGTCGTCGGTGTTCTCTTTGAGCTCGGCAAGAATCCCGGCTATGGCGTCCTGGTCCAGGACAGCAAGCTCGGCGATTCGGTTGTCTGCGACAAGGTCCGCCATTTCGGCGCTGTCGTTGTCGTAGTCTTGCCACTCGATGGGGGCGTACCGGCTGCCTGCCTCATAGCTTGCAAGGCGTCTGGCGTGGCCGCGTACAATGTAGCCGCTGCGCCTGCTCACGGTGATAGGGGCTCGCCACCCCTGTTCCGCAATTATGTGGGCCAGCATCTTCACTTGTGCCTCCGGGTGCCTGTTCGGGTTCCGGGGGTTCGGTTTCAGACTGTCGGTTTCCACGATCTCGTCATACGCACAGTATACTTTGAAGCCGTCAGGCGTTACCTCTCGGGGGGGGGTGCCGTTATAGGGTTTTTCATTCATCCTCAAGCCTCCATGCTAGTATTATATATCTTTCAAAGTGCCCTGTCAGTGCCCAATTTGTGCACCCTGGCGCACGTTAGGCAGCCTTTACGGCGTCAATGCCAAAAAACAAGGCGGTAAGCGGCTGAATTGCTGCATTGAGGTCCTTGTACACGGTGCGCCGCTCGATGCCAAAAGTGCCCGCGATTTCCTGTACACTTTTTTTCGGCTCCCGGATGTACGTTTCCATTACCACCTCGTAGCGCCTCACGTCCTCCTCCGTGCCGTTCTGCTGGCACCAGACGCGGTAGAGGTCCAACATCTTCTCAATGTGGGCCAGAATAATGAGGGTGCGTTCCTGGCTGCGCTTGATGCTCTCAATATAGAGGCTGTCGTCCCGGGTGTAGCTTTCCAGGCCGTCCAGGATGCTGGCTGCGCTCTCTTTCTCCTTGGCCTGCTTGGCGTTGTAGATGGCGCCTGCGGTGTGCCGCTTCAAAAGGCGGTAGTTTTTCAGAAGAAGCCGGGTGTTATGGAGGCGCCGGTCCGTGCGCTCCTTTGCCTCCTTCTGGTGCTCTTCCTCAATGTGTGCGGCCGCTGCGCTCACGCCTGCTGATACGCCGGTACGGATTGCGGCCTGCATAAGGGTCTGGCCCATGTTGGCAATACGGGAGCCCAGGGCGCCCATGTTCTCGCGGCTGTTCATTCTGCATCGTCCTTTCTTCTCGGGCACCAGTCGGGTGACTGGCGGTTTCCTCTGGTCGGAATATGGCGGGCGCCTCCGTCCTCGTAGCCCTCGGCTGTCCATCCAATGGCGCATTCTTTCCGGGTGCCTCTCTGCCCCTCCTGGGTCTTAACGCAGTGCTCACACTCGGCGCAGCGCGGCGTGGGGCGGTCCTTGGGGCGTTTAAGCGCATCCGGCAAGGCCTGGGCCGGTTCTCCACCTATCACAGCGCGGATCTCCTCGCTGTCTTTGATCCAAAGCGGGACGCCTGCCCTTCGTGCTGCGGCTGCAAGTTCTTCCAGCCAGCCTTCTTCTGGGGTGATCTTCCCCGCCCTGTGTCCGGTTTCGGCTCCGGCGATAATCCAGTCAACCTTTGCGGCGGCGTCCCCGTCTGCAATGCCCAGGGGTTTAAGCATGGGTTCATAGCTCACAAAGGTGTGGTGGTATTCACTCCGCCAAAAACTGTTTTCCGGGCCCGTTATGCTGCTGCCATACCAGAAGTTCGGAAGTTCCGGCAGCTTTCCCGCTGCTGCAAGGGTCTGGTAGCGGCCTGGGTTCTTGGTCAGGAATAAGTAATTGTGCTGTGGTGCCGCCTTGCAGGCTTCAAAAACCGCCTCGATCCATTCTTCGGGAATCCAGTTTCCGAAAAGGTCCGCCATGCTGCAAACGAAAATGTTCGCAGGCTTCTTTTTCTTTGCCGGGTCGCCCAGGCGGTATTTGTGGAACGTCGGGTCAAATCCGGCCGGGAACGGAAGAACGGCGCCGTTGTCGTTCTTGAAGGGCTGTTCCAGAATGTAAAGCCCGGCGGTATCTGTTTTAAGCTGCTCGTTCGTCATGTTCAGGCGGGTGTTTCCGGCAAACCGGGTGGCCTGGCGGCGGGCGTAGCAGTATTCACAGCCAAAATTGCAGCCGGTGACAGGGTTCCACGAAAAATCACACCAGTCGATTGCGCTCTTGTTCATCATTTTTGTGTGTCCTCTCCCTGTTTCAAAAGGCCCGGTTTGTCGTAAACGTTGCCCACAACTTCGTCCAGGCCTGTGATCCGGCAGGCGTACCAGGGGCGATCTACCGGGAACGCTCTAAAAGCGCTCCACTTTTTGTCGTACTTCACCACGGCCAAACCCACGGGCAGGGCGGTTTTGTGGTTCAGCTTCAAAATGTCGCCCTCGAAAATATCTTTGATGTGCTTGTCCCGGATGCCGGTAGCCTGGCCCACGGTTTCGGGGTTTACGCGGCCGTATTTGCCCACAACGTGCTCACCCGGTCGAATCACGCAGACGCCCTTGTTGTCAATGTTCAGGTTCCCGCAGGCCCATGCGCCGCTTTTCAGCTTCCCACGGAAAAGAATACGGTGCGGCAGCTTCCTGGTTTCAGGTTCGCGGCTCTCTTTGGCTGCCAGGCCGAAAAAATCAAAGCCTTCCATTTAGCGGTACTCCTTTCCCGTCGCCTTGTCACGCAGCGGAATACGGCCGATAATCTCAAAGCCCGCAAGCTCGGCCGTCTGGCGCAGAATCGGCACCAGGGCCGAAACCACAGTAAGGCGGGCGGCATCCAGCCGCTTTTCCTCTCTGCGCATATTCTCCCAGGCGGTGCCGGGTGTGGGGTCGCTGTAATGTTCGCTGTTTCTGCCCATGTCCATGCGTGGGTCCTCCCTTTTTAAGAGTTGTATTTCGCTCTCGCGCATCTGGTGTGCGATCCATTCAAAAAACGGAAGTTCTTTCGAGTTGTAATCCGTCGGGGCGCTGAATCCCCAGACCAGCGGCGGGCGCTCTGCCTTTTCATCGCTCATTCATCAATCACCGCCCTGTTTTAACGGCTCGAACTTGCTCCATGCAATCGGCGGCCAGAAACGGCCGTCGTTGTAGGTGATGCAGAACGGGATCTCCGGGGTGTCTATGTATTCGGTGTTGGTGTGGTAGTTGCCGTAGGCGTCCACGGTCAAAACCGGGTGTTCCAAGGGCGGCAGGGTCTTTTTGACGTCCATCCATACGCCAGCGGGCAGGACTTCAAATTCTTCCGCGGTCATGCGGTGGAAGTCAGGCGCCGGGCCGTCCAGGAGCTGGAAACCCTCATGGCCCGGTTTGGGCTTCTTGTACGGCCAGCATGGGAAGCGCTTGTGAAGGTCGATTGCCCAGGCCTCGAAGGGCGGGGCGGCTTTTCCGCTGCTCATTTATTTTTCAGCCTCCTTGCAATGTCGTTGAAGTTCCGAGCCGCCGTTTCCGCGGCTTCTTCCGCCGTCATCCCAAGGTCTGCCAACGTTTCCGCAAAGCGGTTCCAGGCGTCCATGGCCTCCATCTTTGCTTCCTCGGTGAAACGCTCCATGTCCTTCATTTCTGGCCCTCCCGCAGCCGCCGGGCGGCTTCCTTCATGGCGCTCTTAAAGGTCTGCGCCGGAACTCCGGTAAACGCCGGGCGTGCGTACAAGTCGCAGCTGCGTTCAATGCCTTCCAAAAATTCCGCCAAATGCTCCGTTGTGGCGTTCTCAAAGGTTTCAATACAGTTCTTTTCGTGGTGCTCGCATCCCTCTTGGCTGTCAAACTCTTTGCCGCAGCGATCACAGACGTATACACTGATTTTTCTTTCTTTCACGTTTTCGCACTCCCTTCTTCCGATTCCAGGCGTGTGTGGCAGTACGGGCAGGCCTCCCGCTGCACATTCATCTTGCCACCGCAAACTGGGCACTCATACCATGCACCGGGGCACATTCTTTCGAGGGGCGGTGCACTTATGCGGTGCCATGTAAGAGGTTTCGGCAGCGGTGCGCCGGTCACTTCCGAAACCTTGGCGGCCTGCACAGCGGCTACAAGGGCAGCCCTGGCGGAGCTCAAAGGATCGGGTTCTTCTTCCTGGATGCCGTTCGCTCTGTTCTCCACCCTTTCGTAATAGCTGCGGCGCATCCGGCGTTCCTCCTCATACGCGGCAATCTCGTCCGCGTACTCATTACCAACGCGGCGAATAGCCCGGACCAGCATATCGGTTACAAGGTCGTGGTATTTGCCATCTTTCTTTCCCTGGCGCTGTGCGGCCTCCCTGGCCTCCCACAGGTCCGCCAACTTGTCCCGGCGGTCGGAAGTGATCTCGCCGTAACCGTAAGCCTCTTGGATCTGTTCCAGGCTTTCCCAGCCTTCCAGCTCCGCGAACGGGTCCGCTTCGGCTTTCGCCATGCTGCGGGCGTGGGTCTTTTTCTTGATGTATCTGTTCATGGCCTCCTGGATTGCCTGCCGGGCGGTTTCCTGGGCCTTGTAGATGGCTTGCATTTCGTGGGCCTTCTTCTGCTGCTCGGTGGTGGCCTCCCAGGCCTTAAACATGGAGCCTTTCTCGATCATGGGTGTGCCTCCTTCAAGTCAAAATGCAAACGAAAAACGGAAAGGCAAGAATCTGCAAAAGGTCCGCGTTTCCGGTTTTCAGGATGCAGGCAACAGCCACGGCCGCAGAAGCCAGCCAGGCGGCAGCCTTCCAAATCCCTTCGCTGTTCATTTTTTCTTCTCCCATTCCCTGTTCCAGGCTTTAATGGTCGGCGCATAGTGGCCGCACGAAACGCACACAACGCCGTGCAGGCTGCCAAGCCATGCAAGAATCCGGGGCGTTGCGCAGCCGTAGGGCTTTCCGTGTGCTAGGAAGCCGCTTCCACATTTCGGGCATGGGCGGACTAAAACAGTTTTCTTTTTCATGTGTGTTCCTTTCTCTTGTACTCCGCGTTCCACACATCCACGCTCTCCGCATGGAATTTGCACAGCGCACAGAAGATCTCTTTCGGGCCGCCGTCTGCGGGCGTTGCCTTAATAATCAGCGGGCTGCCACACTTCGGGCAGGGTGTCGGGATAACAGGTTGCTTCTTCATGGCTTTTCCTCCACATAGAACCAGGATTGCGGCGGCTGCTCAATCCTTACAGGCTCGTAACCGAATTTTGTCGCCCGCAACCTTGTGAAATCGCTCAACGGCCGCGGGTGATCGTAAATTTTCAGGTCGAAAATGTGCCAGCCGCAGCCGTCGCGGCCTTTAAGATATTTTTCTGCGGTCTCCTCGCTCATGCAGGCCGCTTCAAGAAGTTCATCGGCTGGTTTGTAATATGATCCGGGTGCCATAACGTACAGGCTCGCCGATTCCCAGCTTCCTGTTTCTCCAACATGGGTTAGGCCGGTAATTTTCTTACAGGTGAACTCGCCAATGACGTGCCCCCTTTTCCCTGGCCATCCACCGTGTTTCTTCGCGGAAACGTCCCAGTTGTCGTCGTCCAAAATAAACTCTTTACTCGCTGTCCGGGTACAGTAGATGTACGCCTTAAACGGCGTCCCATGCACAGGGCAAGTCCTGCGCACCTCAACTGTTTTTTCTCCGTCAAGAATCTTCTTACACCATTCAGGTCTGATGCTAATAAGCACTGCCTTGCTCATTTTTCGGCCTCCCACGGTAGTTTCGGAAGCGGCATCCAAACGCGGACCGCCTCCGGGTTCTTTTTGGCGTACTGTAAGGACGTAGCGACCGCACAGTGGGCACCGGCGTGGGCGATCAGAACGCGGCCGCAGCAGTCGCCGTCTTCCTCCTTTGGAGGTTCCTCTGCCGTGTAGCGCCAGCGCTGGGCGTCCTGGGCTGCTGCCGTTGGAGTGTTTTCCACAACACAGACAAGCTGCTCCAACTCGTTCTCCATGTCTGGGTTATACCAGCCGCCCAGGATTTCCGGGGCCAGGTCGCGGATTCTCTGGATCACGTCCTCCGCGTAGACCATACGTTTTTCGCTCATTTCTTCGCCTCCTCAAAAATCCCAGTCGGACGGAACGCCAAGGCGGCACGCTCCGCCGCACTCTTTGGTGGATGGTCTGTTAAAAGGGCATCCCTGGCAGCCTTTTCCTGCTGCCAAATGGTCGTGGCAAAAGTCCATCAAGTAATGGGCCATATCTTCCGGGCTCATTATGGCAGCTCCGGAGCCGGCTTTTTCCTCCTCGGTTTCAAAGAAAAACGCAATCGGTTTTTCATTTTCAACGACGTTCCCGTAGGCCGCGCCAATTTTATAAATATAGTTGCCGCGCAGCTTGCGGGGAATCTCGGCAATATACCGGCGAAACACTTCCAGGGAGTTTGCGCGCTTATAATGGTTGCACATCCGGCAGGCGGGCATAAGGTTTGAAATATCATCCGCCGCGCCGTCTGCTTCATTCCATACCCGCAGCGGCCGGAAATGATCGACCTGCATATCCTTGTAGGTAATCGCCCTACCGCAATACGCGCAGCGGCCGCCGTACTTCTGGTATACCGCCTCTCGGGTTTTCTTATTGATTGCCATTCTGTGTCACCTCCTTCGGCGGCAACGGCATCCAGCCCACCACGGTGCAGTCTATCTTGTTGTTGTAAACGTCGTCCGGGTTGAAGTGGTGGTATTCCCACCAGCCTTCCGGGATTCGGTAGTCGTCCCGTTCCCCGTCGTATGTTCCCCAATCGGGAAGATCTTCCCAATTCCATTCGCTGTCCTGGGAGAAAACATTGCCGTCCTCGTAGTGCGCCGTTGTAATGCCCATATAGTCATCACGTCGGTACAAAACCAGCACTTCGGTTTCGACCTTCGGAGGGTCTTTGTCAGGGTCGCGCCAGGCCGGGATCATCCTCTCCGGGTCAATAACCGGCAACGCTTTCAGCTCCTCGATTTCGTCTTCCGCCGCTTCCTCAACCGTCAAGGCTTCCGTGGAGCCTTCCAGGTCTTTCAGCTCCTTTTTGAGGTCTTCCAGGAGCGGGCCAATATCAGCGATTCTTCTTTCAGCCATTTTCTTTTCCTCCGAATCCATCCCAGCCCATCGGACTGCCATAAAGCGGGCAAAGCGGTCCTTTATTGCCCTTGTTGAATATGCAGCTTTCGCAGCAGCCCACCTTCCGGCGCTTCTCGCAGTAAAGCCGAATGGCTTCCGCGGCTGCCATGGCCTCCACGTCTTCGTCTGCCCGGCTTTCGCCCTTCCCGCCTGTTGTCAGTTCGTCCAGTGCATCAACAACGTGCGTAACGACTTCGGCTGCTTCATGGTAGCCTTTCAGCTCATATCCTCCGGCAGCGCCAAGAAGGAGGCGCCGGAACGAATCAGCTTCAACAAACACGCTTCTGCTCTCGGTTTCGCCCAGGATTTCGCCGTCCACGGCTTCTTCCTCGTCCTCGCGCCGCAGCTCGTCAAGCGCTGTGCTCGGGAGCTGCCAGTCGCAAACGTCGAAAACCCGGCGGGCCATGCGCTCGTCCCAGAGGCAAGTTTCCATAAAACTGTAACCCGTGAAGAAAAATTCCAGAATTGCATTTATTTCCCTAGAATCAAGGGCCCGGTCTGTCGGGATCTCATTCAGCGAAGTGTCCGGGATGTAAATTATATCGTGGTTTCCATCGAACTGTTTAACGTCCTTCGCTTTATAGATCTGGCAGCACTGACCGGTCGTAAACTCAAAAAGTTGGTCAAGCTGGGCTCCTGCCCGGAGTTTAGCTTCCAATTCTCCAATAGTCATTTTTATTTTTCCTTTGCCTTCCGAAGGCACTTCATTTTGTAGGCAGTTGCCTGGTAGCCCTGCCAGCGGTCAGAAAACCATTGCTGCCAGGTCGCGCAGCCCGGGAAGGTCTTTCGGTCCCCGCCTTTGCCAATGGTGATGCTCGTGCAGCCAGCGGAAGCGCATTTGATGCAAGGGCTGTCCGCCGGGCGCGGGAGGTTGTCTGTGCTGCTCATTGTGTGTTCTCCCCTTTCACCTTATTTCCGGCCCCTGCGGGCCTTCGGCGGCTCGCTGTTCATGGGCTGGTATCTGTTCTTATTCTCGTTCCATTCAAGCGCCACAGGGCTTTCACAGTTCAGGCAGGGCATATCAAATGCAGCGTCCTGGATGTTCGTGTGGTAGCGGTAGGAGCTGCCGCACTCGCACCAGATCTTGACCTGGCGCATATTTTTGAGCTCTGTTTTCCCGCCGCATTCCCGGCAGTAGCACGAAGAAATGGGCGTTTTCGCGCAGAAGCCGCGTTCCTGGCCGCACTTTTCACAGCGCACATACAGGAAGCCGGTAAACTTTGCCGTGGCGGGCGGCTCCGTGGTTCTGTGGGCGCTTTCGGCGGGCTGTACAGTTTTCACCTTTGCCAGAATATCCGGTCGCTGCACAACGCGTTCTTTCTGCGGCGAAGGGCTCTGGAAAATTTTCGGCGCAAAAGGCAGCTTGTCCACCACGTCCTTCATGGAATCCTCCACAGCCTTTGCCACGGTCTTTTCCAGCGGTTCTTCCTGTTTCTGCCGGGCGGCTGCCGCCTCCTTCTTTTTCGGTTCGCCGAGGATTTCCACGGCCAGGTCGTCCAGCGTGGCCCGCTCTGCGGCCGTGTGGCCCGGGTCGCCAAATGCGGCGCCTGCCTCATAGCAGGCCCGGCGCAAAACGCGCAGTTCTTCAACGTTGAAGGCTTCAAAACGTACTTTTTCCATGTATTTCTCCTTACTCCACCGGCACAATCTGGCCGTCAATATAACGGCAAATTTTTCCCTGTTCGTTATAATACGGAACTGCAAATACGCCATACGCACCGCTGTAATCTATGTAATACAAAATCTTTGTATCTTTCGCATAAACCAGCGGTTGCGGGCTCATTACGCTGATAAACCAGTCAGCCTTCCCGAGCTCTTCGCCTTCCTTTGGCGGCCTTCCTTCAAGTGCTTTTTCGATTTTCCCGCATCCCGCCAGCATCATTGCTGCAAGGGCCATGCAAACAATAGTCTTCTTCATGTGTTTCTCCTTAAAGCCAGGCTTCCACAATGCTGTCGTCCGGTGCTGCCGGAAGGCGGTTCATTTCGGCCGGGATCGCTTTTCGTAAGTCTTCCAGGGTATCTTCCAGGACCATGTATTGGGTGCTCGCCGGGACGCTCATGTCCCAAAGGCGGGCAACGTAGCGCCGCGGGTAGTCGTCCTGGTCTGCCGTCACGATAATAACGGGGATCGCGGCCTGCTCCGTCAGCTTCGCATACTCGAAGCGGGCTAAATAAATATCGTCACTCATTCCAGAACTCCTTCCAGCTTTTCAATGGTTTCCAGGTAGGGCAGGCCGGTGCGGCCGCCGAGGTGCACTTCCCAGGCCGGAAGAAAATCTTCCGGGGCCGCGCTTGCCATGGGCGGCGGCGTCCAGGTCTGGCCGTAGGCCGTCACGGTGGGCGGGGTGCGTTTCTTCTTTGCTGCTCCCTTCTGTGCTGTCCATGCGCTCCTGGCAGCTTTCCAGAAGGGCCAGGGAACGGCAAAGAAGCGGCGAAGGTTGAAGCTAACAAGGATCATGCCCACCGCCTTGTCGGTCGTCCAGGCGTCCAGGAAGGCCGCCTGGTGGGGCTGCACCGCGTCAAAGTCAATGCGGCCGGTGTGGGTCTGCTTGGCCTCCACCGCAACGGGGGTGCTATTGTAGCGGCCCAGGAAGTCAACGCAAGATTTGTGCTCCACCTTGCAGCTCTTGATCTGGCCGGTGCTGTCGCGGATCGGTAAAAACTCCGTTGGCACCTTGTAAACCACGGCCTTGCCGCTGCGGGTGTACAGGTCGTTCACCTGTATAACGAAGTCTTCAAAATCACGGCCGCGGTTTGCGAATGTGTTGTAACCTCTCATGCTGTCCTCCCTGGGCTTTAATTTTCTTCTGCCACTCACAGAGGGGGCAGATGTAGGATTTCCCGCCGCCTTTCGTTATGCGGCTCACGTTCCAGCGGTTCCCACAGGTCTTACAGATCCGGTAGCACCGGCCATTCTCTGCGCTCATTTTGCCCTCCACGAAGGGCCGTCAAGGGGAACTGCAAGGCACATTTCCCGGAGGCGGTCAATCATCTTCTGGGCGTTCCGTTCGCTGCACCCGGCCGGTGTCAGGCTCCGGGTCAGTTCTTCGGTGCCGCAGTTGGTCGTTACGATCACCGGCATATAGGCTTCATAGCGGGCGTTTACGATGGTGAAGATCATGGATGAAGTCCACTCCGTTGCGGCCTCGCTGCCCAGGTCGTCAATAATCAGCAGCGGGGTTTCGGTATAGAGCTTCAAAATGTCCGCCTCGTCGCCCTGGCCGTTGTAGGTCCGGCGCACGTTCGCCAGAAGGTCGATCATGGTCATGCACAGGGCCGGGGTGCCGTTGCGGATAAGCTCATTCGCCACAGCTGCGGCCAGGTGCGTTTTGCCGGTGCCATAGCCTCCCACCAGGAAAAGGCCGTTGCGCTCCTGCTGCGGCGGCACCGCTTCGCCGTCCTTGCCCTTGCTGGGGAGCATTTGCGCTTTGAAGGCCGCCGCATACTCCTTGCAGGCGGTATAGGCCTTCTGGTTCTCTGGCGTCACCTGGAAGCGGTCAAAGGTCCTGTTCTGGAAGCGGGCACCCATGCCGCTGTCACCCAGTAGGCGGTTTATACGCCGGTTGAAGGCTGCGGCGGCTTCTGCGGCCGCTCTGGCTTCCTCTGCGGCCTTGTTCTTGGCCTCTGTTCTTTCCCAGTAGGCTTGCGCCCTGGGGCAGGTGCAGCGCTCTGGCTGTAAATCCCAGCCGAAAACGCGGTGCGGTGCAATGGCTGGAAGGAGGAAGCCTCTGTATTGCAGGGTTTTGCCGCAGAACTTGCAATGCTCCGGCTCCGGTGCCGGTTTGTCCATCTTGTAGCCGCGGCGGATTGCCTCGTCTGCCAGGATGGAGGTTTCACGCGGTGTGGAATCCTGCGAGGTCCTGGGTTGCCGGGACTGCGTCCCGTTGGCGATCATATCGCCCAGCTTTTCCATTTCGTGCTTCCTCCTTTGTCCATTTATCCGCATCGACGGCCGCTGCAAGGTCTTTCACATCCTTCTCCCTATACCGCGCCAGTACGCCGCGGGTATATTTCCAGTTCGGTGCTTTGTTTCTCTGGGCGATTTCCATTGCGTGGATCACCACGTCAGCGCCAAACTCAGCAACAGCCTGGGTCAGGTCTTCAAGCTCCCAGCGCGGCGGCGTCGGGTTTATGTTGTTCAAGTAAAACTGTCCAGCCCGGGCCAGTTCTGGGTCTGTACGCGGTTCCGTTCTCTGCGGCGGCTGCGGGGCTACGACAAGCGGTTTTTGTTGTTGTGCATGGACTTTGCTTGCCTCCGCTCTGGCGGCCTCTGCGGCCTTCTCTGCCCGCTTTCGCTCTTTGAATCTCCGTTGCCGTTCTCGTGCCGCCTCCCGGCGGGCTTCCGCTTCGATCTGTCCTGTGTTTTCGGCCCAATCATGGAGCCGGAAGCCGCCGGGCGCTTCGTCTATGTAACCGGCATCTATCATGGCCGCCAAAAAATCGGCCGGTTCGCCTGCCCACCCGGAAACCTCTGCGATCTCCGTTGGCGTCATTCCCACCAGGCTGCCGTCCTTGGTGCTGTTTGCGGCCCATACCCAGAGCATTGTAAGATGGCCGACCGCCTGGGCGACGCCTATCCCCAGCAGGCCTTTAAGGCGCAGCGTTTTTCTGTGCGTCAAGGTCCCCTGTTCAATTTTTACCCCGGCCATGTCGTCCTCCATCGTAGAAATTAACAAACGTACACTTCCGCGCCGGTAAGCCGCTGGATCTGGCGCTTCATTTCGGCCTCGTCTGAATTTTCGGCCGAAAGGTGCACAAGGTAGATCTGTTTCAGCCTCGAAAGGTCGCTGGCCTCCAAAAATTCAACCAGGTGTTGGAGGCTCATGTGACTGTGCATCAACCGAGCGGCCCGAACTGTTGGAAGCGTGTCTTCTGCAAGGTTTTCTTGCACCCGTTCCCGGGTGTAGTTGCACTCTCCGAGTATGTGGGTAATGCCCGAAAATCTGTATTTCAGGTAATAGGTATCCGTGAAATACAGCAGCTTTTCTCCGGTCGCCGTAGATTCCAGAAGGAAGCCTTGTGAATCCGGCGCGTCGTGCTCCACATCGAAGGGCAAAACCAGGAAGGTTCCCACGGTAAGCTGTTCAAGCGGCCGCGTAACGTGCAGCCTGTGGCCTTCCAGGTGGCAGGCGTCAATGGTGCCCTGGCCGGTGTAAACGTCCACGCCGTAGCGCAGAAGGCCTTTTGCGGCTTTGCTGTGGTCTCCGTGGCAGTGTGTAATAAAGCAGCCTCCCAGCTCCCGCACACGGAATCCGCATCCTATCTGGATTGCCTTCATCGGGATGCCAGCATCAAGCAGCAGCGGGGTTTTGCCGTCGGATATCCAATAGGCGTTTCCGCTGCTGCCGCTGGCTATGGGTCGAATGTCCACTTAAAAATCCGGCTCCGCAACATCCCACTGTGCCGGGGCTGCCTTCCGGCCGGTGGGCTGTGCTGCGGGTGCTGCCTGGGGTTCCAGAACTTCGCCAGTTCTGGCATCGACCTGGATTGTCTTCTTGGGCTCCGGCAGGCTTGCGGGCATTGCGGGCTGCGGCGCGGTGTCGATCAGAACGGTGTTGGCCTGTTCCTGGATCTCGGCCTCTGCCTGGATCTCGGCGTAGGCAACCTCTCTGGCCTTCATAACGCGGTAATCTTCATCCAGCTTTTCGGGGTCGCGTACAATGTGCTTTGCGCTGAAAACCTCGCGGATCAGGGTCTTGCGGCACATTTCGTCCAGCCAGCCTTCCACGGTGGTGTCTTCCTTCTTGCCGGTCTCCTTGTTGTAGACCTGTTTCGTGCCGCCCCAGAACTCGGCGCTTGCGTACTTGGGCATACGCTTGCGAATGGCGGCCATGGGCATAACAATAAGCTCATTCTGTGTCGGGTCGTCGTATTCGAGGTAGCCAAAGCCGCCCACAATGTCGCCGCGGTCGAAGGGGTTCGTGATCTCGAACTCGTAGGACGCAACCGGGTGGCGGCTGTCCTTCGGGTGCGGATCAAACTTGTCATTGCTGTAAACAAGTTCGATTGTGTCCGCCTTGGGCTTGTGCAGCGCATATTTCATGGCAACGTAGCGGATGCCGTTATAGCCAGGCATCAGGGTCACGTCGTACAGGTTCGTTTTGTTGTTCTTGTACGGGATCGGGAACAACATATTCTCGCACTGCATATCCAGGCCCATACGGGCGTAGCGTACCAGGTCCATTGCCAGGTCCTGGAGGTTGACGAACTTCCACGTTACGGGGAGGGTTTCGTCCCACTTGTGGTCCCGGTTCTTGGCGTTCTTCGCCACGCGGGCTTCCTCTGCTACGGCCAGGGCGCGGTCGATCTGGATAAAGTATCCCTGGATAAGGCGGCGCTGGAACTCCGTTACTGCAATCTGGCTGCCGGTGTTACTGGCAAACTGGGCCAGCACCTTTTTGGTAAAGCGGGTGCCGATGCTCTCGGTGGCGGTTTCTACAACCGCGTTTTCGGCTGCGGGGGTCATTGCTGCGTTTTCTGCGTTCATGTGTGTTCCTCCATTTTTTATTTCTTGCTGGCCGCGTAGAAATCTACTGGCGGCAGCTTTACAACTTTTTCGATTTGCTCTGCCATCTGGGCGGCCGCCGGGTCCTGGTAAGAAAGGCTCGCCGCAATGTGGGTATAAAGCACAATCAACATTGCGGTATCTGCCAGCGGGTACGGCCCCAGGGCCTCCGCCGTGCAGTTGAAGTAATGCGCAAAGCCTTCCAGAAGCACCCGCAGGCCTTCTTCCGGCTTGTGTTGCTCCACGGTCAGCTCAACGGCCCGCGGCAGATACTGTGAAGTTTCCGGGGCCGCCTTGGGTTCCTCCGGCTTCTTCCAGTGCGGGCGGAACGGAAAATTATTTTTCATGTGTGCTCTCCTCTTTATCGTCCAGGACGTCAAAAACCGTTACCTGGTTCGGGTCCGGCATCTCCCGAAGGGCCTTCATGCGGCAAACGTGGCCGATGCCGTTCCTCACGCCCTCTTTGCTGGTCAGCAGGCCGCCGCAGCGGCGGCAGCGGCAAGCCTGGATCATAAACGTGCCGGGCTCCCGGTCTTTGTCCTTGGCGCTCATTTCTCCCCTCCCGGAAACGGAATTACAACCGTGGTGATGTGCTTCAAAATGTCGTCTTCCAGTTCCGGGCCATTCGCAGGCAAAACGCCGCGGATGCCGTCGTGAACGGATTTCATGGCCGCAAGGAAAATGGGCATATCCGCGGACGGAAAGGTCTTGATAAGGCTCTTGAACTGCTGGCTGTAAAAATTCAATCCCTGCTGCATCACGTTTTCGGTCGGGTTCTCGTAAACCTTCCGCATAAAAGATTCGTTCATTTGTCTACCTCCACGCGCAGGACCTCGTCTTCTGCGCTCACGACCAGGCGGATCACCTGGGAATCAACGGGGAGAAGCTCGGTCACACTCTCGGCGTTGTCTACCACAATAGGCAGCCGGACGCCGTAGTGGTGGGAAAGCGTGGCAATAATTTCCAGGCCAGCGTTTACCACGGCCGCCTTGTTTGCGGTCGAATACGGCACCATGGCGCCGCCCTCGCCGGGCACCAGAACTTCGCAGCAGTCGGCGACGCCGCCGTTTGTCTGCTCCCGGAAAAGCTGGAAGCTCACAGACTTGAACTTGCTGTTGATCCGCTCAGTCAAAAGAGCCACTTTGGTTTTTACGAAAACTTCACACAGGTAAACGCCCTGTTCGGTCTTCTCATATTCCGCGGCCAGGCTCTTTTCCTCGGCTTCAAGTTCCGCAATGCGCTGGCGCTGGCGCTGCGCTGCCTCTGCCTGGCTCTGCATATAGCGGATCTGGCGGCAGTTGTTCATAGCCGCCTGCTGGCGCTCGTTCACCTCGCGGAGGGCCGTGCTCTGCTTCTGCTCGGCCGCCTCGATCTGGCCAGAAATCGTCTGGATAGTCTTCGCAATGGCCTGGCCGCGGTCAGTTTCGGAGAAGTCCGGGCGGGGCGGTTCTGCCTTGATGGTCTCTTTGCGAGAGGTGTAAATTTCATCGGCGCGGGCCTCGGCTGCCGTTGCCTTTTCTTCGAGGTCCGCAATGTCCTGTTCAAGCTGGGCAATGGCTTCCTTGCTGGCTTCCTTCTTGCCCTTGGCGTTGATGGCTTCCAGTTTGGCGGACCGGCGCTGGAGGAAATCTGCACGGAGCTCCTCCACCTTTTCTTCCGGCAAGGCCTGGCCGCAGGTCGGGCAGATCTCGCGGTGCTCGTCCCAGGTTTCTGCCGCTGCTTCCTTGTACTCGGCCAGAATGGCCTCCCGGCGGGCCTTCATGTGTTCCAGGTCTGCTTTCTTGCGCCGGGCATCCGCGGTGGCGTTGGCAGCCTCCGTCTTGGCTTCCAGCAGTTCGCTTTCCGCCTTCTCCTGTGCCTTGCGGTGCTCGGCCCGGGCCTCGCTGCCCTCCTCGATGTACTCGGCTTTTGCTGCTGCATAGTCCGCCTTGGCGTTTGCCAGGGAGCTGCGGAGTTCCGAAGTATCACCGGCCAGAATTGCCCGCTTTTCCTCTGCGATCTTGGTTTCCTCGGCCTCTGCTGCGGCCAGCTTGGCCGCCAGGTCTTCGGGCGTCGGGAGGTCCTTGTCAATGGCGCGGCTTGCCTCGTCAATGCGGTTCGGAATGGCCTCGATCTTCTTGTTCAGGTCGGTTTTCTTGGCGGCAGCGATTTTTCTGTACTCGTCCACCTTATAGAGGCGGGTCGTGCTGCCGGGCATTTTAAGGAACTCGGGAAGCCCTGCCAGCTCCGGGGTGCTGGCGATCACGTCGGCGTCGGAAACGTCGCCGCAAATATCCAGCAGAATTTCCCGGCGCTTCTGCCAGTCCATAACGGAGGGGAAGTAATCGGGCATGGTCAGCAACTTCATGGTTTCTTCGCCGCTGCAATACTCCTGGACGGCCGCCATGTACTCTTTTTCCTTGCAAGGGACGCCGTTTATCTGGTAGTCAATGGTATTCCCGGAGTACTCCTCTGCGGCGCTGCCACGCTTGCGCTTCCATACCTCGTGAAAAACCTTTTTCAAGGTCACGGTCTGGCCGCCGTCCAGCCGGAAGGTGCCGGTTGCGCTGTGTTCCAGGTTGTGCAAGTCCCCATTGGGCCCCTTCGTCTTGGGGTCCCAGTTCTTCGCCCAGGTGCTCGGCTTGCCAAAAAGCAGCCAGGTAATGGCGTTGAAAATGGTGGTTTTCCCGCTGGCGTTCCGGCCGTAAATGCTGGCGCTGTGGCCGTCCAACTGGATCTCCTCATGCTTCAAGCCCTGGAAGTTTTCAAGGCTCAACGTCAAAAGTTCCATTGTGTGTCCTCCTTGATTTTTCGCAAAAATCGTGATAAACTTTTGGTGTGTGTTCTGGGGTCGTCAATTTTTGGCGGCCCTTCTCTTTATTGTCCAGGCTGAAAACGCCGCTTCGCGGATGTACTCCGCTGCAAGCTGCGCCATATAGCCGGGCTGCTCTCTGCATCCGTCATACCCGCAGAACTCTGCGATATGGCGGATTTTTCTTTTGGCCTTCTCCCAGGCTTCCGTCCATGCGGAATCGCTCACAGGGCGGCCGAGAATCGCGCTGGTGCGCTCTCTGGTTTCTTCTTCGCTCATAAGCCGCACCGCTGCATGAAATAGCTGCGAGGAACGCGGCCCCGGGGCACTTCGTAGCCCTTGGCGCGGAGCTCGTTGTTGAACTTCTGGATGGTGTGGTAGGCGGTAGACTTGGAAACGCTCAAAATTTCCATTGCCTCGTCCACGCGCACCATTTTGGAAGGCTCCCGGGTGCTTTTCTTACTTCTTGCCATTGTAGGCCTCTCCTTTCAGGTTCTTTTTAATCCAAAGCTGCATTGCCTCCGCTGTGCTCGCAACGTTCTTCATGTAGGCCAGGATCTCGCCCATCTGCACATCCTCGCCGGGGTCCACGCGGCCGTCCCGGGCAATAGAAATAATGGCGGCGCTGACCTTATCTGCGCCCTGCAATGCAGCAAGCGCCTGCATCATAACGCGGTCGAACTCCTGCAATGCGCAGGGCTTCACGTTCTGGCGGCCAATCGGGCAGCACGTTGAACAATAGAAATTCAAAAGCTGCGGGGCGTCGTAGGCATCGGCCAGAAGCATAACTTCTTCCGGGTATGGGGTGATGCTGTCCAGCTCTATGCGGGCCAGGCGGGTGCGGTCAATGCCTGTTTCGTCTGCTGCACCTTCGCGGCTGCTGAATCGGTCGTTGACCTTCGCAGCTTCCATTCGTGCCAAATAGAAAGGGCTGTTTGCCGCTTTCGTGGCGGGTTTGCTCATGTGTTCCAACCTCTTTTCGTGGTAAAATTTAAGTAGCGGGCCAGTTCTTCGGGGCAAATAGGCGGCCTTCTTTCCGAGCAAGCGCCCGAAGGTCCTCTTTAGCCTTTCTTACGCCCACGGTGTTGTCCCAGGCGTAATAGTTGCCGTCTGGAGCCAGAATGTGCCGTTTGCATTTGCCGTTGCATCGGTCAATAATGGCCTGGTAGCTGAAATAGTTCTGCTTGGCAGCCTGGCGGGCACTGGAATAGCATTCCAGCAGTTCACCGGCGGCGCTGAATTTCAGCACCGGCCGCCGGGTGCTATCCGCGCCGGTCATGCGGCCTATTTCTTCCGGGGTGCGGAAAACCAGGTTCCAAACGGAGTTGTCCGCCGGGTTGCCGTTCTTGTGAAAAATCGCCATCCCGGGAGGAACTGGCCCCAGAAAGGTTTCTGCCACCACCTTTGCGGCGGAAACCTCCTTCCTGTGCCCTTCCAGATCTGTGAGGTGCACAAAGCGTTTTGCGCTGTCCCTGGCCTTTCCGTGGGGCTTTTTCTTGAACTGGGCCATAATTGTGCGGCCTCCGTTCTTGCGCCTCTGGCCGCGCCAGAAGGTATTTGCAATGCGGCCCATGTCGCTTGCCTGGTACTTACCACCATAGCCGGGCACGTCCCGCCAGGCTTCACTTGCTGCCACCGGTTTCCCTCCTCCGCATGGCTTCCATCTGGCGGTCGTAATATGCGCGGCACTCCGCGCAATGCCCGGAGGAAATAAGTCCCAGTGCGAAGATGCCAGCGAAGGCGCCAACAACCAGGCCGCCAATAAACAAAAGGATCATTCCTTGCAGCCTCCCTTCTTCGTGCCCTTGTGGGCCTCGCTCTGGCTTTTCTCATGCTGGCGCTTGTGAACGTTCACCATGCCCATAACGGCGTCCGTGATTTCCCTGGTCTGCAAGCCAAACTCTCCGGCAGTCAGCTTAATAAGCCGCTTGCGGTTCATTTTCACGTTTTTGCTCATGCTCTGCCACCTCCTTTTCCTCTGCACGGCGGTCCCGCTCGTCCTGGATATCCTGCGCAATACGCTTGGCGAATAACTTTGCAAAAACATCCGCCACTTTCTGCGGATCTGCGCTGTCCTTGGCCGAGGCGGCAATCAGGCCTGAAGTTGCCCGAAGCAAAAACACGATCGTGTCGTATGGGCTTCCTGCAACGTTGCCGGTCATTTCAAAAGAAATGCTGTCGCCTCCCTTGTCTACAATGCGGATGCTGTCAAATTCTTTCATGCGTATTCCTCCGGGGCCCCTCTGGACCTCCAAACGCCATAGGTCAAAGGCTCAAGGCCTGCGGCCCGGCGCTGCTCGTTGTATTTCTTCAAGGTTTTCAGGTCGTCGTCCAGGCTTCGCGGCTTCAGCCGGGCGGCCTCCTCGGCTCTCCTGGTCTCGTTCGCCCTGCGGACGGATTCCCGGTTGTGGCCCACACGGCAGACGGCGCAGCGTTTTGTATTGCTCGGCACGTCAACCATAAGCGCGCCGCAGTCCACGCATTTCACCGTTGTGTGAAACATGGTCAGCCCGCCTTCCGTTTCATGCGTGGCTTCACGGTGCCCTTCTGGGCCTTGTGGATCTTGTTCTTCCGCTTCTCCATGTCCTGCACTGCAAAGCTCACACGGGCCAGCAGCACGGCCAGGAGCAGAAAGCCCAGGGAAACCATAAACGTGCCGGTGTCGGTTTCGCCGGTCGTTTCAAAGGTCCCGGCAAAGCCCAGGCCAAAGAAAAGGCCCAGGCCGCAGCACACGGCCGCGATCTTCTGCAAGGTAATGGATTTGATTTTCATTTTGCTTCCTCCTGTGGTCTTATGGTCACGCCTTCCGGGTCTACGGCAATCACCGCACCAAGCCCGGCGGCCAGCTTCATAACGGTGCCAAACCGCGCCTGCTCAAGTTCCGCGCCCGGCCTGGTCAGTTTGAAAACGGCTCCCACGGAAAGGTCTGCGGCCTTGCTCAGCTTCTCCATGGAAAGGCCGCGCAGTATGCGGAGCTCGTCAATCGTCATTTTCCGAGCCCCCAATGTTTCCCAGCGCACCCAGCAGACGCAGCGCATCAACCTGGGCCTTGCGGTACTCGTGGAAGCGCTTTGCACTGTTGGACGCGCCAACGGGGACGGAGTTTTCAACCTCTGCCGCCATCCGGTCTGCGTAGTAAAGTGCTTCTTTGGCGGCTTCGTCGGCCTGCTTCCGCAGCATAATGGTAAGTTCTGCGGCAACGTTGTCCGGGAGGATCTTTTCCTTCGCCTTTTCCAGGGCAATTTTGTCCGCTGCGGCCTCTTTCCTGGCCTGGGCCTCCATCCGCCGGGCATTCTGCAATTCGGCTTCAAGCTCTGCAATGCGCTGGCCCTGGGCGTTCACCTTTTCGGTCAGGCTCTTACGGATTTTTTCGTGTTCCTTGCACGCGGACTGCCAACGGCCCTTCATGCTAACTGCAAAATCGCTGTCGATGTTCTCCTCGGCATCTGCAATACAGCCATCAAAGGCCATTGCGCAATAGCTGTTCGGGCCCAGGCCCTCCAAAATCTCTTTGATCTCGTTCAAGAAGGCCCGTTCCGTTTCCTTGGGAACCCCGGCATTTTCCTGGATCAGCTGCACAGTTTTCTTCGCGCAGCCGGTGGCGTCGAACTGCAAAGCGAACTTTGAAGCCCGGTTGAGCGCCCGATCCTGGTTGATCTCATAGATCTTCGTCTTGTGGACTGAGCCGTTTTCAAGCGTTGCGGAAATTTCGTAAAAATTCATGTGTGTTCCTCCTCTCGCTCGTCCTTAATGTTTGCTAGTCGTGAACTTTGTCGGCAAAAAAATTTCGCCAATCTCCACATCAAGGAACCGAGCGATCTTATTTGCTACATCTGCGGGAACTCCCCGCAGCCCGGTTTCGTACTGGCAATACGTCGAGGCGCCAATTCCTACGCCCTTTGCCACCTGTTCCTGCGTGAAGCCCTTTGCCTTGCGGACTTCCTCGATGGTTCGGTTCATCTTTTCACCTCCAACTATTTTTCGTTTCAGTTCACATATTGTGAACTTCACAGCCTGATTATAACTTTGCAATTTGTGAATGTCAAGAGAAAATTTCTCTTTTTGTGAACTTTTCTTTCTGCTGGAAAAGTATGTGCTATAATGTTCTCATAGTGAGAAGGGGGGGGAGAAAATCACGTCTACGAAAATCGGCGCACAAATCCGGCAGCTTCGTCTTTCTGCGGGAATGACGCAGCGCGATCTAGCGCAGCGAATCAACGTTGGGAACACAACGCTCTCCCAGTACGAGAGCGGCGCACGCGTACCGAGCGACGAGGTCAAAATAAAAATTGCCTCGGTCTTCGGCGTTTCCGTCGATTACCTTCTCGGGGCGTCAAGCGAACGCAATTCGGCAGAAAAGGCGCCTCGTCCCCCGGCGGCTGCCCAGCGCCCGGCAGAGGTCGCAATCGCCGGGGAGCTCGGCTCCCTGTCTGATCGGCAGCTCGACCGGCTCCTGGGGTACATTCAGGCGTTGAAGGAACTGCCGGAAGGCGCCGCATCGCAGAACACGGCCATTGTGGAGAAGAACGCCTCAGAAGAGAACTCCTCCGCTGCGGGCTGATTTGGTTTCGGAAGTGAAAGGGGGCTGCTCATGGCAGCGCATCGGTATCCGCACAAAATGAACGAACGCGAACGGCAGATGAAGGCCAGAAGGAACAGGTTTGTTTCCCGCGGGTATCACTCCGCCGGGCGGATGGTCACTTTCGGGCTGCTGCAAAGTCTTCACGGATTTTCCCTGCTCGGCTTTCTAAAAAGCGTGGTCGTGGCAGCCCTCACCATTGCAGCCGTGTGCTTGTTCTTCGCCTATCTGCCAGTGCTGGGCGTCCTCGCTCTGATCGTGGCCGTAGTGGCCGCCGTCGTCCTCGTCCGGCGGCATAGGCAGCAAGCCAGCCCGGCAGAAAATCCGCCCGCCCAGGGCTCCCCGGTCGGGTCTGCGGCAGATGAAGCGCATCGGCGTGAACTTCTGCGGCACATGGAAATTTTGAAGGATTGCGAAGAACTGGTGAACTCCTCCAACAACTTCTCCACGGTGCTTTCCCGGTACGATCTCCTGTTGCAGGAGCTTTCCTACTTTGCCGCTTTTGAAGAAATCGGGCCGGATTATCTGCCCTCTTACGGCATCAACTTCAAAACACCCGCCTCTGAACTTTGGAAGCGGTATTTTGATAATATGGCCGAATATCTGAACGCCGCCGTTGACCGAATCCTGGACGTGGAAATAGAAAAGGCCCTTGCGCTCAAAACCGCCGCCGGGCAAGAAAAGCACATGGTGGCATGGGCGGATAAGCTGCAAGAACTGGAAGGCGTACCGGCCGGAACTTTGCAATACATCAACGGACTGCCCGTGGCCGCCGCTCTCCGGGAGCCGAAGGTTTCCGTTTCCTGTCCCTGTGGCAATGAATTTCAGGGGCGACCACACGCTCACAAGGGTTTCGTCCTCGTTTGCCCAAAGTGCGGCCAAAAGCTCCGCGCCAATACCTCAAAACCGTAACGCCTGCGGTCCGCATCAAAAAGCAACGCCCACCAGACCGTCGGAAAGCGGCCTTGTGGGCGTTTTGCTTTTCTTGGTCTAGTTTTCGCATCGGTTTGTAAAAAGCCATGACAGGGTTCCCCTGGGGCTTCTGGCGTCGCTCTGGCAAGTTACCGGCAAGTTAAACGGCCGCCCTGGGCGTTATTCGCGCGCCGCGCGTTTTTTCTCGCGCTATTGCACGCGAATTGCACGCTTTTTGGCGTGAATCGCACGTTTTGCGCGCATTCAATCACAAAAATAGGCCGTTTTCGCGCGTTTTCCGGTATCAAGTTCAACTTTTCGGATCGCACGGGTTGAACTCATTTTCCAAGCTGCTGTCAAGTTGTAAGCAGCTGCCGACCATTTTCGGCACGTCACGAAAAAGGTCTGCGCCATGTCTTCGTGGCGCCGCGCAAACGTCCGCCTCTCAATCTAACCCATAAGCTATATATTATATTATTAAGCTATATCTAAGATAATAATATCTAAGATTAAGTTAGATATTCTAGATATACATGGATGTAAGATAGGGGTTGTTAGGGGGAAGAATGCGGCAGCTTATGCCGTTGAAAACCGCGTTGAAAGCATCGTTTTTTGTCGTTGTTCCGTTTTGTTTTGTCTGTTGAAAGCTGCGTTTTCTGGGTGGTAACGCGTTACCAACGCGTTACCGGGTGCAAATGTTGAAAATTCGTTGAATCTTTTTCTTTCGTTTGTTCGTCAGTTTTTGAAAGTTCGCCCCTGTGAAGAAAATTCACTTTCAACATGAAATCTGCGTTTTCAACTTTTTATCGGTAACGCGTTACCGTAAGCGTTACCAACGCGTTACCCGCGTTATTTGTTGAAAACTTTGTGGAAAGCTGTTGAAAAGCAGCAAATGGAGGGGTCTCATGCCTGCATATAAAAACCAGAAAACCGGCGAATGGTATTGCATCTTCCGCGTTACGGACTGGACCGGTAAGCGGAAGCAAATAAAGAAAAGCTGCTTTGCTCGCCGGGCGGATGCCCTGGCTTACGAGCGCGAATACCTGGCGAAAAGCTCACTCACCACAAAAATGAAATTCGGTTCCCTGGTGGAGCTCTACATGGCAGATGCAAAAACCAGGCTCCGGCCCACCACCTACGAAATGAAGCAATGGATCTTTGAAACGAAGATCCTCCCCTACTTCAAGGATCAGCTTGTGGATGAAGTGTCGGTTTCGTCAATTCGCGCTTGGCAAAATCACCTGATCGACGCCAGGGACAAGAACGGAAAGCCGTATTCTGCCACCTACCTGAAAACCATCAACAACCAAATGAGCGCCCTGTTTCGGTTCGCTGGGAAATATTACGGCCTGAAAGAAAACCCCGTTTCCCTGGCCGGGTCCATGGGCAAAAGCAGCGCCGAAGAAATGCAGTTCTGGACGCTGGAAGAATTTCAGAAGTTCATTGCCGGGATGTCAGACCCTACGGCATACGCTGCGTTCAATATTTTGTTTTGGACCGGTATGCGGGAAGGCGAACTGCTGGCCCTCACCCTAGCCGATGTGGATTTTGAACGGAAGGGCATTTTTGTGCGGCACTCCTGCGCCCGCCTGAATGGCGAGGACGTCATTTCAGACCCGAAAACCCGCCGTTCCAAGCGGTTCATTACAGTGCCGGATTTCTTGCTGGAAATCATTCGGGAATACGCCGCCAAGCTCTACGAATACCAGCCGGAAGAACGCCTGTTTGAATGCACCAAATACTGGCTAAAGGAACAGTTGGAGCGCTGCTGCAAGCGCACCGGCGTGAAGGTCATTCGGGTGCACGATATACGGCACTCCCATGCCTCCCTGCTTATCAACATGGGCACGGACGCCCTTCTGGTACAGCAGCGCCTTGGGCATGAAAAAGTTTCGACCACGCTTGGCACCTACGCCCACCTGTACCCAGATCGGACGAACAACGTAGCGGACCGGCTGGAAGCTCTGGCCTTCCCGGGGGAAAAGAAACCGTGATACTGCCCGGGGTGTTACTTTTCTGTTACTTCGGGCGCAAAAAAGCCCCGCCTTCAAGCGAAAATTCTTGAAAGCGGGGCTGTTTTTATACGTTGTTGCGTTCTATTTTTTCGGAGGTCTAAAAAGCCGGAAGGCAAATTTTCATTACTCGAGCTCTATGGTGGGCGGTTGTCTTCTGTTCGCATTGGTTGTTTTCTATTCTTTCCAATGCTTGTATTTCCTGTATTTCCTCGGTTCTCGTTGGCTTCTGGGTGCTTCTGTTACTTGGGTGTTACTTCGGTGTTACTTTCAGGCTCCACCAAACCCAGCTCCACAAGGTAGCGGTTCACGGCCTCGTTGATGAAGTCGCTGCGGCTCATGCGGCCGGTTTCAACGTTCTTTTCCCGGTCGTCAATATAGTTGTCGATAATGTCCAGGGTGCCGGTGGGGATGTGTACCGTTGTGGGCACTCTCCGGCTGGCGCCCTTCATAGGCCTTCCGTATGGCATTGCTCTTCCTCCTGTTACTTGTTGCGGTGGCTCTCTGCTGCCGCGGCCAGAATATCCAGATCTTGCCGCAGCCCAGGGGCCAGGGCATCCACCCAGCGCGCCGGAATGGCCGAGAAACCAAACCAGGCGCCCGCCAGGCCGCCGGTAATAGCCGCGTTGGTGTCGGTATCGCCGCCCAGGTTTGCGGCCGCGCAGACGGCTTCCTCGAAGGTCTGGGCGTGTGCAAGGCAGCTCACGGCGGTGCACATACTGTCCACCACATAGCCGCCCGCTGCATACGTCGCGAGCTTCTCCACGGATGCGTCGTAGAACGTGCCCTTTAAGCACTCGTGCAGGAAGTCGGCCACGTTGCCGTCCTGGTACTTACTAACTGATTCTGTAAGTAAATATACCATTCTCGTGTACAGAATGCAAGCCTCTGTGGACTTGTCGCCGCGGTGGGTCATTTCCGCAAATGCCCGGGCCTGTATTTCTGCGCCGCCCTTCGTGCTGCAATAAAGGCCAGGGTATACGGTGCGCATCAGAGCGCCGTTGCCCTCCACAGGGCGGCCGCCATCCCGCCGGGTCTGCCGCGCTGCTTCTTCCCAGTCCGTAGCCGTAGGAACGCCCTGCAAGCGAAAACGGCCCCGCAGCTTTGCAACGGCAATGCTATGGGAGCAGGCGCCGCCAATGTCCTTTGGCTTGCTGTCAGCCCATGCAATAAACTGCTGTCCCACAGAAGCGACCAGATCCAGGCCGTTGTCCCCTTCCAGGGCATCCAGGATGCCGCGCGCAACGCAAAGGGTCATTTGTGTGTCGTCTGTCACTTCGCCAGGCTTCAAGTTCAGCCAGCCGCCGCCGATCATGTCGGTAACACGGCCGTATGTGTTGCAGATCTGCCAGTCGCTCATAAATTCCAGTGGGCCGCCCAGGGCGTCGCCAACGGCCACGCCGTACAATGCACCACGGATTCGGTCAAGCTGCTTTTCGTTGATCTTCTTCATTTCTGTTCCTCCCGTCTAGGCATCCGGCCTGTAATCACTCGGCCGTTTTGATCCAAAAGCGTGTAGCCGCACAGCTGTGCGAAGATCTTCGCCGCCGCCTCCGGCTCGTATAGATCCACGTCCAAAAGCTCTTCTTCTGGGTACTCCTCCGGCACCTTTACCACCTGGGCATAAAAACTGCCGCCCATGCCAAGGTCGAAAAGCTCCCGGATTATGTCGTTCTGGTCGATTTTCTGCTTTCTGGTCTTTCCCTCAAAGCGGAAAACGGCCTCTGTTGGCATTTCCGATGCCAGTTTCAAATGGTCGCCTATCATGTGACCGCCCTCCTCACACATGGACCGCAGGGTCGAAGCCCTGGGCCTTTATGTTCTTCGCCCAGGCCGTCACCATGGCGGCAAGGTCCTTTTTCATGGCCGGGTAGTATTTTGTTGGCTTCCCGTCCACGAAGTCTTTGTAAACTTCCCAATAGCGGCCGATATAGTCGTTCTGGTAGGTCAGCGGCTCCACCGTGCCGGTTTCCCGGTCAACGCCCATGGTCACATCCGGGTCCCGCATGAGGTCGCCGTTCTGTTCCCCGTAGTGAGCCACAGAATACACCGGGCGGCCCTCGTGGTCATTGTAGCCCAGGGCCTCGATGCACAGATCCATATAGCCCGGGGCTGTGAACTTCAAGGCCTTTTCTTCGGTGCCGTCCACGGCATCGAAGAAAGGCGCCAGGGTCTTGTAAATCGTTTTTGCGCTCATGCCTTTTCCTCCCGCTCCATCAAAATTTCAGAATCGTGCGCCACCTTCCGCAGCGCGGTGAGAACCTCCGCAAGCTGGTTTAGTGTGGTCGCGTAATTTGCCACCTCGCCAGCCCAGGCCACATAGTCGTCGCCCTCGGAAAGCAGCCGAATTGATTTCGCCAGGTGCTCCGCTTCAAGCTCCGCCATAACGATCTGGCTGTTCAACTGCTGGTTGAAAAATTTAATCTTGTCCATGCTCTGCGCTCCTCTCTGCGGTATGGTTCCCGCGACCTTGCCCGGCTGGCTGCCGGGTGGTTTCGGCCCTTTCCTCGGGCCATCGTCAGGCGGGGTTATTCAGGGCGAGTATTCCACGCTTCAATAGTTCGTTGCCTGCCCAATTCCCCGCGATGTTCATAAAAATCGCGGGTAAATGTGATATTGCATTTCGGGCATCTAATCCGAATGCCCTCAGTATTAGATTCAGTGATGGTCGTATGCTCCTGCCCGCAGAAAGGGCAAGGCTTCAGCGTTTCCTTTTTCATCGTTTATGCCTCCTTCACTTCCACGCTCTTAATGCTGTTCTCTACGCCTTTATTATAAACCGCTTCGGTTTATAAGTCAAGATGGAATTTTGCGAAACACGATTATTTTTAGGCAAAAAGAAAAAGCCCCGCTTTCAGCGTATTGCTGGAAGCGGGGCTTTCGTATGCTCTTAGGTGGGGTTTGTGTGTGGCGTTACTGCTGCGCAGCCTTGGCCGTCTTGTTGCGGTCGATCTGGGCCTGGATGCGCGTGGTCAGATAGCCCACGGTGTCGCCGCCGGAAATTCCCTTGATGTAGTCCAGAGCGTCGCTGCTCAGGCTCTTAATTGCGGCGGAAATTGCGCCATTCAATGCCTTGGCCTGGGCGGCCTTATCGAAAGAGCCGGTCTTTTTCAGGTCGTTTACATAGGTCTGGTTCATGGCTGCCACGGCATCCGCCACGGCGTCGGTGATCTCGCAGCAAATGCGCTGGATGGTCTCGTTCTTGATCTTCTCGGCCGTGGAGGCGTTGATGGCAGCGGCCGCCTTGCGAACGTATGCGGTTGCCAGGGGTGCGCAGATGGTCAGGACGGCAAAAAGAAGCTGGGTCAGAATCTCTTTCATGGTGTTCTCCTTTCAATTTTAGCGGATAGAAGAAAGCCCGGCCCTCTGAATGATGGCCGGGTAATTTTTATAGGCGTGGTTCAGGTCCACATCGCCGGTGATGCCGGGGACGGTTCCCTCGCTGGTATACTGCCAGATGCCGTGCTTGCGGGAGGGCCGCTTGCCGCGGTAGTCCGCGATCCACAGGTCAAACGCTTTCAGGGCGTCCATGTCCAGTTCCGTGTTTGCGTAGCTGGTATAGGTGTAGACCATGGCATAGAGGCCCCAGGCCTCGATCTGTTTGGCGGCGCCTGCCACCAGGGCGGAAAGTTCCTTGGCCGGGATGGGTTTCAGCTTGTTGTCCTCCACATCCACAGCCACAGGAAGCTGGAAGCTCTTGCCCATCAACGCCTGTTTCACCTTCACCAGCTCGACGGCCCGGGTGGCCTCGTTCTGGGCGTAGGTGTAGTAATAGGCGCCCACGGGAATGCCCAGGCGGGTGCATTCCGAATAGTTCCGCTCAAACTGGGGGTCAATGTAGACGCCGCCGAAGCTCTTGTTGGTGGAAACCGTTTTCAGGATTGCACCGTCAATTTTACCGCTGCGCTTCACAGCCTCCCAGTCGATTTTCCCCTGGTAGCGGCTGGCGTCCAGGTACTTATAGATCATTTTGAGCCCTCCTTAAAGAAAGTCGTGCTTTTCCAGGCGTTCGTCATAGCAACGCTCAATATTCGCAATAGCATGGGTGCACTTGTTGTTTTTGTACTCCTCGTGCGACTTGCAATACGTTCTGTAATCGTCAATGATGCATAAAATCTCGTCGAAGTCCTCTTGGGTGTGCTCGATGCCGCGGACCAGCTCATTGTTAAACCGAAGAATCCGGCTCCGCAAAAGGTCCGCGTTGCGCTCGTCGTCTGTGCGGACGTGGTCGTCCAGGAGGCGCCGGGTTTCCTCCTGGTAGCGCTTGAGCTCCTCCCACTTCTGGTCCTGGCTTTTTTGCGCGGCCTCCATTTTCTCGGAAAGCTCCGCAGTCAGGGCGCGGCCGATGGCCCGCACGATGGTCTTCCATGGGTTGATTTCGATTTTTTTAATCTGAAAAATTCTTGTGGCCGCCATAAGCCCGGCGGCCACAAGTCCGGCTGCTGCAAGTAAGTCTTGGGTGCTCATGTTCCCTTCTTTCTGCACTTTGCGCCACTATAAGAAAGCGGCAATCATAGGCCACCACCTCCTTTTCTGCTGCTTCCATCAGAGGGAAAACGGGATCTCGTCAGCGCCCAAAAGCCGGTCGATCTGGCCGTTCACGCTGGCGATCTGGTCCTCTGCGCATACTGCGCCAACCTGCGCCAGGGCTTCCGCCTGGGCGTGAATGATTTCATTCTGCTTGTACACGATGCCGGTCAAGGCCTCGATAATCTGCAAATTGCTCACGCAGCCCTCCTTTCCTCTTGCGCCGCCGCTTTGGCGTGCAGATAGATTTCATTTAGCCGAACTTTTATTTTTTCGTTCGGGCAGTGTTCAATCATACCGCTGTAAGATGCAACGCGGCGATCAAAGGCTTCTTTGCTCATTTCACCAGCAAAATACAGCTTGCAGATACCGCGGAACGCGCCCTTTATCCGGCGCACGGTCGCTTTACGCAGCCGCAGTTCCCGGGCCGTAACGACATAGCCAACAAACTCCACACGGTCCGCCGGGCGGATGCACGTTTTCCGGTTCAGGTCCAGGTGCAGCCGGTCCGCCAGGAATCGGGTAATCTGTTCCAGGTATTCGTTTGCCTGTTCTTTGCTGTCTGCCAAAATAACAACGTCGTCCATATACCGTGCATAGCGGTGAATATGCAAAAAGTGCTTGCAGAACTGGTCTAACTGGTCGAGATAAATATTCGCAAAAAGTTGCGAGGTCAGGTTGCCGATGGGCATACCCCGGTCAAATAACCAGTCTTCGTCTTCTACGTCTTCCGGCCCCATAAACCGCGGCAGGCCGAAGCGCTCAGAATCGCAGTTTATAATATTGTCCAGAAGCCGCATGAGCTTCGGGTCCTTTATCCGCTCGCCCAAAATATCAAGCAAAACGGCATGATCTACGCGGTAAAAATATTTAGAAATATCCAGTTTCAGCACATATTGTTTACCAGGCTTTGATTCTGCCTGTTGTAACCAATATTGGAGCCGTTTGGCCGCTGCAAGGCTTCCTTTTCCTTTGCGGCACGCATAAGAATCCTCTATCATCATGCGGTCGTAAAAGGGATTCAGTTCAAGGTATATCGCCCATTGAACGATCCGGCTTGCGTAAGGAAGCGCCATAACCAGGCGCCTTTTGGGGACACTGACCCAATGTTTCCTATACGGTCCAAACTTGAAACATTCATTTTCAAGGTCGTCCCGGATCTGCAATAGGTTTGCGTCCAGGTCGTTGTTGAATTTGATTATTTCATCCCGGTATCTCTTTTGTTTTTTAGCGTTCCTGTTGGCTTCTTCAAGCCTGGGAAACGCAATAAGGTTAGAAAAAGAATTTTGGAGTGCCTGTTTCTCATTCATACTTCACCAATCCGCGTTTGACGTCCCCGCCTCCGCGGCTCACTGTCATTTTTTCCGGTCATGTCTTCCCGGAAGGGGAAAAGGCCCCTTTGACCCTTGCACCTACACGGCCCCGTAAGGCCGTGCACCAATGTCCAGCAAGGGGCAGAGCGAGACGCCCGCCGATGTTCGTCCAGCGATTCGAGCGCGGATTATTCAGATTCAGGGCGAAAACGCCGTTGTTCGCGCCATTGTTCCAGTTACCACCACGATACGCGCACCGGCAAAATCAATGGCCCGTTCCCCAATCTTAAAGCTATATTTTTATTCCTTTTTCGCAGGCCCGTTTTTCACGGATTCCATATAGCCGCCGATCATACATCCAATTTCTCTATTAAAGCTGCTCCAAACTTCCCGCTGGTGTAACGTCAAAGGAGGGGCGTATTTCTGCCCGCGGTAATCCTTATCCGACGCCACTATTACAAATTCTTTCAAAACGGCCAGCTCAATGTCTAAATCTTCAAGCGTGGTCTTCTTGTAATATTTTCGTTCTAGGCGCGTCGCCAGACGGTACATTTCCAGCATACTATCCCGGAGGATATCCGCAAGTTTCCGTTCGCGCCGCGGGAAAGAATCAACAAGCGGCATTCCGTATTTCATCATTTCGGATATTTTTTCTTTAAGAAAAAACGGCTTCGGCTTTGTTGCTTCTCCCGGCGCTTTCGGTTCCTTCGGCGTGTAGCTGCCACCATAATTTTGCGGCGTTGGATTGCGAGTATATCCAGCCACTTTTTAACCTCCAAAATATAAAAAATCGGGGCCCTGCTCTCGCAGGGCCCTTCAGTTTACCAGGGATCAGTTTTCAGTTTCCTCGTCGCAAGCGAGACGCCCGCCGAGGTTCGTCCAGCGATTCGAGCGCGGATTATTCAGATTCAGGGCGAAAACGCCGCCGCTCGCGCCATCGTTCCAGTGACCACCACGACACGCGCACCGCTCCGCGGCCGCGTTGTTGGCCCAGAATACGTCGTTGCCATAATCGGCATCAGAAGCGCCGTCCTCCGGCAAGAAAGCCATTGCCTGGAGGTACAGCTTTGCCGTTGCGCTCAAACCGCTTGCGGTGGTCTTGGCAAAGCTGGCGTTCCGGCTCGTGTCGGAAGCGTTGGCAATGCTGGTACCCCACTGCCAGTGACCGGATACCCAGTCCAGTTTTACGGTGCCCGCAGTGGTGCCCTTGCCATCCGGCACCACAAACAGGTCGTTGTAGCTGGTGGCGGAGGCGTTCAGCGCGCGCCACTCGTTGGAGCTGGCGCCGGTGTTCACGCTGGCGTCGGCCGCGTTGTTGTAGGGAATCGCCTGGAGCTCGCCACATACCAGACGGACGCCGCGAATCCACTCCCAAACGTTGCCGTTCAGGTCCCACACGCCGTCCATGGCGCCGGTGTCGCTCCACGTCACAGGGCCGGTACCAGTGGCAACGCGGCCAGTCTTGTTGCCTGCGCCGGTGTCGATGAAGGTCGGAATTGCAACGATGGCAGTTTCGGAAGAATCCTTGCCGTAGTTGTTGTTCCCCTTCGGCATCGTACCGTTCTTCTTCGCCAGCAGCGCCAGGAATGCCCACTCCATATAGGTGATGCAGTGGAAGCCGTTGCCCTTGTTCTTGCTGTACTGCTCGATCTCGTCCAGGGTAATGCTTGCCACGGGGTCCTCGTTGGGCAGCGAATAGGTGCGGCTGTTGTGTACGATGCTCTGGAACTTGCCAAAGGCCAGCTTCTTGCGCTGCACGCCGTTTACCAGGAAGGCCGGGTGCACGGTGCTGTCGCCGTTGGTCAGCAGTGCGTTAAGCATCTGCGCCGGGCGCTCAACCATCACAGAGGGGTCGCCCTTGTCGTCCACGATAACCTTGTTGGTGGGGCAAACGGAAGAAAGCGCCAGGCTCGTAAGTGCAAAATTGCTCATTGTTGTATCCTCCTTTTAGTCTTCTGCGGGCTGCAAGTCGTCCAGGGACCACAGGATCAGCTTAACGTCCGCCATGTCAAGCGGGACGGCCTCGGTGTGGGTTTTCTTGGAGTTTGCGGGGCTCTGGCCCTCCGCGCCCTCGGTCTGTTCTGCGGCTTCCTGGGCCTCCTCTGCGCTGTCCTCGACCTCCACGAAAACCTGGGCCGGGATTTCCACCTGGGCCACATAATAGCGGCCGGTGCCGGTGCCGATGGTCAGGTTGTTCTGGTCGTCCATGCACACGTCAACCGTCACGGGGATGTCGCGCTGGCGGGTGTCGCAGCGAATTGCCAGGTCATCGTCGCCAAAAATGATTTTGGTTTTGCTCTGCGCCCAGGCGATCTTCTCGCCCTCGTTCTTGTCCTCAACCTGGATCTTATTGTAAGTAGCCATTAGCTCATACCTCCTTTAACACGGATCTGCAAGGTAACGCTTTTTGCGCTGCCGGTGAATGCGATCTTAAAGCCGTTCAGGGCTTTGGCGCTGATTTCGATGCTGCCCACCTCGCCGGTGGCGCCGGTCTGCTCAGCCTCAACGGTATAGAACAGGTTCTTGCGGGTCTGCTTCAAAGCAACCGTCACGGGGTTGTCGCGGGTGCTGTTGAAGGGAAACTTTGCGGTGTTTTTCAGGGTAACGGTCTGGGTTTCGCCCAGGATCTCGCCGTCCACCATGGCCGCGTGGGCGTCGTTCCCGCGCTGCTGGTGAAGGTTGCCGAACAACAGGATGGAGGCCGCCAGGTATGCGTCCTGGATGCCGTTTTCCATGTTATTGAAGTTGGTTGCACTCTGGGGTGTGCCCTGCTGGAGAACCTCGCCCTGGTCCTTCACAACCTCGCTGGTGCCGTCGCCGTTTTCGGTGATCTTGCGCCGGTGGGGGTGCTCCGTGATGTGGTCCTTCCAGTCGGTCGAATTATACATAAGCTCTCGCCTCCTTAACCTTCCTCGATCTTGAACGTGAAGCGGTAGAAAATACCCTCGGTGGTATCCTTACGGGTGATACTGTCCGGCTTCGCGCAAAAAAGCTGGTCCTTCGTGTTGAAAAGCTGAAATTCGGTCGCCGTAATGGTGCCGGGGATTGTGTGGTCCACCACAATGTCGGCAGCGATCCGGCCGTCGCTCAGGACGTGGATTTCAGGCTTGCCCAGCTTGTAATAGGTGCCGCCGACTTTCACGCGGGAATATGCAATATTCCGCTGCGTGAACTCTTTGTAATCCTCGATTGCCGCTGCGGTAAGCAATGCCATAGCTTTTCGCCTCCTTCTTTAGTCTGAATCGTCCCCACAGAGGGGGAAGTCAAAAGAGAAAACCCGGCCGGAAACGCTGCTTTCAACGGCCGTTCCCTGCTGGGCTCCAATGCTGTTGATATCCGGGGTGGTGCCCGCCTCCCGCTCTCCCGTCATGGAATACGGGAAAGCCGCGCCGCGGCCGCCAGGCGAAAGGCTCAGAGCGGTTTTTGCGGTCGCGCTCTCGTTATTCAGGCCAGGTTCTTCACCGGCCAGCGTGTACGGGAAGGCGTTACCGTCACCGGTGCCCGCCAGAACGGCAGAAACGCGGCCCTGTGCGGAGATAAAACTTTCCTCGGGAAGTTGGCCTGCCAGGTGTTCACCCGTCAGCGGGTACGCATAAGCGGCGCCTTGGGCAGTCGGTACGATCTTCACCGGCACGCCCTCCACATAGGCCAGATAGCTTTCGTCCGGCACGGTGCCGGTCATGTGCTCACCGGTCAGCGGGTAGGCATACGCCTGGCCGATGCTGCCAGGGGAAATGCGTACAGTAACCGGGCGCTGCACTCCAATGTTGTTCACGTCGGGGTGCTCGCCGGTCAACTTGTACTCGAAAACTTTCTGCCTGCTGCGGGGGCTCACCTTGATTGTTGCGTCCGCCGTCACAAATAACTGGAAGGCAATGTGCGACGGCTTGATGCGCTTCAAGCGGTCCACCACGGCCGAATAGTCCAGCGGTTCGCCGCCTGCCTCAATATCAACGCGGATCGTATAGGGCGCCACGTTTTCCTCAACGTGCACGGCCCGGCCGGTCATGGCGGACAGAATCGCTTCCACGCGGGCCGGGTTCATGGGCGCGCGGGCACCGCGGCGGGCGATAATATCAGCCCGGCGGGCTGCCAGGCTGCGGCTCTCGTTCACCTCGATACCGTAGCGCTGCTCCCAGTAGCGCAGGGCCCAGGTTGCCGTTTCCGGGTTTGCCTGCTCCCGCAGCTCCGAGAAACGGATCTCCGCGTCGTCCACCTCCTGGCCCATGACCTCATAAAGCCACTTCGCCACATAGGACCGCTCATAGATCGGCGAAACGCGGGAGATCATGCGCCGGGAAACGCGGTTTTCAGGGAATTTTTCAAGGTCGAAGTTCTTCCGGGTGCTCATTCGCTGGTCGCCTCCGTGTCCTTGATGCCGTGGATCTCACCGGTGCAGGGGTAGTCCGCCGGGTCCAGCGGAATGTCCTTCACGTCGCCGTTTACAAGGACCTTGGAGAAGTTCTTCACGCCCTCGGTGCGGGTCAGGGCCGCGTGGATCTCGTTGTACTTCACCAGGCTGTCAGCCTTGGCGGTGATGTAATACTCAATCAGCGCAGCGCGGAAGATTTCTTCCACCTCCGTTGCGGTCTTGGTGCCGTCCAGCTGCAAGCCCTCGACGGTAATGTTCATCACTTCGCCATCGGGGGCCTGCACCAGAAGGATTGCGCCCACAGGTGCCTTGCGTTCGATCCGGTTGTCGTCCCTCATAATGTGGTCATACACGTTTTGGATAATAGAGCCGTTGGCGGGCTCGCCGGAAGAATCCAGAATAATAAGACGCACCCAGTTGGGATGCGTCTTTTCATACTGGGCATCAACTAGCACCGTGCCCACGCCGGAAACCTCTTTGGCCCAGCGTTTATAGTCCGCGTCGCAGCCCACAAAGGATTCGCCCGAAGTTTCGTCATACTCCGCAATGCGCAGGCGGAGGGATTCGTCGTCTTCCTCCTCTGTGCCGCCGGTGATCTTGTCGGCGTTGGTCACAAGGGTAACGCCTGCAATCGGGTCCATCATAATTGTAATGGCTCCCGCGCCCACGTTGCCGGTGGGTCCAGGCTCTACGGCCGTTACAGCAACGTCAACGGTGCCGTCCTCCCCGTCGGTCGCCTCGCCAATGTAGGCCACGGAATCCGTGGCGTATTCAATGGCAGGCACTCCGCCGGAAGAAGACACACAAACCACAGTCCCCTCCGGGATCTGTGTGCCGGGCGTACCGGTAAAGGTAACAATACCGGCCGCAGCGTTCGCCGGGCGGCGGGAAAGGCCGTCAGCCCTGGCGTGGCCGTCGAGGTAGGCACCGTAGGACCACGCAGGAAACATCAGCTTCAAGGTTTCCACAAGGTGGAAGTTCAGAAGTTCGTCCTTTTCAAGCGCTGTCGGATAGGTGAAATCCCAGGGGAATCCGCCTTCGGTGTCGTCAATGTCGGGCGGTAGGCTCTCCATCATGCGCGCCTGGATCTGCTCCGCCGTTTCGGTTTTCAGCCAGTCAGGCGGAGAAAATGCCGGAATTGTGGCCATGCTCTCACCTCCTTACTTTGAAAAGTTCAGGTTGACGGTCTGGATCTCGTCATAGCCGCGGCCCTTAATGTTAAAAGCGCAATCGCAGCTGTCTGGCCCGTCCCATGTAAACGTGAAGTCGCGGCAATACTCCGTTTTGGGGTTTGCCATGATGGCCTCCGTGATGGTCCGTTCCAGGCTGGCTTCCACGCTGGCGTGGTCACTCTGTGCAAGCGAGGTTTCCAGCTCTGCGCCGTACTTGGTCGAATATGCCAGGAAGGCGTCCCGTTCCGTCATAACAGTTTTTATGCACCATTGCATATAGGCTTCGCGGCCGCTGGCTCCCGCCATGCGTCCGGCGCCGTCAAGGCGAAAATCGCCGGTCGCGTAGTCAAAATAAACCGAAGGTTTATATTGCTGCTTCCGGCTCTCCTCGTTCTTCTTTGTGACGAAGTCGGGGACTTCAAAAACGGGGTAAAGCTGCTTTTCAGCCATGGGAAAGTCCTTCCTTTCGTCTGGTTATTTTTTCAGGTCTTCCGCTGGGCAGATAATATCCACCACAACGGCCTCCGACTGCACCCAGGCCACCAGAACGCGGTCCCCAGGTTTCAGGCGGCGCATTTTCTCGGGGATCAGGACGTGGTGCTGGTGGGCACCCTCCGGGCCGCCTCCTCCCGCGCTGCTCTGCGGTGGGTCCGGCGGGTCAGGCTGGCCGCTGGCCTTCACGCCGATGGTTCCCGTAACAGGGCCGCCGCGGGAATCTTTCAACTGGAAGATCTTGTGGTCATGCTCGCCGCTGCCGGGCTTGCCGATGGCCTGAGTCTTCGCCAGGATATCCCCGGTTTTGCCAAGGGTCAGCTGGCGGCAGACGTGGTAATCCTCCACAGGGATAGGAATGGAAAAAGTGTTAGTTCGGAGGCTGTAATCGTCCTGGATCTCGCCGAAGTCCAGCACCAGCGCGGAATCTTTTGAACGCCGCCGGTCAATTTCTCCAACGAAAGCCTGGGCCAGCCCGTTCACGCCCTTGTTACCAGAACTCGGGTTCACGGTTTCCTCCTTTCGTTACTTTGAAAAGGCGCCTTCATCCACCCAGCCGTAAACGTGCGTTTCGGCCCAGTTCTGATAGATCAGGTGGTACGGGTGTTTAGCGCCCTTCTTAATGATGGTTATTTTTGCCTTGCCCGGCGAAAGGCTTGTGCTTGCGGCCTGCGTGTCGGTGGCGGTCTTGTAATGGCAGCCACCGGCAAAGTTCACAACGTCGCCCACCTTGTACTCGTCGGAGCCCTTCTTGCTCTCCGCCGAATCTTCGCCCAAAACTTTAACGGTCATGGTCATAGTGCGGTTTGCTGCATCGTGCTGCACTCCCAGCACGGTGCAAAAGCCGTTCACCGTCCTGGCCGCAGCCCGGATTTTATCGCCCTTGCGGATAAACGGAAGGTCTGCGCCTTTCAGGGTGGTTTTTCGCGTCGGCTCCCCTTTTTCGTCAAGGGTCTTCTGTGCGGCAGACTTGGCCTGGGCGGCCGTGTCGTCCGAACTGCGGGTATAGATCCGCTGCCGGATGCCATACTCCGTTTTCCCGTCCAGGGTTGCTTCCACAGACCGCTTCTTGGTCTTCTTTTCAAGCCCTATCACCTTAACGCGGGTAACAAGGTCGGCCGTGCTGATCTTGTCGCCGCTCGTTGTCAGGTTGTCGTCCTCGTCAAAGTGGTAAACGGTTTCGTTGGCATTGATGGGCAAAACGTCCACCTTGCCGCCGGTCATTCTTATAACGTAGTTGTCCGCGCCGTGTTTTTCGGCATCGTCCAGAAGCTCCGTTATAATGTCCCCCAGGTATTCCGCTTTGAAAAGTGTTTTTGCGTGGGGCTTATCCGGCCCTTTGTACTCCCCGGCCGGGATTCCCCAGTCGGAAAAGATAGCGTTCAGGGCGGATTTTGTGCCGGTTCCAGCCTTGATATAGCGGTCGTCCTGGCTTTTTTGGAGGTTGTAAAGGTCGTCGTAGCACACCACGGAAAAGTCCTTTGTGGTGGCCCCGTCCAGCGGGTTCCACTCGATCACCTTCCCGTTTGCAACTTCTTGTTCATCGCCTCCGGCCGAGGCCGTCACCACAATAGCGGTGTTCGGCTTTATGGTCGAGGAAAGCGGGTTCCCGTTATAGTCCACGTTGGCGACCGTGAACGAAAACCGGGCGCTTAACTCGCCCTCCCCTTCCTCCCAGCCTAGATCTGTTACCGCCGGGGTAACGTTCAGCCTGGTGCCGTCTTGAAGAACTGCATAAACGTTGTATGCCACTTTGGAAACGTCGATCATGCGGCCCTCCTCACCCCGGAATGGTCAAAACCTGGCCCGGCTTAATCAGGCCCGGATTGCTCCCGATTACGGCCTTATTGGAGTTGTAGATCTCCGAATACCGCGAACCGTTGCCAAGGTACTTCTTAGAAATGGACCACAGCGTGTCCCCAGGCTTCACGGTGTAGGTTTTGCCGGTTGCCTGGGTGGATGCTGCGGCCGCTGCGCTTGCCGGGCGCTCGTCCAGGCTTCCGCCATCCGTTTTCCCGTCCGCCTCGTCCGTGGTTTTAATCAGAATGTCCTTCGCTTGCACAAAAGAAATGCTGTATTCCGCCCGGTCGAGGTATTCGTGGGTAACGGTAAAGCTCTGGATATAAACGTCGTGGTTTATGGCCGTGCCGGTCACGAGAAGCCGGAGTTTCTTCCTGTTTTTCTTCCACCCGTCAAGTATGCCGATCATCACGCGGGGCGGCTTCCAGTCGAAAAGCGAAACAATACCCATGCCCAGCATAGAAACGCCGGGGAGGATACCGTTCCAGGAAAATTGCGCCAACTTTTCGCCGTTCGGGATCTTCACCTCGCCAACGTTCAAAATGTTGTAGGAGATGAAGTTGCCTTCCCTCTTGTCGGAAACTTTTTCGGGCGTAAGGGGGAGCGCAATTCTGGTTCCCGTGTCGAGTTGGGTAATATACACAATCTCAGGTAGCATTTTGCCCTCCTTTCCTTATGCGGGCATATTCGCAAACACGCGGGCCAGGCGTTCGGCCAGCTCGTCGCTTATGTCGTCCACCATTTCGCGGATGCGGGATTTCACGGTTGCGATAATCTCGTCCGGGCTCATGCCTGCGGTGCCCTGGATGATAAACTGCGGGTTCAGCCCAATTTCTACCGGAATAGAAATGGGCTGCGCTGCGGCTCCTGCGGGAGCCTGCTGCGCCGGTGCCGGGTACACGACCGGGGAGAACGTGGGCACGTTTTCGGGAGTGTTGTCGTCCTCGCCACCGTCAAAGCTCACCAGCCCGCCGGAAGCGGGGCTGCTGGGCGTTTTCGGTGCCGG
>ERZ1034980.156-NODE-156-length-59981-cov-125.540567_pt1 | contig 59981 bp, 38 predicted proteins | sample MGYA00520622_ERZ1034980 | MGnify/ENA primary metagenome ERZ1034980 (study PRJEB33766, sample SAMN09781791) | gut metagenome | biome: gut microbiome | host: Homo sapiens | place: Madagascar | study: EMG produced TPA metagenomics assembly of the PRJNA485056 data... | reverse complement strand
GGCCACGCCAACAGGCCGCCCCAAATCCCGCCTACCGGCCGTCCATGTTGGCGCCCCTCCGCCGGCAAAACCTTATCCCACCGCCGGGCCACACCAACAGGCCGGCCCGAATCCCGCCCGGAAGCCGTCCATGTTGGCGCTGCCCTGCCGGCAAAACCTTATCCCACCGCCGGGCCACGCCAACAGGCCGGCCCGAATCCTGCCCGGCAGCCGCCCATGTTGGCGCCCCTCCGCCGGTAAAACCTTATCCCACCGCCGGGCCACGCCAACAGGCCGGCCCGAATCTCGCCCGGCGGCCGTCCATGTTGTCGCCGCCCCTTGCGGATGGGCGGCGGCTCTGATATACTCCACTTAAGACGTGTTAACCTGAATAGTTGTAAGTGGAGGACAGAATATGAAACGGATTCTAGCAATGGTCCTCGCAGGGATTTTGGTGGTGTCTGTGATTCCGGCTTTTGCAGCTGCAGAGGTGGGATCGGCAACTGATAAAGGTAGCAGCAGGCAGCTTGAAACAACTGCTGAAGGTCAAGGAAGTCAAGAAAATCAAGGAAGCCGGGACGGCCGGGCAACGGAGGAGCCGGAAGGACCGGGGATTCCGCCGGGGGAAGGAAATCCGGAAGAAAATCCGCCGACCGAGGCGCAGTCCGGGGAGCTCCCGGCCGCGTTGAACCTGAAGTACAAGGCGAAAAAGAAATTGGTTTTAGCGAATACTCAGCCGGAAGGGCTGCCGGTCAATGTGACCTGGGCGTCCGACAATGCTGAAGTCGCTGCCGTGGACAAAAATGGGCTGGTCACAGCCAAGAGCGCCGGGAAGTGTACGGTGAGCGCGGTTTTTCCGTCGGGCAGCCGGGCGGTGTGCAAGGTGACGGTGGAGCCGAAGGGGCTGAAGTATAAGAAGAAAACCATTCGGAAGAACGCCCGGTTCACCAATGTTTTGGTGGGGGCGAAGACCGGTGTGAAGTGGAGCAGCTCCAACAAGAAAGTGGCCACGGTCAACGGTAAGGGCGTGGTGAAAGGAAGGAAAAGCGGGACCTGTAGGGTGGTCGCTCGTTTTGGCGGGAAAAAATACGCTTGCAAGGTGACCGTAGTGAATCCGCGGCTGAATAAAAAGAAAATCACCGTCTACAATTCCCGAAGTTTCCGTCTGAAGGTGACCGGCGGAAAGGGTCGCATCCGGTGGAAATCCGGCAACAAGAAGGTGGCGACGGTGTCCAAGAAGGGAACGGTGACTGGGATAAAGGGCGGAACCTGTACCGTTACGGCTGTGCGGAACGGCATTGCTTTGAAGTGCAGAGTCACGGTGCCGAAGCACTATAAGGGATATAAAATCCCGGATTTTGGGGCGCTGTACGGAAAGCGCGGCAAATTCCTGAAGGCCGACGGGGTGACCTCCGTCCAATATAAAGCCGGGAAGAAAACCTATCAGAAATACCTCACGGCGCTGAAAAAGAAAAATTTCACCTTCGTGGAGAAGTCGTCCGGCACCTGGGTATACATGAACAGCGCGGGCGAGATGGTGGCGGCCGCATACGCCCAAGGTTATGTGGGCCTGGCTTTTGGCAATATCAAAGACATCGGATAAGAAAAATAAAAGGGGCGCACCCTTGCAATTACCTCTTCGTTCGTGTATAATCATAGGGCAATTCGGTTACGAACGTGCTGCTGTGGCTCAATGGTAGAGCACTTCACTCGTAATGAAGGGGTTGCGAGTTCGATTCTCGCCAGCAGCTCCAAGAGGAGAAAAACCGGTCAATGCAAATGCATTGACCGGTTTTTTATATTCGGAAGTTTACGTTTCGGGCGTTTTCGTACTTTTTCCTGTGGGAAAAGTCCTTTTTGTTCCGCGGCCCTTTACCGGCGCGATTCTTGTGATACAATGGCTCCAATGAACGGATTGATAGAAACAGGAGGTCGAAATGCAGGAAAACCGGGAAGGGCGGATGGAAACCATCATTTATGATACGGGAATCATCGGAAAACTGAAAATCAAAGGGAATCAAAAGGAGATTCGGGAAATCGCTTTTCTCCGAGACCCATTCCCCTTCGTCTGCTTCGAGGGTAGCGATCTCCCCGCCGTCGAAGGACCGGCCTACATCCGGAACAACCTGAATTGCGCCGAAGTTGCCCCCGTCCTGAAGAAGGCCTGCCGGCAGATTCAGGAGTACCTGGAAGAAGAGCGGGAGGAATTCACCTTTCCCATTCGCATGGAAGGAACCCGCTTCCAGGAAGAAGTGTGGTGTGCCATGCTGGACATCCCTTACGGCGAAACCCGCACATACCGGGAAATTGCCGAAGCCGCCGGCAGTCCCAAAGCCTGGCGGGCGGTGGGCATTGCGGCGAACCACAACCGGCTGCCGCTGGTGATTCCCTGCCACCGAGTCATCGGATCCAGGGGCCGGCTGACGGGGTACAACGGCGGGCTAGACATTAAAGAGAAGCTGCTGACCATCGAGAGCCACCGGACGATGCAGAAGCAGCTGGAGGAATAGAAAAAAGAACGAAAGAAACCCCGGGGTCATTTTGGAGGACGCCCCGGGGATTCTTTCATCAAATTGTGTGATGATATAGGAAATGATATGAATGCGTTATGCTGCGTTCTTCTGTTTCTTGCGGAACTTCTCGCCTTCGTCTACTTCGCCGGCGTTCAGACGCTTGAAGTAGCTGCGGGTTTCTGCCGCAACGACACCGCTGAGTCCCAGAAGTCCAACCAGGTTCGGGAATGCCATCAGGCCGTTGAAGATGTCGGCGAAGGTCCATACGAATTCCAGTGTGAGGAACGGACCGATGAGAACCGCCAGAATGTACAGGTAACGGTATGCCTTTACGGCTTTCATGTTTTTATTGGTGAAGTACTCCAAGCAGCGCTCGCCGTAGTAGTCCCAGCCCAGTGTGGTGGTGAAAGCGAATACTGCCAGGCAAATCATCAGCAGGATGGCGCCGAATGTTTCGCTCCAAGGAAGTCCCTGGCCAAAAGCACGAATGGTTACGTCTACGCCTTCCAGACCCACTTTGTCCGAACCGGTGATGACGATGGTCAGACCAGTCATGGTGCAGATAACGATGGTGTCCAGGAAAGTACCGGTCATGGATACCAGACCCTGACGAACCGGTTCCTTTGTCTGCGCTGCCGCCGCCGCGATCGGTGCGGAACCCAGACCGGATTCGTTGGAGAAAATACCTCTTGCAACACCCTTCTGCATTGCGGCAATCATGGCACCCAGTGCACCGCCGGCAACTGCATCCATACCGAATGCGCTCTTTACGATGGTGGCGATCGCTGCCGGGATTGCAGCGTAGTTATATACAAGAATTGCAACGGCTGCGGTTACGTACAGAACCATCATTGCCGGAACGACCAGAGATGCTACGGAAGAGATTCTCTGGATGCCGCCGATGACAACCAGTGCCACCAGTGCGGTTACGACGATTGCAGCGATTGTTGTGGTCCAAGTGTAGGAGTGGTCGCCGATGGAGAATGCAATGTGCTTGCCTTCCGGATCGAATACCCGGCCCACTGCGGAGGTGATGGAGTTCACCTGAGTGATGGTGCCGATTCCCAGGATGCCGGCTGCTGCGCCGAAGAAGGCGAAAAGTTTTGCCAGCCATTTCCAATTCGGTCCCAGACCTCTTTCGATGTAGTAGAACGGTCCGCCCAGTGCCTTGCCGTTTTCGTCCAGCACACGGTATTTTACGGCCAGGAGACCTTCCGAATATTTGGTTGCCATACCCACGCAGGCAGCAACTTCCATCCAGAACAATGCGCCCGGTCCGCCGGTGCAGATTGCGGTGGCAACGCCGACGATGTTGCCGGTTCCAACGGTGGCCGCCAGTGCGGTGGTCAGCGCTGCGAAACTGGAGACCTCTCCTTCGCCGCCTTCCTCGTTGTGAACCATGTACTTCAGCGCCTTACCCAATTTGCAGAACTGCAGGGCTCCGGTTCTCACGGTGAGAAGCAGACCGGTTCCGATAATGAGTACCAGCATGGGGATGCCCCACACATAACCATCGATGGTGCTCAGCATTGCTGTGAATTGTTTCATGAATGCAACCTCCTATTTTATAGATTCAGTTTCAAATTCCCGTCAGAGATAAAAACTTATTCCAACCAACTCTCTGACTGATGGGATTAGTTTAAAACAAGTTTCTGTGTTTGTCAACAAAAAAAATTAAAAATTTTTGTTATAAAAATTAAAGAAGTTAGAAAAACCCTCAAATTGTATGTGAAACCGTGCAATTTTGGACACAAATTTGTATTTCGAGTACAATTTCCGACACTAAATTAGAGTGTTTTTTGAATTACCCATGCGGATTTTGCATGAGATTTTCAGTAAAAAAAGTTCGCCCCGCTCGGACATTTCCGGCCGCTCCCGCCTGATAATATTTTATTTTATCCATACCAATGGGAAAGTGTGTTACAATAAAAGGTAAACATATACGATAAGAATCTAAAAAGAGAGAGGTTGAGATTTAGTTTGAGTAAAGAAATGATGAGTGAAGAGAATTTGCAGCCGGAAAATCGGATGGGGTATGCGCCGGTGAAGGGGCTTTTGCTGAAGATGTCTTTTCCGCTGATGATTTCCATGTTTGTTCAGGCGGCGTATAACATTGTGGACAGCATGTTCGTGTCCTGGATTAACGAAGACGCCCTGACGGCGGTGTCCATGTGCTTCCCGATTCAGGCGCTGATTCTGGCGTTCGCCATCGGTACGGCGGTGGGCATGAGCGCCTTGATTTCCCGGTACTTGGGAGCAAAACGTTTTGACCGGGCCAATAAGGTGGCGCAGAATGGAATTTTCCTGGCCTTTGCAACGTATCTGCTGTTCCTGCTGATCGGCATGGCGGCGCATCCGTTCATTGCGTTCCAGACAAAGAATGCACAGATTATAGAATACGGTTCCACCTATCTGAGCATCGTCTGCACACTGTCCATCATGGTATTCCTGCAGCTGTGCGTGGAGCGGCTGCTGCAGAGCACGGGCAAAACTTCCTACATCCTGCTGATCCAAGGAAGCGGTGCGATTATCAACATTGTTATGGACCCGATTCTGATTTTCGGATTGCTGGGTGCGCCGAAACTGGGCGTTGCCGGTGCGGCCGTCGCAACGGTCTTCGGACAGACCTTTGCGGCGCTGCTGGGCGTGTACCTGAACATTAAGAAAAATACGGAGCTGAAGATCAGCATGAAAGGCTTCCGCCCGGATCTCCACATCATTAAGGAAATCTACCAGATCGGCGTGCCGTCCATCATCATGCAGGCGGTGGGCTCGGTGATGGTATTCTTCCTGAACCTGATTCTGGGGGCATTTTCCTCCACGGCGGTGGCCACCTTCGGTGCCTACTTCAAGCTCCAGAGCTTTATCTTCATGCCGGTGTTCGGACTGAACAACGGTGTGGTTCCGATTGTCGCGTACAACTACGGCGCTCGGAAGAAGGACCGCCTTCTGGAAGCATCCCGGCTTAGTACCCGGTACGCGGTGATGATTATGACGGTGGGAATGCTTCTGTTCTGGGGAATTCCGAACGTCTTCCTGGGAATTTTCGATGCCTCGGACAAAATGCTGGCCATCGGCATCCCGGCACTTCGAATTATTTCTGTTGGTTTTCCACTGGCCGGCTATGCTATAATGAAGGGCAGTGTATTTCAGGCTTTGGGAAAAAGCATTTACAGCATGAATATATCCATTATTCGACAGCTGGTGGTGCTGCTTCCGGCAGCGTTCCTGCTGTCCCGCTTGGGTGAGGTCACCTACGTGTGGCTGGCTTTCCCAATCGCAGAGATTGTGGGCCTGACGTTCTCGATTATCTATTCCCGCAAAATTCACCGGGAAATGATCGATGTACTATAATCTATAAGATACAGGAGAAAGGTGTTATGAAAAATACGGCAATTTACCCGGCCGCCCTGGAACATCGGCGATGGTAACCCGGCAAAACGGTAAACTATGACAATCGCAACGTGTTTTTATGAGGAGGAAAAAATTATGGCAGGTAAAATTATGCTGACCGGCGACAGACCGACCGGTAAATTACATATTGGACATTACGTAGGTTCTCTGAGACAGCGGCTGGAGATTCAGAAGGATCCGGAGTTCGACAAGATGTATATCATGATTGCGGACGCCCAGGCGCTGACGGACAACGCGGAGAATCCGCAGAAGGTGCGGGAGAGCGTGATGCAGGTCGCCATGGATTATCTGGCAATCGGCATCGATCCGTCAAAGACTTCCATTATGATTCAGTCCCTGGTGCCGCAGCTCCACGAGCTGACCATGTATTACATGAATCTGGTTACCGTGTCCCGCGTGCAGCGGAACCCGACCATCAAATCCGAAATTCAGATGAGAGGTTTTGGGGATAACATCCCGATGGGCTTCTTCAACTATCCGGTGAGCCAGGCTTCGGATATCACCGCTTTCATGGCTACCACCGTTCCGGTGGGTGAGGACCAGGAGCCGATGCTGGAGCTGTGCCGGGAAATCGTGCGCCGCTTCAATCACGTGTACGGCGAGGTGCTGATCGAGCCGGAAATCTATCTGCCTCCGAACCAGTCCTGCATGCGACTGCCGGGCACGGATGGTCAGGCGAAGATGAGTAAATCTCTGGGAAATACCATCTACCTGTCGGATCCGGAGGACGTGCTGAAAAAGAAGGTCATGGGAATGTACACCGATCCGACTCACCTGAAGGTCAGCGACCCGGGCCACCTGGAAGGCAATACCGTGTTCCAGTACCTGGATGCCTTCTGCTGTGATGAGGATTTTGAAAAGTATTTGCCGGAATACAAGAACCTGGACGAGCTGAAGGAACACTACACCCGAGGCGGCCTGGGAGATGTAAAGGTAAAGAAATTCCTGTTTAACGTGCTGAACGAGTTCCTGACCCCGATCCGGGAAAAGAGAGCGTACTACGAGCAGCATCCGGAAGAAGTCATTGAGATTCTGAGAGCCGGTACCGCGGATGCGGTAGCCACTGCGGAGAAGACGCTGGCTGCGGTAAAGCATGCGATGCAGATTGATTACTTTGAGAGATGGGATAAGGAATACAAATAACAAATGTGCAAGTTTGCAGGCATGCAAGTGTGCAAGTGAAGGCCCGCCGGGAACGCCCGGCGGGCCTTTTCCGTGCGCCGAATGGCAATGGGGCGCCCTTGGGACAAGGGCGGACCGGTCCCCACGAAGCATCATCGGCCGCCTGGGGTGAAGTAGAGATACTATTATAGCGAAACTCTCATATGCCTAGAAAAACGAGGCGAGTTCACGCTAAAATGGAAAAAACGGCGAAATAGCGTGAACGAGTTTTGGGAAAATTCCGTAGAAGGGCCTGTTGAGCGGCAGAAAAAATTTGCGGCAAAAAAGAAATTCACGCTTTTTGAGCGAAAATGAAGATTTAGCGTGAAAATAAATCGAAAGGACCGGCTGAAAATTAGAATTCCGGCAGATTTGTAAAAATGGATTCACGCTGAATGAGCTTTTGGGAGAAATTAGCGTGAACTCGCTCAAAAATTCTAGGCACATGGGAGTTGAGTAATGCAAGAGGGATAGACTTATTAGAATATAGGGGAGCGCCAATCAAAATTTTTCAAAAAGCAAAATCTCGATTTTTCTCGAACGAAATATGATGCATGGGCACGGCGCATTTGCGATAATGGAGCTAAGAGGAGGGCTGCAAAAGATTTGCGGCAAATACATCCAACGCAAGTAAGAAAGGAGCGAGGAAAATGGTTCATTGTTCGAAATACGTGAAGGCCGGTCTGGACGAGAATCGGCTGCTGCGGAAGCGATACCTTCAGCGACAGAAGGCGCTGATGAAGTATGACAAAATGACGCTGCGGATATGCATTAAGAACGGGCGAGCATATTACTATGGTAAGAAGAAGGGGAAGGAAGTATATCTGGGCAGTGCCGAGAACGAGACGGTGCGCGGCATCCGGGAGCTTCGATTCTGCCGGGCGATGCTGGAGGTGCTGGAGAAGAACATCAAAGCAATGGAGGCCTTCCTCGAAAAGTACAGTTCGCCATCGGCCGCCGCGGTAAAAGCAGCTCTTCCCAAGCATTATCGTCCGACACGTCCGACGGAGTACGCACTGCACTCGGAGAAGAATCCCATCTGGCAGCGCTTCCGGGCGATGCAGGCGCATAAAGCAAAGGTCCCGGTTCATTACCCGGAGAATTTGAAAATCTTGACATTTGACGGAACGGCCGTGCGGAGCCGAGTGGAAGCGCTGCTCTACGAGCGGTTCAGCGCGGCGGGTTTCTACGTAATCTATGAGTATCCCATCGAATATGCGCCGGGAAAATTCATCCGTCCGGATTTCCTCCTGATTCATCCGGAAACGGGAGCCATTTTTCTTTGGGAGCATTTGGGGCTTTGGTATCATGAAACCTCCTCCGAGTTCTATCGCAATGAATTTAACGGGAAGACGGATATCTACCGGAATCTGGGGTTCATCCCGGGAGTGAATCTGCTGATGTCGTTCGAGACACTGTTGGGTTTGGATATGGAACGCATCGCCCAGGAAGTGGATCACCTGTACAATTTGGAGGAAACCGCCCAGAGCATTAAAATCGCCGAGCTTCAGCAGGCGCAGTTTGCGGATTTCTCATTGCTAAAAGTAGTGTAGGGGGAGGCCTTAACAGGTCGGCCCCTCTCCCAGGCAGCCGGAGGCCTTAGCGTCCTTGAGCCTCCGCCCGCCCGGCCCCCCTCTTGACGGGCCAACCACAGGAACCCCCACTTTACATTCCCACCTCATCCTTTACGTTCTTTTTACTTTACCTCGATAACAGTCTTTACGAAATCGCCTTATACTTATACCTGTAATCAGAAAACAGAAAAGAAAACAATTGAAAAGGGAAAGAGAGTAAAGGAGAGAGAAAGATGAAAAAAAGAAATCTCAAACTGATTGCCCTGGGTCTGACCGGCCTGATGGGCGTGGCTGCACTCACCGGATGCGGCAGCAGCAAGGAAAAGAGTGCAACGGTCAGCACGAACGGATCCACTTCCATGGAAGAAGTGATGGGTGCACTTTCGGAACAGTATCAGAAGGATAACGAGGGCGTGAAAGTAACCTACGATCCAACCGGATCCGGTACCGGAATCGAGGAAGCCAAGAACGGCAACACCGACATCGGCCTGGCATCCAGAGCACTGAAGGATGACGAGAAGGACGGACTGGAACAGAAGGTCATCGCACTGGACGGAATCTCCGTAATCGTCAATGCAAAGAACGGTGTAAAGGATCTGACAACTCAGCAGGTAGCAGACATTTTTAGCGGAAAGATCACAGATTGGAGCCAGGTCGGCGGTAAAGCCGGAAAGATCTCCTGCATCGGCAGAGAGTCCGGATCCGGTACGAGAGACGGCTTCGAAAGCGCAACCGGCACCGAAGACAAGTGCAAGCTGGAACAGGAATTGACATCTACCGGTGCGGTAATCTCCGCAGTCGGCAGCAATGAGAAAGCCATCGGATACGCTTCCTTCTCCGCAGTAGAAGGTCAGGACAAGATTCAGGGAATCAAAGTCAACGGCGTAACCTGCACCGAAGACACCATCAAAGATGGAAGCTACAAGCTGCAGCGTCCGTTCTGCTTCATCACCAAGAAAGACGGAAAGCTTTCCGAAGAAGCACAGAAGTTCTACGATTTCGCAACATCGAAAGATGCGGCAGATCTGATTCGTAACGCCGGTGCAGTTCCGGTAAGCGAATAAAGCCGAACCATTCCGGAAAGTCGTGGGGCGCTTCGCCACACGACTTTCTTCTTTGTAAAGAATCTCCCAAAAGAAGATTCATTCGGCACACACTGCCGAGAGCAAGACTATAGAAAGCGAATCGTAAGATGAAGAAGAAAAAAGATTTAATGGAAAACGCAATACACGGGCTGTTCCTGTTCTGTGGTTTCGTCAGTGTCGCCTTCGTGCTGCTGATCAGCGTGTACCTGATTATCTCCGGAATTCCGGCCATTCACCAAATCGGACCAATCAAGTTCCTGTTCGGTACCACCTGGAAATCCGGTCAGAATCAGTTCGGCATCCTGCCATTCATCCTGACCAGCGTCTACGGCACGGCGGGAGCGGTAATCCTGGGAATACCGATTGGTATTTTTACCGCCATGTTCCTGGCCAAAGCCGCACCTCCAAGAATCGCATCCGTCATCCAGGGAGCGGTAGAGCTTCTGGCAGGAATTCCGTCCGTCGTATATGGCCTGGTGGGTATGACCGTGCTGGTACCGGGAGTGCAGAACGCATTTCATCTGTCCTCCGGCGCCACCCTGTTCTCCGCCATCGTGGTCCTGACGATTATGATTTTACCGTACATCATCAGCGTGTCGGCCACCGCACTGCGGGCCGTGCCGAGAGAGTATGAAGAAGCCTCGCTGGCTTTGGGGGCCAACTACACGGAGACCTGGTTCCGCGTATCCCTGCGGGCCGCAAAGAGCGGCGTGGCGGCAGCGGTCATTCAAGGCGTGGGCAGAGCGCTGGGCGAGGCCATGGCGATTATCATGGTTGCCGGAAACGTGGCGAACATGCCGGGACTGTTCAAATCCGTTCGGTTCCTGACCACCGCCATCGTTTCGGAAATGTCCTACGCGTCCTATGGATCGCTACAGAGACAGGCCCTGTTCTCCATCGGACTGGTGCTGTTCCTGTTCATCATGATGATTAACTGGATTCTGCACAGAGTGATCCGGAAGGAGGAGCAATAATGAGTACACACAGAAAAAACATGGACAGACTTCTGAGGGGGCTGATGGGGCTGTGCTCCGGCATCACCTGTCTGGTGCTCTTGATGATCATCGGCTACATTTTGTACCGAGGCATCCCGAGCCTGACCTGGAACCTCCTGTCCACGGAGCCCAACAACCTTACCGGCAACATCGGAGTTCTGCCAAATATTCTGAACACGCTGTATATCATTTTCGTGGCGATGATCATCGTCCTGCCGCTGGGCGTGGGTGCTGCCATCTACCTGACGGAGTATTCCTCCAGCCGGAAGCTGACCGGCCTGATCAGCTTCGCCGCGGAGATTCTGACGGGAATCCCATCCATCCTGTTCGGACTGGTGGGCATGCTGATTTTCATTCAGATCGGCGGCCTGAAGCAGGGCATTCTGGCCGGCGCGCTGACCCTGGTGCTGATGGTGCTTCCAACCATTATCAGCAACACCAGAGAGAGCCTGCTGACGGTTCCCCAGAGCTACCGGGAAGGAGCTTTGGCTCTGGGCAGCGGCAAGTGGCACATGATTCGAACCGTGGTGCTTCCAAGCGCGTTGGACGGCATCATCACCGGATGCATCCTGTCGGTAGGCCGGATCACCTCGGAATCGGCGGCACTTCTTTTTACCGCGGGCTTCGGACTGAAGATGATCGGATTCGTGCAGGCGTTGCAGTCGTCCTCCGCAACGCTGACGGTAGCACTTTACATCTACGCCAGCGAGCGAGGCGCCTATGACATCGCATTTGCCATCGCCATTGTGCTGATGGCGCTGACTTTGGCACTGAACCTGATCGCCTCCCACACCGCAAAGAAAATACAGGAGAAAAGAGGATAGAACATGAACGAACCAATTATCAAAGTCCGGGACCTGGACCTGTGGTACGGCGAGCACCAAGCTCTCCGGAAAATCAGCATGGACATTCCGGAAAAATCCATCACGGCGCTGATCGGCCCATCCGGCTGCGGCAAATCCACGTTCCTGCGGAACATTAACCGGATGAACGACCTGATTCCGGATTGCCGGGTGGAAGGAACCCTGGAGTACCGGGGTAAAAATATTTTGGGAAACGACGTGGACGTGACCGACCTGCGCCGGAAGGTTGGAATGGTATTCCAGAAACCGAATCCATTCCCGATGAGCATTTACGACAACATCGCCTACGGTCCGCGTATCGGCGGCATCCGCAATAAGACGGAGCTGGATGAAATCGTAGAGCGGTCCCTGAAGGCGGCGGCCATCTGGGAGGAGACCAAGGATCGGCTGAAGAAGTCGGCGCTGGGCATGTCCGGCGGTCAGCAGCAGAGACTGTGCATCGCCCGGGCCCTGGCCGTGGAGCCGGATGTGCTGCTGATGGACGAGCCTACCAGTGCTTTGGACCCGATTTCCACGGGAAAAATCGAAGATCTGGCAGAGGAGCTGAAGAAGGAGTACACCATCGTCATGGTCACCCACAACATGCAGCAGGCCGTTCGTATCTCGGACCGCACCGCCTTCTTCCTGCTGGGAGACCTGGTGGAGTACGGAGAGACGAATCAGATTTTCTCCAGCCCGAGAGACAAGCGTACAGAAGATTACATTACAGGGAGGTTCGGTTAATGAGAGATACATTCCAAGGAGAATTGAGAGAATTAGACGATCAGACTTGCCTGATGGGCGGTATGTGCGAAGACATCATCGACCGGGCAGTCCGTTGCTTCCTCACCAACGACGAGAAGCTGGCAAAGAAGGTGGTGAAGCTGCAAGATACGATTTCTCAGAAGGAGCGTGAGATCGAAATCATGTGCATCCAGCTGATCATGAAGCAGCAGCCGGTGGCGTCGGACCTGAGAGTCATTTCCGCCACCCTCAAAATGGTGACCGACCTGCACCGCATCGGGGACCAGTCCCTGGACATCGCCGAGATCGTCCTCACCGGTCAGCTCACCCAGGCCATTTGCACCCAGGATTTTCAGAAAATGGGCGAAGCGGTGGTCTACATGGTCAAATCCAGCGTAGAGGCCTTCCAGGCCCGGAGCCTGGAGCACGCCAAAGAAGTCATTGCCTACGACGACGTAGTGGACGAGTATTTTGAAAAAATAAAATTCAATCTCCTCGAACGCATCCGGGGCCGCATCGATGACAGCGACCGGGATGTCCTGGACATGCTGATGATCGCCAAATACCTGGAGCGCATCGGCGACCACGCCGCCAATGTGGGCAACTGGGTGGCCTTCTCCGTGAACGGCGAACTTCTGCCGGATAATTAAAAGAGATGGTGGCGGCCGGCGTTGGAGCCGGTCCGCTGAAGAAAACGATAGTGATGAATGATGAAAAGCCCCTGCAGAGCGCGGCTCCGCAGGGGCTTTTGTATGGGATTCGTAATGCTATTTGGTCTTAACCTTCTTCACTGCGGACCATGGACTGTAAACCTTTACATTGGAAATTCCGTTATCTTCCGTCGTGTATGCCCGAACTCGAACGTAGTATGTCTTTTTCTTACTCAGCTTTTTAATGGTTTTGCTTTCGGGATAAAATAAAGTTGTCGATTTTGCTTTTTTAAACTTTTTGTTTGTCGAGTACTGTATTTGGAACGGCCCGTGATCATATTTGTAGCTGATTCTTGCCGTGAACTTCTTTTTGCCTTTCGTGAGCTTTGAAATGCTAGGCTTGCATTTAAAGAATAGATTTATATATGGACAATCCTGGCATAGGCATTCTCGATAAAACAATCCTGTACTGGATTCATAGATGTAGGTATAAGATCCTAATCTGTGACTGTGTTTTTTAATAGAAGTTCGGATTTCGACTTGAGAATACTCAGAGTAAAATTCATTTCCATGAATTTCAATATAGTATACTCTTCCTTTTATCAAGTCCACCGCACTCTCTACTCTTTTCGTATATGGGTTATACTTGGCATAACTGATGTCATGGCCTTCTAAATCAGTGACATTAATAGAATTATCTTCGAATGGCGTCGATGAAACTTCAAATAATCCGGTATACGGTGCGGTAAATTTGTAATAGTGGCTCCAGTAGACATCTTCTTCACCTTTATACGCTGTTATCGATTTCTCTTGACCGAGTTTGATTGGTTCGGCGGTATCGAGTTCATCGGCTGACACGCATATACAAGAAAAAACACCCACCATTAACACGGAAATAATTGTAAGTAAAAACCTTCTGAAATGTGTCGTCTTCATTGCCCCCTCCTGCAATTCGTCGATATTAGATTTAACTCTTGGTTCGTGATACCATTTTGAGCAGGATTGTTCAATGGGGGGCAGTTATTAAATTAGGTGTAATCGGTGCTAAATGACGAAAATTAGATGAAAGAATGACGGACAATTTTATGCTATAATATTAGAATCTAAATACAAAAGAACCAGTTGTGCATTAAAATGTTTTTCAAATACTGTCTTGGGGTTTTACCTGGACGATAAAAGGCAATGAGATAAAGGAGAACGCGTAATGACAGATTTTGCGCCCGGCATGAGGACCATCATTCGTGATGAAGAATGGATGGTCAAGAAAATTGAAACGAATAGTCTTGGAAATAAGACATTATATTGCGTTGGTATTTCTCCGCTAGTCAAGGATAGAGAAGCAATTTTTCTTACGGATCTGGAACAGGTTCAAATCGTTGATCCTAGGGAAGTAAAACTGATTGCAGATACTTCTCCATTCTACAAGCGAACACTATTATACTTAGAGAGTCAATGGCGGCAGCAAATTCCTACTGACGCAAATTTGCATATAGGACATAAAGCCGCGATGGACCTGATGCCTTATCAGCTAGATCCCGCAAAGCTCTCTTTACAACGTCCGAGACAGAGAATCCTTATTGCAGACACCGTAGGTCTTGGTAAAACTCTTGAAGCAGGGATTTTGATGTCTGAGCTAATTGCTCGTGGAAAAGGTAAAAGAATGCTAGTTGTTACCGTCAAGAGTATGATGACGCAGTTTCAGAAAGAAATGTGGAACCGTTTCACAATCCCTTTGGTGCGCCTCGATTCCAAACGGATTCAAAAGATTCGTGCTAACTTGCCATCGAATCATAATCCTTTTTTCTATTATGACAAGACGATTATATCAATTGACACTTTAAAGCGAGATGTAGAATACCGGACGCATCTGGAAAATGCGTATTGGGATATTATTGTAATCGATGAAGCACAGAACGTTGCGGAACGTGGAGACCATCAGGCACAGCGTTCTCGTCTTGCAAAGCTGCTTGCAGATCGTAGCGACACCATGATAATGCTGTCGGCAACTCCTCACGATGGAAGAGCAAAGAGCTTCGCCTCATTGATGAATATGCTAGATCCTACTGCGATTGCAGATCCGCAGAATTATACCCCAGAAGATATTAAAGGTCTTTGCATTCGTCGTTTTAAGAAAGATGTCAAAGATCAAGTTAGCGGTTCTTTCTTAGAAAGAAGAAATACACTTGAACATTGCCATGCATCGGCAAAAGAAGAATACGTTTTTGATATTTTTGCTGATATGCAGTTGGAGATGGATTTAGGGAAGGCTAAAGGTTCAGGGCAGTTGTTTAAAACCAGCTTGGAAAAATCTCTATTCTCCAGTCCGGCAGCTTGTATCAAAAGCATCGAAGCACGCTTGAAGAAACTGTATAAAAAGTACACTGCAGACGACATCAAAGATATTCGTTTGCTTGAAGATTTGAAAACTGCGCTAGAGGCGATTGCCCCTGCAGATTTTACACGGTATCAGAAACTTGTAGGCCTTCTCAAAAGTAAGGAATACGCTTGGAATCCGGCTGATAGCGGTGACCGTGTTGTTATCTTTACTGAGCGCATTGAAACCATGAAATATCTTGCCGAAAGACTTCGCCAAGATCTTGGGTTAAAGGCAAACGCCATCCAGGAGATTTCCGGTGGGATGAGTGATGCTGAACAGCAACGTATCGTTGAAGATTTTGGTCGAACAGAATCTCCGGTTCGTGTTTTGGTTGCATCTGATGTTGCGTCTGAAGGCTTGAACCTACACTATTTGAGCCATAGGCTGATTCATTTCGACATTCCTTGGTCCTTGATGGTGTTTCAACAGAGAAACGGTAGGATTGACAGATATGGCCAACAGAAGCGACCGGATATTCGCTACATGCTCATTGAAAGTGATAATAAACATATCAATGGCGATATGCGTATTATCGAAATCTTAATTACGAAAGAAGAACAAGCTCTGAAAAATATTGGAGACCCATCTCTGTTGTTCGGTAAATATACCGTTGAAGATGAAGAGCTCGTTGTAGCTAAAATGATTGAATCCGGTTCAGATTCAGATACATTTGAAAAAGTATTAGATGCCGGCGAAGATGACTTCAATCCATTTGAAGCTTTGATGGCTGTTGCTAATAAAGAAGACAATGAAGAAGAGAAGAAATCAGTGATTGTTTCGGACGAAACCTTATTTTCGGATATAGATTATCTTTATCAGGCGCTCACATATTTAAATCAAACAGAAAGTCATCCTGTTGAAAGACTGAAAACAGTTTCCGGTTTAGATATTAGACTGACTCACGATATGAAACGACGTTTGAAAGCACTTATCCCGGAAGAAGCACTTCCGCAGGGAGAGATTCTCCGTGTTTCTGATGATAAAGCCTTCTGCATGGAACAGATGCGAAGTAGCATGCAAAAAAACATGGATGAGTCTGCTTGGCCGACCACTCAGTATTTATGGAAACTTCACCCTATTCTGAGTTGGGTGAATGACAAAGCAAGTTTGCTATTTAAAAGAAATGAAGCCCCTGTTCTTGGGTTACCTGGAACATTGAAAGCTGGCGAAAGCATTTATGTTATAACCGGCAGTATGCCGAATCTAAAGTCAACACCTTTGGTTGATGAATGGTTTGGCTTATTGTACGAGAATGGGAAATTCGTTAAGGTGCTATCTATGAATGAAGTAGTACAGAAAACAAAATTAAGTAATCCAAAGATTCCGAACACGAATTCCATAAGCGAAGATGAAATTTCTGCCGCAAGTTCCTTGCTAAGCGATGTAGTGTGCCAAGCAAAAGTGTATTTAGATGAACACTACAAGAGATATCAGACAGAAATGAATCCACTACTGGATGAAGAAGTTAATAAGCTGATTGAGCTTCAAGAGAAGCACAAGGTATACTACCAGGTGAGATTGTTCGAGCATGAACGAAAGTTGAAGGAAGAGGAACGCCGGGTAGATGACCTCTTTGATCAGTTTATGAGCTGGGTGAAAGAAACTTTGACAATACAGAACAACCCATATATTCGAGTTGTATCTGTGCTGATAGGAGTATCGCAATGAGCATAGATTTAACAGGCATCACCAATAAAAATGAATACTATACCAATCATTATTTCTCCACCGTATTTGAAGAAAACACGAGTGCTACTATCGGAAATTGGAATGCAGCTACAAGAGCGTCCGAAGAAAGTAGAACGCCGTGGTCACTGCTTCGTCAGAATGCAAGACAATATTATACTGCATATGATAAGTTTGTTCGTTCTCCTGAAAATCTGCAAGTTCTCACTAATATTAAGATGCTGGCAGACAGTTATTTGAAATCTTTGGGTTATCCGGAAGCAAAACCTGAGGTCGTAACAGTGGATGATTCTCTCTCGGTTCCGGTTTATCTTGAAATGACAAAAAGCAATGGCGCCCCGTCGTTGTGGGTATTGTTGTCAGCATCTTATGAATCGGATGCAGGTATTATGGAGAGCTTTGTATTTAATGCTGACGATATAAATGACGATGCTATCGGTATGATTTATAAAGGCGTTTTGGGGGAGATGGCAAATGAGGAGTTGACTACAAAAATCCTGTTTGGTTCTGCTGAGCCTCCTCGTTTTATTATGCTGATTGGTATGAACCAGATTGCTCTTATTGACCGAAACAAGTGGAATGAAAAGCGCTATCTTCAGTTTGAGCTCGAGGAGATTTTCTCTCGGTTGGAAAACACAACTTTGCAGGCAATGACTGTTTTGCTTCATAAGGATTCTCTTTGTCCTGATGATGGAAAAGTTCTGCTGGATGAGTTGGATGAACAGAGCCAGAAGAATGCTTCCGGTGTATCGCAAGACTTGAAGTACGCCCTCCGTGAAAGTATTGAATTGCTCGGGAACGAGGTTCTTTACGATATGAAGACACGCCTTGAGCGTGATCTTGATGCAGACCCTGTAGATGCTGGACAGCTGACTTTGGAGTGTCTGCGCTATATGTATCGGATGTTGTTTATGCTCTTTATTGAGTCCAGACCGGAACTTGGCTATGCACCAATCAAAGCACAGAGCTATTACTCCGGATATTCTCTGGAAAGCTTGCGAGATATTGCGGATAACATCCGTGATGATGTCAACGAAATTGGTGATGGCTATTACTTGCATGAAACTCTGGCAAAGCTTTATGAGCTGATTTATGACGGATATCCGAAAACGGAAGATGAGCTGAAAAAAGCGACAGGTTCCGATAGCCTGCACGATATGTTCCTGATTGCTCCGCTGAAGGCACATATCTTCGATCCGGAATATACCAAGATGATTACTGCAGCCAAACTTCGCAATAGCTGTATGTTGCGCATTATCGATTTAATGAGCTTAACTCGGGCTACCGGAAAAAAGAACAGTCGCCGTGGACGTATCAGTTATGCAAACTTAGGCATCAATCAGATGGGGGCCGTTTATGAGGCACTTCTTTCCTATCGAGGATTTATTGCCGAACATGACCTCTACGAAGTAAAGAGGGCCGGAGACAGCTTCAATGAATTGGATGTTGGATATTTTGTATCTGAATCCGAGCTTGACCAGTATGCAGAGAATGAACGTGTACGTTATGAGTCCGGTGAGAAAAAGGGCAAATTGCGTATGTATGAAAAAGGGACTTTCATTTATCGTCTGGCAGGCAGAGAGCGTGAGAAATCCGCATCCTACTATACACCGGAGGTTTTGACTAAGTGTCTGGTTAAGTATGCTCTGAAGGAGCTCCTTGAGGGAAAAACTGCGGATGAAATTCTCAAGCTGACTATCTGCGAGCCTGCTATGGGAAGTGCGGCGTTTTTAAACGAAGCAATCAATCAGCTGGCAGAAGCATATATCTCTCGTAAAGAGAAAGAAATCGGTGAAATTATTAGTTATGAAAAGAGATATAATGAACTGCAGAAGGTCAAGATGTTCATCGCCGACCGGAATGTTTATGGCATTGACCTGAATCCTGTTGCGGTTGAACTAGCAGAGGTTTCCCTGTGGCTGAACACCATTTATGAGGGTGGTTTTGTACCTTGGTTCGGTACGCAATTGGTGAACGGAAATTCGCTGATTGGCGCAAGAAGACAGGTGTATCGCATTGAAAGTGCACAGGCTACTTCGAAGGGTATGCGTTGGTATGAACTGGAACCGGAGCGGGTGCCATTGGGGACAAACCGGATGCCGAGAAAACAGATTTATCATTTTCTGCTTGGCGATCCGGGAATGTGCAGCTATTCTGATAAAGTTATCAAGAAATTAGAGCCTGCAAACATCAAGAAGATGAAGGCCTGGAATAAGAAGTTTACTAGTCCTGTCACAGATGATGAGGCTGTTACTTTGCGGCGACTCTCTGATAGAATTGACGAGTTGTGGGAAGCACAGATCCAATTGCGTAAAGATGTGGAGGCTAAGACACAGGATCCCCTCTTTATCTTTGGGCATCCCGATGATAGGGAAGATTCACATACTACAATTCGTCAGAAGGATGAGATTTTCAGCGAATTCTATAAGAGCGAGCACATGAAGAATGCCGGTCCATATGCAAGGCTAAAGTTTGCGATGGATTATTGGTGTGCACTGTGGTTCTGGCCTATTGACAAAGCGGAGTTACTTCCTACCAGAAGTGAGTTTCTGTTTGATATGTCTCTGATTCTTGAAGGAACCATGGCATCTGTGAATGTTACAGATTCTATCAAGGGTGGTCAGCTTTCTCTGTTCCCGACAGAAATGGAACAGATGGCAATGGGTATTGTCGCCACATTCGGTAGAAACACTGTCGTGGATATTCCTCGTCTACGTCAGGAAAATCCGAGATTGGATTTAGCCGCGCAAATTGCAGAACAGAATAAGTTCATGCATTGGGAGCTTGAATTTGCAGACTTGTTTGCAGAGCGTGGCGGGTTTGATTTGATTATTGGTAATCCGCCTTGGATTAAAATTGAGTGGAACGAGCAGAGTGTACTTTCTGATACACATCCGATGTTTGCAGTAAAGAAACTGACTGCTACACAAACAACGCATAAACGAGCAGAGGCGCTGGAGGATAATGTAACACGCAGACTATATTTTTCAGAATATGAAACGATGTCCGGGGAGCAAAGTTTCTTGGGTGCAACGCAGAATTATCCTGATTTGCAAGGTGCGGTCAATTTATATAAATGTTTTTTACCGTTGGCTTGGGGACAAAATTGTGAAAGCGGCGTAGCCGCTTTCGTACACCCTGAGGGCGTCTACGACGATCCGAAGGGTGGTGCACTTCGGGACAAGCTGTATCATCGTTTGCGTTATCATTTTCAATTTGCAAATGAAAGAAAGCTGTTTCCCGAAGTGCACCACCATACACAGTTTAGTTTGAATGTGTATGGCGGTCCACGGGTGGTGTCTTTCGACAGCATTAGCAATCTCTACGATGCAAAAAGCATCGTAGAATGTTACGAAGGAGATTCTACTGCACCGATACCGGGTATTAAAGACGAAAACGGTGATTGGAATGTAAAGGGACACCCTGACCGAATCATTCATGTTACGAAAAAAGAGCTAGCGGTATTTGCCAAGCTTTTTGATGGAAGTGAAAAGTGGAAACAACCAAAACTACCACAATTACATGCCAAACAATTACTTGACACATTGGAACTTTTTGCGAAACAACCCAGATATCTTGGTATGCTTGGGGATGATGTTTCAACAAGTGAATGCTGGAATGAAACGAGCGCGCAGAAAGACGGAACGCTTGAAGCTAAGGTAGATTTTCCGGAATCATCCAATACCATTATTTATTCAGGAGCACATGTTGGTATTCTTAATCCATTATTTCAAACAACGCGCAGAAATTATCGAGTAAATAGTGATTATGATCGAGTAGATTTGACATTAATACCAGATAACTATTTAATTCGAGTAAAATATGCACCATCTTGTTCTGCTGCTGAGTACTTTCAGAGAATGCCTAAAACATCATGGGGAACAAATCTTACTGAGGAATACCGAATTATAAATCGGGAAATGGTCGGGTGCGCTTCTGAGCGCACGTTGACATGTGCAATAGCCTGTAAGGGTATTGCACATGTCAACACGGTTTTTTCGGTTGCCATCAAAAACCGTGTGGACATGGCCTGCCTCGCAGGTTGCGAAGCAAGCCTACCCTATGATTTTTTTGTAAAAGTTATAGGGAAAAGCCATGTGAATTACAGTACCAATATGTTATTTCCGCTTCTGGATGGCTTTAAGAATAAAAGAATAGTACTACGTGCCCTTATACTAAATTGTTTGACTTGCCATTATGCCGATTTGTGGCACAAGTGTTTTGACAAGAATTTTACAGATGACAATTGGTCTAAATCCGATCAACGTCTTGCTAGCACTCGTTTTAGCAATTTATCTTCGGAGTGGACTTGGGATACCCCGCTTCGTACCGATTACGAGCGCCGTCAGGCCCTGGTCGAAATCGACGTGCTGACAGCAATGGCTCTGGGCATGACGTTAGAGCAACTGAAAACCATCTATCGCATCCAGTTCCCAGTTCTGCAAAGCTATGAGGCGGATACATGGTACGATTCCAACGGTCGAATCACTTTTACCAACAACCGCAGCCTTGTGGGGGTTGGTTTCACCCGAAAGGAGTTTGAGCTGAATATGAAGTACGCTCCTGCCGGTATGAAGTTCTATCGCACGATTATGGATGACACAATGCCCGGTGGTCCTGTAGAGCGAACTATTGAGTATGTAGCCCCATTTGACCGCTGTGACCGTGAACAGGACTACGAGACCGCTTGGAAGTTCTTTGAGGAGAAGTATGGAGATACTCAATAAATTTGTTCGTTGATTTATTCAGAAGCGCGGAATGTCTGAAGTATATTGCTATGTAGCGTGTTGACATCTCTGCCATCTGAGTATAAATCATAGAATGTGATACAGATGCTCGGCGTGTCTGAAAAGGAGAAAAATGTACGATTTATCATCAAAGTTCAATACTTTTTACAATTTACATGTTGTTTTGCCACAGAATGTACAGAGCGGTTTATATCATAAAAAAGACTTAAATGTTCAGCGTTTAAAAGAGGGTTTAAAGGAATATAACGCAGAATACAGAGCTTTATATTCAATAGTTGAGGATTGTGTTCAAGGTAGTGTGTCAATGTCAACGGTCGTTCAAAATGACGAATCCGATTATGATATAGATGCTGCTATTGTTTTAGATAAGTCGGATTTAGGAGATAAGGGTGCTCTATCTACCAGAAATATGGTTGCAAATGCTCTTCGTCGAAAAACAAAACAGTTTAATGTGGAGCCTGAAGTAAAGACTAGCTGTGTTCGAGTGAAATATGCTGATGGATACCATATTGACTTTGCAATATATAGGCGTTCTTATGATTCCACCAATGAAGAATGGATTTATGAACACGCAGGTTCAGAATGGACATCAAGAGACATAAGGGGAATGACAGATTGGTTTAAGGCCCAGAACGACATTTCAAATGGACATTTGAGAAAAATTGTTCGTCTATCTAAGATGTTTTGTAAATCAAGATCTTCTTGGAAAAATATGCCAAGCGGATTGCTTCAAACCGTCTTGTGCGATGAAATGCTACAAGACTCCTATGATAGAATTGACGAGTTATTCTATTACACCATGAAAAAAATCGTCAATCGAATTGAAGAAAATACATCTGTTATTGCACCGATTGATAACGGACGCGATTTAACTCCGCGGCAGAGTGACAAACAGAAAATGACAAACTGGAAGAATCGACTAAAGAGCAAACTTGCTGACTTAGATATTCTTTTCAGCGAGGGCTGCACTCAGGAAGATGCTATTCAGGCGTGGTATGGTTTTTTCGACCATGAATTTTGGAAGGAAAACGTAACAAAGCTTGAATGCGACACATTGCAACGCGCTAAGAAGTCAGTATGTTCTTTTGTAGATAACGAGCAATTTATTGAAGAGATGTACACGGTTAATCGATTATACTCGTGTAGAATTTTGTGCATGGTAAGTGGGAACGGGTGGCGACCGAAGCCGATTGCAGAATTATTATCACTCCTGAAACGCTACTTGCCACATAACTTTAAAATTCGTTGCACAATGGAATACACAAATTGCCCGCCGCCGTACAAGATTTTCTGGAAAGTTAAAAATGTAGGTGTAGAAGCGGAAAAGCGTAATATGCTTCGTGGAGAAATCTATGAGAATGGAAAATCTATAGTGGAGCATAGCAACTTTTTCGGTAAGCATTATATTGAGTGCTACATAGTTAAGGATGATGTATGTGTTGCAAAAGATAGAGTTGAAATCCCGATTGGAAAGGTATAATTCTGTGAAGATTCTAAAAAGTGGAGGATTGTTTCTCTTATCACTTATTATGATAGGAATAATTATGTCGTTTGAGGTCATGTCCTGGCCTGTTGGAAGTAGCTTTGCAGGTATTGTGCTTGGCTTTTCGCTTCCAGCATTAATTGCATCTTTTCAAGACCTTTTTGATACGACAGACTGGAAAGTTTCACAAAGGAAGTTGGTTCGTGGTGGTTTCCTAAAGAAGGATACACCGGTACGCATTTCATTTGCATATTTGTTTAGAATTAAAATAGGTGATAAATACCTGTTGGTGCGTAATGCTCGTGGGACTGGAAAATTTCAACCTGTTGGAGGTGTCTATAAGATTTTTGGAGACGAGAAAACTAAACTTAAAAATTTGTATCAAGTTATGGATGATGACAAAATTATGATTGATGAATCGTCAAGAAATGATTATAGGCTTAGATTGGCAAATCAACATTTGAGAAAATTTGTAAAACGGTTTGACACTGTGGCTTCTAGAGAACAGCTTCATGATCTGAGTCGAGAGTTCAGAGAAGAAATGGTTGATACTAGTCTAGTAAAGTGGAACGAGATTACTTACAGAGTTTGCGGCAGACATATTAGCAAACTAGAATATGGGAAGCATTTTCAAATGTACGAGCTTTTACTTGCTGACATTGTAGAGTTAATGCCCACTAAGGATCAAGAAAAGGATTTGGAGTTGCTTATGCAGAATCAGTCTGGCAAATACATCTTTGCAACATCTGTAGAAATCCAAGCATTAGGTATAAATATTAATGCAGGTAAGCTTAGTGAAACCATTGCAGATCATTCTACTAAAATACTGGAAGAAAATGAAGGTTCGTTGCTTCATATTCCGGAACATGGAAAAATCTATAAAGTCCTCGTACAACACGCAGAATAAATACTAATCCTTAAATCGTACAAAGGAGGAGGCGACGTGAACTATTTTGATTACGATAAAACTTCAGAAAAAGCTGAGTACTATGAGATCCTTCAAGATCTTATGGAACGATGGGAATACGAGATTGTTGAATTTAAGGAAGCGAAAGGAAGTTATAGTGAAGATAAAATGGGGCAGTATTTTTCTGCCATCAGCAATGAGGCAAATCTTAAGCAACAGCAATTTGGATGGTGTATTCTTGGAGTGAGCGAAAGCAAAGAAAAACATCCAGTTGGAACGTCCTTTAAGCAGGGCAATCCTTCATTGTTAGAAAAGTTTAAATATGAAATTGCAAAAGAAACAACCGACGGAATGACTTTCCTTGATATTATCGAATTATTTCCCATTTACGAGGGGGAAAAATGTCGTGTTTTAATGTTTAAAATTCCAGCAGCCGTTGCTGGGATGCCAACAGAATGGAAAACAAGATACTATGCTCGGAGCGGCGAAAGTCTGGTCTCATTACAGCAATATAAAATTGATACAATCAGGAACCAGGAACGCAGAGATTGGTCTAGGCAAGTTCTGCTTGGCGCGACAATCGAGCACCTGGATAAGGATGCAATCGCCTTTGCACGAACACAATACAAAGAGAAAATGAATCGTCCGCATATTACCGCTGAAGTGGATGAAATGTCAGATGAGGAATTTCTTGAAAAGGTAAAATTGATGTCTGGTGGTAAAGTTACTAATGCTGCAATGTTATTGTTGGGAAGTGCAGACCATGATGATTTGTTCCCGAATACGCCGAGCTTAATGTGGAGATTAATTGATGCAGATGGGGCAATCAAAGATTATGAAATATTCACAATTCCGTTTATCACTGTAACTGAAAAGATCTTTGCAAAAATTAGAAATTTAACCTATAGATATATGCCGAATCAGTTATCACTCTTCCCTAAGGAGACGCAGCAATATGATACTTGGTTACTACGTGAACTTTTGAATAACTGCATTGCACACTCCAATTATGTTTTAGGTGGTCGTATCTATGTGAATGAGGAAGACGATTGTATAAGTATCGTAAATCCAGGTGATTTTCTTCCTCAGAAGATTGAAAATGTTTTGCAAAAAACTTATAATCCACCATTTTATCGAAATCAGCTGCTTGCTGATACGATGGTTAAATTCTACATGATTGACACTGCAACAAGCGGAATTAAGAAGGTATATCGAATTCAGAAAGATAAGTTTTTTCCAATGCCAGACTACGATTTGAGTAATGGGAATCAGGTTAAAGTAATAATTTATGGAAAAATATTAGACGAAAGGTATACCTATATTCTTTTCAATCATCCTGAGCTTGATCTGGAAACGGTTTATTTGCTTGATCAAGTTCAGAAGGGAAATGCATCGCAATTGCCTAAAGAGGCCATACAATATTTGCGTAAGCATAATCTTGTAGAAGGACGCGTTAATAATTTGTACCTTTCTGCAGGAGTGTCACAGGCGATTGATGACGAAGCGAGTTATATTAAAAACAAGGCATTTGATGATCAGTATTACAAAGACTTGATTGTAAAATACTTAAAACAATACGGAAAAGCAAAGAAAAAAGACATTCGGAACTTATTATGGGATAAGCTCCCAGACGTACTTTCTGACAAGCAGAAGGAATATAAGATTGGTAATCTTTTAGCATCTCTGAAGAAACAGGGCGTTATTCAACCAGATTCAAGGAATCAACAGAGAGCATTTTGGATTCTTAAATAAAAATCACGCAAGGTTACTCAAGGTTTTACGCGAGCGATAATTGATAAATAGTGATATTAAAGAGTTTTGGCTTGCGTAAACCTTATTACGATTCACATAAGATTACTTGGGTTTTACGCGAGTGGCTATATTCGAAAAGAATCAAAGGAGGATTACGGTATGCTACCATCCATACTTGCTAAACAATTGCAGAAAGGCATCGGGGGTTATATCGAAACCACATTCCCGATGACTAACGAACCGTTCAAAGGTTCCGTACAGAAAATGCTGGCGAATAAAGGCTCTGTTTACCATGAGCCTTATGTTGCGGTGCGCCTTCCGTTCAGATTGGCGACAGAAATGCCAACTTGCTTTGAAGCAATTCATCCTGTATATCTTCCGTATGTGCATCAGCAAAAAGCTTTTGAGCGACTGACCGGAGATGATGGTAGATCTACGCTAGTTGCAACCGGTACGGGTTCCGGTAAAACGGAGTGTTTTCTCTATCCAATTCTGGAATATTGCTATCAGCATCGCGGCGAGCGAGGAATAAAAGCACTTATTATTTATCCGATGAATGCCTTGGCAACGGATCAGGCGAAGCGTGTTGCGGAGCTGATTCATGGAAGCGATGAACTTCGAGGAAATGTTTCTGTCGGGATGTATGTTGGCGGACAAGAAGAGACACCTGCCCGTACCATGAGTGAGAATGGCGTTATTACAGACCACGAAACCTTGCTGAACAACGCACCGGATATTCTGATGACCAACTACAAGATGTTAGACTATCTACTGGTACGTCCGAAGGATGCTCTCTTGTGGCAGGATAATGATCCTGAAACTTTGAAATATATCGCAGTTGATGAGCTTCATACATTTGATGGAGCTCAAGGTACCGATTTGGCTTGTTTGCTTCGTCGTTTGAAGAGACGTTTGGGTATCTATGATGGATTCTTGTGCTGTGTCGGCACATCTGCAACGATGGGTTCCAAGGGAAACAACAGTAGCATTTTGAGTTACGCAGAAGAAATCTTTGGTGAGCCGTTTGAAAAGGACGCAATTATCACGGAGGATCGTTTGAGTGCTCAAGAATTTTTTGCAGGTGCTGAAGTGACGGAATTTACGTTGCCAACAGTTGCGCAGGCTATAGAACTGGAGAGCTTGTCTGAGGAAGATGAGCCTACAGCATACTTACAAAGCGCGGTAAAAGACTGGTTCCCAAATTTTTCTTTTGACGTCCTTGGGGATGAAGGCAGAATCCAGCTTGGAAATGAACTGATGCATCACAGCTTCATGCAATCGGTTATCAACCTGACCGGTGGGACATACTACCAAGTTTCTAGAATTGCAGAAGAATTAGCGGTCCATTACCCGGAGTTGAAAACTCTTCCTGATGCAACTGTGGTTATTAATTCTCTTTTTGCTTTAATTTCACATGCGAGAACTGACAAGACCGGGAAGTTGCGTCCATTTTTGAATGTTCAAGTTCAACTTTGGATGCGAGAACTTCGTCGTTTGGTTGCGAAAGTGGATCCAGATGAAATCACTTATGCGATTGCTCATGATTTGAATAAACAACAGGCAAAACAATATCTTCCAGTTGTAAACTGTCGGGATTGCGGTATTACAGGTTGGGTATCCGTACTCAATGAACGAAATAATGCCACTATGACAAATCTTGAATCGTTCTATAATCTATATTTCCGTGCAGATGAGAAAATCGTGATGATGTTTCCTCATTTTCACGATGAAAGTTTTTCAGGTATGATTTCTGCAAAGATTTGTCCAGACTGTCTACAAGTAAAACTTGGTGAGGATTGGGGAGATGAGTGCATCAACTGTGGTGTCGAAATGGTTGACATAATGATTCCAAACCCAATCAAGACAACTGGATCTAAGCACAAACAATACGTTTGTCCTTGCTGCGGCAGCAGGCGAGGTATTTCGTTGATGGGTGTTCGTAGCGCAACAGAAATTAGTGCAAGCATTTCTCAAATGTTTGCATCTAAGTTTAATGATGATAAAAAGACATTAGCATTCTCCGATAATGTCCAGGACGCTGCGCATAGAGCGGGATTTTTCAACTCAAGAACATGGCGTTTTGGCCTTAGAACAGCTATTCAAAAATACTGTGCTGAGAAGGGAGCTGGTCAAAACCTTGCGGAGTTTCAGAATGGATTTATAAGGTATTGGCATGAGCGCATGACCGATGAGCAGTTTGTAAGCTTTTTTATTGCGCCTAATTTAACTTGGAAACAAGCTTATGAAGATATGGTTGAGAAGCGCAGCTTGGGCAAGGATAAGCAAGCACAGATCCTAGTATTTGAAGTAGAACAACGAATCAAGTACGAAATCATGCTTGAATTCGGTCTTGCCGGTAAGATTGGAAGAACTCTTGAAAAGTCTAATTGTTCAGTTCTTTCTTTTGCTACGGAAGATATCATTCAAATTGCTGATGCTGTACAAGAAAGAACTATCAATGAACTCGGTGTGTTGACCGATGAAAACTCGGATTCGTTCAAGCGCATGGTTATCGGATATTTGAATCTAATGCGCATAAATGGTGCTTTTGAGGATAAAGTGTTCGATGAATACACCACAGGCGATGGCAATGGTTATATGTTGTCAAATGACAGAAATCGGTGGCTTCCCGGCCGTCAATCTGGTCGAAACACTCCTCGTTTTATTGCAGAACGTATTGACAATGGTCGATTATCTTTCGAGTTTGATTCACCTGCTGCTAACAAATATGTAGATTGGCTTGCTTCTTGTTGTAACGAATTGTTGGTGGATGACAGCAATTTCTGGGCAATCAGCAGATTTATTTTGGATGAAGCGGTGAAACTGAATGTAATATCTCGAGTTCCGTCTTCGGTCAACTATAAAATTTACGGATTAAATAAAGAACATGTTTTTGTCACGGATGATGTGATGCAGATGCGATGTAATAAGTGCGGTTCAGTATATGCTGTTGCAGCAGAAGATGCAGAGTTTTGGATTGGTGCACCTTGTCAAAGAACTACCTGTGGTGGAATTCTGGAAAAATACGATACAGGAGAAATTAATTATTATGGCCGTCTTTACAGTGCAGGTGATTTAGTTCGTATTAACGCAAGGGAACATACCGGTTTATTAGAGCGTTCCAATAGAGAACAGCTTGAAACTGACTTTAAGCGAGGGAAAGATACTCAGGCTCCTTGGGATCCTAATGTATTATCGTGTACGCCAACCCTAGAAATGGGTATTGATATTGGGGATTTGTCTACGGTTATCCTGTGCAGCATGCCGCCCGCTCAGAGCCAGTTTTTGCAGAGAGCTGGGCGTGCAGGGCGAAAGGATGGTAATTCACTGACTTTGGCTGTTGCTAATGCAAGACCACATGATTTATATTTTTATTCCGATCCTTTGGATATGATTGCCGGTGATATAACGCCACCTAAAATTTTCCTTCGTGCATCTGCTGTCCTGGAAAGGCAGTTTGTAGCGTTTTGCATGGATTCCTGGGTTAAGAAAGGAATTCCGGATGGTGCTATTCCCGATAAAGTGGGTATTGTGCTGAAGAAATTGGATGCACGTCCGGATGATATGTTTCCGTTCAATTTTTTGAATTACGTGCAAAGCACCTTATCTCGACAACTAAATTCTTTTATGCAAATGTTTGCGGCATATCTCGATGATAGTGCAAGAGAAGAGCTGCAACTATTTGCCAGAGGAAAAGACACTGATGACAGTCCAATGTATGTCAAAATTCTGGATGCATTTGAGGAATTGAAAAAACAGCAGGATGCTTTGAGAACAAGCGTTGAAGCCCTAAAAGCGATGATTCGTGATCTGGAAGATAAACCAAAAGATAGTTCCTACGATGAAGAAATCAAAGAGCTGAAACGTGAAGAAGCAGCGCTGCTTACAGTCCTTCAGGAAATCGGCAAGAAGAATATCTTCAATTTCTTGTCCGATGAGGGATTGCTTCCGAATTACGCTTTTCCTGAAGCGGGCATTATTCTGCGAGCGGTTCTATGTCGTAAAGAGAATGAAGAAGCGCCGATGCAAAAGAAAAAATACGAGAAGATGGTCTATGAATATAGCCGTAGCGCTTCCTCGGCTATTAGTGAGTTTGCTCCTAATAATAGCTTTTATGTTGATGGTCGAAAGCTGACAATAGATCAGGTTGATTTGACAACCGCTCAGACCGCGAGATGGAGACTTTGTCCGAATTGTTCGCATGCTCAGATTGAAGAAATTGGCAAGAATACATCTGTTTGTCCGCAGTGTGGCAGTCCTGCCTGGGCGGATGCCGGACAGGTTAGAACGATGCTGAAAGTTCAGATGGTCTACTCTAATATGGACTACACCAAGAGTATGATTAACGACGAAAGTGATGATCGCAATAATGTCTTCTACTGTAAGCAACTCTTGGTTGATGTAGATGAAGATCACGATATTTCCAGCGCATATCGTATGGATAACGAGGATTTTCCGTTCGGATATGAATTCGTTCGCAAAGCAACTTTGCGTGAAATTAACTTTGGCGAGAGTGATATGACCGGAGAAAAACTGTCGGTTTCCGGTGTAGAAGAAGTGCGCAAAGGATTTAGAATCTGCAAATACTGTGGAAAGATTCAATATGAGGGCAGGAAGGCCAACCATAGCTTTGCTTGTAAGACAAGAAAGATGCCCACGTTGATGCAGGCTGATTCTTATGAAGAATGTCTGTTTCTGTATCGTGAATTCAGCACAGAGATTCTTCGGCTTCTCGTCCCGGCAACTACATTGGATTCTTCTTCCGTGAAAATGGAATCGTTTGTAGCCGCATTTATGTTGGGAATGAAAGAATACTTCGGCAATGTGGATCATCTAAGGGCAACTGTTAGCGAAGTCCCTGTTCCCGAAGCAGATTATCGAAAGCAGTATTTGGTCATTTACGATTCTGTTCCGGGCGGTACGGGCTATTTGAAGCAGTTGATGCATGAAAAAAATGCTCTGATTGAAATTTTTGAGAAAGCACTTCATGTAATGGAGAATTGTTCTTGCAAGGATGACCCGCAGAAAGATGGATGCTACCATTGCTTGTATGCTTATCGACAGAGTCAGCAGATAGGAAATATTTCAAGAACTACGGCCATCAGAATTTTGAAGTCAATCCTTTCAGGCAAAGATAATGTTCAGAAAATTGATAAGATTAATGATATTCCTATTAATCCGTTATTTGACAGTGAACTGGAACAGCGTTTTATGGAAGCGATTCGCACCAAGGTGGGAGCTGGTAATGTAAGTGACACGATTCGAAATGGAAAACACAGTTATTATGTGAAGATAGGAAGCTATGCTTGGGAAATCGAGCCTCAAGTTCTGTTAGATGCAGGCGCTGACGTTTCAGTAACTTGCAAGCCGGATTTTGTGTTCTGGCCGGTCTCAGCGCCAGAACACAAACCTGTAGCTGTATTCACCGATGGTTTCCTATACCACAAAGACATCGTTTCTGATGATACAATTAAGCGAGAAGCCATCCGGAGAAGTGGTAACTTTCGTGTTTGGTCGCTGAGTTTCAAGGATGTTCAAAGCGTTTTATTTGCACCACAGGGTGATTTTTACACAGCAACCCTGGAAGCCGAAAAAATGCCTTCGGGAAAGATGATGTATCAGAATATGATTAAGAAGCAAAAAGCAGATGCCATCGAACCGGCAAAGTTGTCTTCTTTCGACTTGCTGCTGGAATATCTTAAACTCCCTGAAGCAGAAAGTGTTTTTAAAGGACAAGCATGTGCATATTCTCTGTCATTGTTAGAGCCTGCACAGATGAATAACAACCTTGCTTTCAATAACTGGGAAACGAGTGTAAAAGCCGTAAATGACCAGACACATTTTACTAATGTTGATTTCACATTTCCTGGGACTATATTCGGAAGTTGGATTCCAAGAAGCTCGAATGCACACCTAACAATTCATTCGGGAATTCTTGCAGCTGAACTTAAAAAGGAAGGCGCTGTTGCAGTTTGTGCTGTTCTCAATGATGAAAAGGATTGTAGAACGGACAAATATGAGCAGGAATGGAATGGGTTTTGGAGATTCAATAATTTGATGCAATTTGCGGAGACGTTTATAGCAGTATCATCTGTAGGTATAAGCCACATGGATTACCTTGCGTTGCCTGCAGTATGTGCCGATTCTGATGTTGCAGCCATGATGTCCGAAGTTGATGATGCTTGGAGCGCAATTAAGGAGCTTTTATTCGATGATGATGCAAAGAAATTTGTTGAACTTGCAAAAGATGCTGATGTGCCTGCTCCGGATGAAGATAACGTTGGTTACGAAGTTGAAGGCGATGATGGAGATGTGATTGCTACTGTGGAAATTGCATGGCCTGATAGAAGAGTTGGCTTCATGACCGCTGAACAAACTGTAGATAAGGAAAAACTCGAACAGGTAGGATGGAAAATCTTGAACTTGTTTGATGTTGCGGATATTGATACCGCAAGCTATTTTGGAGGTGATAACTAGTGATGGATAATGTTAAAGTGGCAATTTCATCGGACTTTTTAACGGCATTTGCGAGGCTTCCAAGACAAGTTCAAGGTAAAGTAACGGAGTTCGTAAATAAATTCCGTAACAATCCGATGTCTCCGGGTATCAACTATGAGAAAATAAATTCGGGAATAGATAAGAAAATCTTTTCGGTTCGTATTGATAACACTTATCGTGGGATTGTTGTCCGACAGCAAGAAGCAGGGGTATACCTGCTCTTGTGGGTAGATCACCATGATGAGGCATATCAATGGGCTGCTCGCAAACGATGCGAAGTCAACCCAAAAACAGGAGCTATTCAGGTGTTTGATGTTCAAACTGTAGAAGAACAGCCATCTGCACCTGCAAAAGCTGCTCTATTCGCTTTTGCAAAGGATGACGAATTACTTAAACTTGGTGTGCCTGAGGCGCAACTTGATTTTGTTAGAAGTTTTTTTAGTAAAGAAGCTTTTTATAAAGCGGAAACCGCTATGCCACATGATGCGTATGAGCACCTTTCTTGGTTGGCGGAAGGTTTTCCTATGGAAGAAGTTTTGGAGCTTGTTTCTGAAGAACAGAACAGCGCAGCTTCTCGTGAAGATCTAGCAGCAGCATTAGATGTTCCTACAACTTTGAAATCTTTTGTTGTGGTCGATGGTGAAGATGAATTGCGTCGGATTATGGCAGAACCATTGGAAAAATGGCGTGTATTTCTTCATCCGACGCAGAGAAAAATTGTCCAGAAAGAATACTCGGGTTCTGCAAGAGTGCTTGGCGGTGCTGGCACTGGAAAAACGGTAGTTGCCATGCATAGGGCAAAACACTTGGCCTCCAAATGTGAAGGACAACAGAGAATTCTGATGACTACTTTTACCGCAAATCTTGCAGCCGACATTCGAGAGAATCTTCGTAAGATTTGTACTGTGGAGGAACTCCGAAGGATAGAAGTCATTCATCTGGATGCCTGGGTGAATCATTTCCTTCGTGAGTCCGGATTCTCGGCTCAGATTGGGTATGATGATGAAATAAAACCCCTCTGGGAGAGAGCTGTTTTGTTAGCAAATATTGATTTGCCGTTTGATACTTCATTCTATGAAGAAGAATGGAACAGGATTGTGATGGCGCAAGAAGCACTTACTCTCGAAAAGTATGTGAAGGCGACACGAAATGGTCGAGGTACCAGACTTGATCGTAAAAAAAGAATGAAGGTCTGGAAGGTTTTTGAAAATTATCAGAACTTAATGAAAGAGAACCAGATACGTGATATAAACACCGCTATGTATGAAAGTTCCAAACTGATACAATCTGCAGGCAATAAACCGCGATACGCAAGCATTATTATCGATGAAGGACAAGATTTCAGCGACAATGCATATCGATTAATTAGATCGTTGGCAGGCGAAGAACATCCAAACGATATTTTCATAGTTGGAGATTCTCATCAGAGGATATATCGGAATCATCCTATTCTTTCTAGATGTGGAATACACGTTCGTGGCCGTAGTAGCATATTGAAAATTAATTATCGAACTACAGAGGAAATTCGAAAGCATGCTTTTGCATTATTAAGTGGCATTTCATTTGATGATTTGGACGAAGATGTTGATCTTGGAGATAAGTGCCAATCCCTCACTCATGGTGAAAAACCGATAATCAAGAATTTTGGAAACGCTAATGATGAATTTGATTTTATCCTTTGCGAAGTGAAGAAGCTAAAAGAAAATGGCGTTTCTCTCACTGATATATGCATTGTAGCACGCACAAAAAAATTGGTTGATGATTACATTGCACTTTTTACGAAAGCCGGTATTCGTTCCTACGCAATTAAGAGAAACAAAGTAGATGATCGAAGCTTTGATGGACTGCGTGTCGCCACTATGCACCGAGTGAAGGGATTGGAGTTTAAGTATGTATTCGTTGTTGCTGCGAACAATAGGATTGTACCATTGTCTTCTGCAATCAATACGACTGATGCAGTTTCCGAGGCGGAAACTACTACCTCGGAAAAATGCTTATTGTATGTAGCAATGACTCGAGCACAAAAAGGTGTCTATATTACTAGTTATGGAAGACCTTCGGGATTCCTTGATTGAAGAGCTGGAAGAAATCCTCGCCGGGGGCTTGGGCGGAACGAACTTTTTTTAGCGCATGGTGATGGTGGGACCGAAGAAGATGAAGAGGGCGGCAGCCAGAAATGTGAGACCCAGGAGTAGGACGATGGTGTAGAGGACTTTCTGGGGCCGGGCGAACCGTTGAACGTAGGCCATTTTGGGCTTGCGGGGGTTGTAGAATACATCAACTTCGGAGCCGATAGGGTACAGTTCCAGCAGGTGGCTTTCGGTAAGGCCGGCGAGGGAGTTCTGCCGGAGGTTGAGTTTCAGCACGCTGGGGAGGTCCTCCCGGGTGGTCAGGTTCGAGGTGATGTCGGTTTTGGCCCGGTGGAAGGGCGACGAAAAGGACTTGGTGACGGTGGCGCTGAATTTTGGGCCGACAACGGTGTAGGTGCGGCCGTTTGCCGTGTATTCCACCACGGGCAGGCTGATGTCGTTGTAGCGAACGGCGGAATAGCGGACGACGGTACCGGTGGTTTTGACGGAGCAGAGCTCGGTGTAGTGTTTTTTGCAGTAGTACAGGAAGTACCACACCAGCAGGGCGGCAACGGCGAAAGCCAACGTGTAGAGTCCCCAGAAAATGTTCCAATTCATTTCAATCACAATCCTTTTTTTTCGTTGAACAGATGGGCGCGGCATGCTAAAGTGGAGCTAAGCAGCGCGGCCGGTTTTTCTGGGTTGAGTGTACCACAGATTGGGGCCGGGCGGAAGAATTGGAAGGACGAAACTTTTTTTTAGGGAGTGAAGCGGGGAGGAATGAGCGATGCCAACGATGGACAGACGGATTAAAGGGTGCCGAAATGTGCACTGCAGATACAACAAGGAGCGGAAGCATTTGCCGCTGGACTATAACTATTGCCCGATTTGTGGGGAGAAGGTCGAGCTGGTGTGCCGGGAGTGTTTCGCGGAGATTGAGGATCTGGGGAAGACGCATTTTCGGTGCGATGCCTGTGAGGCGAAGAAAGCGGAACGGGCAGAGGCGCGGAAAGATAAGCTGGAGAAAGCGGGTCAGCGGGTGAAGGCGAAAGTCGCAGAACCTGTGTTCGATGAGGCGATGGATGCCGTGAAAAAAGTTGCAGTGATGAAGGCGGTGCCTGCTGCCGGGAAAGTAGTGAAGAAGGTAGTGCCGGTGGCCGGGAAAGCAGTGAAGAAGGCGATTGTGAGGCACTAAAGGAAAAGGTAAGAGGAAGAGATGCACGAAGGGCGGCGGCCCTTCGTGCATCTCTTTTCATCTGAAAGCGGGCCGAGCCGGCGCGGGCTCTAATTCGGGTCGCTTACCGGGAATTGGTGGAAAGTGATGCAGGAACGCTTCGAAAAGAGGTTCCTGCATCACTTTCTCCGCGACCGCCGGGGAGATTGGGATGAAATGCCCGAGGGGAACCGGAGGTATGTGATGCAGAGAAGCTGGAAGCAAGGGCTAGCACATCACTTTTTTAGTGAAGTGAAAGTTAAGTAGAGGAAATTCAACATGGAAATGCTTAGAGTTGATGCATGGGACGAAAAAAAGTGTGTTCATGCATCAACTTTAGAAACGGGGTTGATGCACGGAGCGGAAAGACAGGAGCTCGTGCATCATTTTTTGGAAGCGAGGGCGGGCGGCGCCCGCGCAGGGGCCGGGCCGTCGGCGCGGGCAGGGGACGCCCGTCGGCCGGAGGCCCCAAAGGGAAGGATTTTGGTCAATGGGCTCGGGTGTGGAACCGGCAGGTTGCCAGGGGAGCCGGGCTGCGATATACTCGAGCTAAGGATTTGGTATAAAACCGCAGCACTGCGGCGGGGCTCGCCTTGCCGGACGTGGGTGCCGAACGGATTTTGTTTTTTAGGAGAGGGGCGTGTGATGAACGATAGATTTAATCGGAAGGGTGCGCAGCCGGTGTGGAAGAGTCATGAGAAGACGTCGGCGGAGAAAGAAGCGTGGTTGCGGCCTTTTGAGGAGGATGAGAACCTCCGGATGATGGACGAGGAGACGTTGGCGAAGGCGCGGCGGTATACGGAGGAGCTGTGCCGGGAGGATAATGTTTTTGCGCTGCGGCTGAAGGGGTACGCGTGCTACGGGGGCAACCGGCTGTACGAGTGCGACTGGACGGCGGCGCGGGACTGCATGCTGCGGCTTCGGGAGCTGGCGGACGACGCGGAGTACGCGAATACGCTGGGATACATTTATTATTACGGGCGCTGCAACGGGGGCGAGCCGGAGTATGAGAAGGCGTTCCCGCAGTTCAGCTATGCGGCGGCCAACGGGCTGTTCGAGGCAATCTACAAGCTGGGGGACCTGTACAGCCACGGGTACGGCTGCCAGAAAAGCGAGGAGACGGCGCAGAACCTGTACCACATGGTGTACAACGAGACCAAGAAAAAATTCCTCCGGGGGTACGATGCGAGTTTTGCGGATGCGGCGCTTCGGCTGGGAAAGGTGTTCGAGTACGGCATCGGCACGGAGGCGAATCCGGCGGCGGCCTACTGTCTGTACCTGGAAGCAGATTTTGCGGCAAAAATCCGGGCGGAACACTCGGATTTTTTCGGGGACCATTCGGTGGTGAAGCGCACGGGGCAGGCTTTGGAGCGGGTGGCCCGGAAGCTTCCGGCGGAGTTTTTCCGGGATGCCCTGTGGTTGCCTTCGCCTCGCCCGGTGGTGGATTTCCTGGAGGACGGCTACCGGTGTGAGCTTTCCTTCCAAAAAAAAGAGGACGGCGGGGTATGGGTGACCGGCACGCGAATCGGGACCCGCACCTGTCCGGATGTGGAATATCGGCTGGCGAATTTTGGCGGACTGGGCGTGGTCATCCGCTGCAGGGAACTGTCCCTGAAAATGGAGGAGCCGGCAGAATATGAGATCTGCGACGGCGGGGACACCGCTGTGTTCGACTACTACGAGCGGAATACCTACGATGACCAGGATGAATTCTACCTGGGAGATAAACTGGTGGCCTGGATTAAGTGCCCGGGGTATCGGGTGGACCGGGAGGTTCTGTAGGGGGGTGCCTGAAATTGAAAAATGGTGATGTTCGTGAATTTGTTGATCACATTCATTACGGTGATGAGTTGTGGTTTCTTTATGAAGGGAAAAAATACTTTTTGGAAGGATGGACGAATAACAGCAGTCTAGATCTTTGCTTATATGAAATGGCAGACAATGGAGAAACGTATACCTGGAAGGGGAATACAACACATTATCCGGTTGATGCATTCTTAGAAGCTAAAATCTGGAACGGAAAAACTTTCTGGGATGTTGAGAAGGATATGGAATGGGTAGATGATTAAATATAAGTTTATTTCAATCACAATCCTTTTTTCCAGTGAACAGATGGGCGTGGAACGCTAAAGATAAACTAAGTAGCAAGAGAAGCACGAAGGGCGGCGCCCATTCGTGCTTCTCTTTTCATTTCATCTGAAAGCGGACCGAATCCGGCGTGAGATCCGCCGCAAGATGGGGCTTCGCCGCCGGGTGAGAAGCCCGCCGGGCGTACCCGCACAATCCGGCGCGCACCTCTAATTCGGGCCGCTTTCTGGGGATTGGTGAAAAGTGATGCAGGAACGCTCCGAAAAGAGGTTTCTGCATCACTTTCTCCGCGGCCGCCGGGTTGATTAGAGTGGAATGCCCGAGGGGGAGCGGAGGTATGTGATGTTGGGAAGCAGAAAACCGGAGTTCGTACATCACTTTTTCACTTAAGCGAAATTAAAGTAGAATAAATATAGCACGGAAATGATTGGAGTGATGCATGAGGCGAAAAAAGGGGGTGCTCATGCATCAACATGGAAAATGGAGTTGATGCATGGAACAGAAAAACAAGGGCTCATGCATCACTTTTGGATGCGAGGCCGGCGGTCGGCTCATCCGGCGCCTTGAGCTCGGAAGACGTGGTGCTTGACGACGAAGGAACAAGGTTTTGCGGAGAGTGAAGCACCACGTCCGGTACGCCGGCGGCGCCTTGAGCCCGGAAGACGTGGTGCTTGACGACGAAAGAACAAGGTTTTGTGGGGAGTGAGGCACCACGTCTGGTACGCCGGCGCCCCGCGCCGAAGGCCCATCAAAAAAGGACCGACGCACAGTCGGTCCTCCTAATTCTTCTAATTCCCTTACTTCACCTTCCGGGTTTTCGTGGTCTTCCAGTTGGATTGCAGCTTCTTCTGGATTTTGGCATGTTCCTGCCAGGTACGGGCGAAGTGCAGCCGGCCCTTGGAATCGGACTGGAAGTAATAATAGCTGTTGTTAGTGGGGGTCAGCACCGCATTGATGGACTCCATGCTCGGGCAGCAAATCGGGCCGTAGGGGAGACCCGGGTATTTGTAGGTGTTGTACTTGGAATTGTACTTGGTGTCTGCCAGAGAAATGATGTCCTTTTTGATGCCCTTTGCGTACTCTACGGTGACGCAGGATTCCAGCTTCGGGAACTTGTCCGGGTGGTGGAGGCGGTTCAGGAACACGCCGGCCACGGTTTTCCGGTCTTCGGTGGTGGCGGCTTCGCTCTCCACCATGGAAGCTAAGATAATCACTTGATCCAAAGAGTACTTGCTCTTCTTCACCTTGGCCAGGATTTCCGGCGTGTACACCGTCTGCTGGAAGTGATCCAGCATCGTGTTGATGATGCTGTCCGGGTCCTCGTCCTTTGTAAAGTAGTAAGTATCCGGGAAGAGGTATCCCTCCAGGCCGCCGATGCGCTTGGAAGCCGGCACCTTCTTCAGGAATTCGTAGTTAAAAGAATGGGTTTTGCAGGCTTTGAGAAATTCCGATTTCTTGCAGACGCCGGCCTCCTCCAGGATGGTCCCCATTTCGCGCACCTGAATACCCTCCGGGAAGGTGACACGGATGTCTCCCGCCGGTTTGCCCATGATTTTACAAATCTCGAAAAAACTGCTGCCGCCGGGAATCTTGTAAGAGCCGGGGTACCAGTTGCCGTTTCGGCCTTCCACTTCCGCCACAATCCGGAAAAGGAACGGGCTCTGAATCAAGCCTTCCTCTTTCAGCTTGTCGGCCACGATGATGGAGCCGTCGCCGGAGGATACGGTGACTTCGCCCCCATCGCGATTCGCAGTGATGCCGGATGTCAGGACGCCGAGCAGCAGAAGCAGAGCTGCCAACGCGGCGATTGCTATAATTGTCATTTTTTTTCGTTTACTCATAACAATAAGAATATCACAGCGGTAAAAAAAATAAAAGTTAAACCACAGAGATACCGAGAAAAATTCACAGAATCGTCATTGACTATGGGACCTGATAGGATTAAAATGTGTAGCGTGCTACATGTAGCACGCTACACATTTTATCAAATCGAATCCGATTGCCTGCGGCACAATCGGAAGAAACTATACATTGTATAAGGAGGAAAGATGGACGACTGCAAATGCAATCGGAACGAAATCGGCATGCTCATTAAGCAGATTTCATTCCAGATGCGGACCCATGCGGATATGGATCTGCGAAAAGGCGATCTCACCTGGTCTCAGGCACACCTTCTGAGGCACCTTGCCAAAGAAGGAGGACAGATGTCCCAGAAGCAGATTGAGAAAGAATTGGAGATTTCCCATCCCACCGTGGTGGGGCTGGTGCAGCGGCTGGAAACAAAGGGTTTTGTGGAAAGCTTCACCGACGAGAAGGATCGGCGGATCAAGATGGTGCGGCTGACGGAACGGGCGTACGAGCACCAGCATTTTATGGAGACGCGGTTCCGAGAGAAAGAGAAATTGATGACCTGGGGGATGAGCGAGGAGGAAGTGCAGGAATTGATTCGGCTCCTGCGAAAGCTCCACGCCAACCTGGAAGTCGGTAAGGAGGATAACGATATATGATCAAAAAGTTAATGCAAAGCATCCGGGACTACAAGCGGCCGGCCATTGAGACGCCGGTGTTTGTGGGAATCGAGGTGCTGTTCGAATGTGCTTTGCCGTTCGTGATGGCCCAGCTCATCAACCACATGACCGGAGAATCCATGGATCCAATCGTGAAATACGGAAGCATCCTGCTGGTGATGGCCATGCTGTCCCTGCTTTTCGGCGTTTTGGCAGCGAGGAAAGCCGCTACCGCCGGCGCAGGATTCGCGAAGAACCTGAGACACGATATTTTCTATGCGATTCAGGACTTCTCTTTCGCAGATGTGGACCGATTCTCCTCTTCATCGCTGGTAACTCGGCTCACCACCGACGTCACCAACGTGCAGAACGCCTTTCAGATGATGATTCGAATTGCGGTACGAACCCCGCTGATGATGGTGTTCTCGCTGGCAATGAGTTTCTCCATCAATCCGAGAATGGCGCTGTTGTTCTTCTGCGTGATGCCGGTCATCGCCATCGCGCTGATCTGGATGATTCGCACCGCCATGCCGATTTTCCGACGGATTTTCAAGAAATACGATGCCCTGAACAACTCCGTGCAGGAGAACATCGCCGGCATCCGAGTGGTAAAATCCTTCGTCCGGGAGGAGTACGAGCGGGAGAAATTCTACCGGGCATCCGATGAGGTGCGGAAGGATTTCACCCATGTAGAGCGCATCCTGGCCCTGAACAGCCCGGTGATGAGCTTCTGCATGTCCGCCTCCATGCTGCTCATCAGCTTCTTCGGTGCAAAAACCATCGTGAACAGCCACGGAACCAGCCTGAACACCGGAGACCTGTCCGCCCTGATTTCCTACGGCGTGCAGCTGCTCATGTCCATCATGATGCTGTCCATGGTGTTCGTCATGCTCACCATGGCACAGGAATCCGCGCGAAGAATCACGGAAGTGCTGAACTACGAGAACACCCTGCACTCCCCGGAAAACCCGGTGATGGAAGTGACCGACGGAAGCGTGGACTTCAACCATGTTTCTTTTAAGTACAATGAAAAAAGCAAGCGAAACGCCCTGACGGACATCGACCTCCATATCGGATCCGGCGAGACCGTGGGCATCATCGGGGGAACCGGTTCCTCCAAAAGTTCCCTGGTACAGCTGATCCCGAGACTCTATGACGTGACGGAGGGCTCCGTGGAAGTGGGCGGCATCGACGTGCGGAACTACGACGTGGACACCCTGCGGGACGCGGTGGCCGTGGTGCTTCAGAAGAACGTGCTGTTCTCCGGCACCATCAAGGAGAACATGCGCTGGGGCAACAAGAACGCCACGGACGAGGAAATTGTGGAAGCTTGCAAGCTGGCCCAGGCGGACGAGTTCGTCTCCAAATTCCCGGACGGCTACGACACCTACATCGAGCAGGGCGGAACCAACGTGTCCGGCGGCCAGAAGCAGCGTCTGTGCATCGCCCGGGCGCTCCTGAAAAACCCAAAGGTGCTGATCCTGGACGACTCCACTTCCGCGGTGGACACCAAGACCGACGCCCTCATCCGTCAGGCTTTCATGGAAAAGATTCCGAATACCACAAAAATAATCATCGCTCAGCGAATTTCGTCCGTACAGGACGCGGATCAGATTCTGGTGATGGACGGCGGCCGCGTGGTGGAACAGGGAGATCACGAGAGCCTCATCGCTAAAAACGGAATTTACCGGGAAATCTTTGATTCCCAGACCAAAGGAAAGGAGGAAGAATAATGCCGAGACCAAGAAGAGGACAACCCGTTGGCGAAATTCGCCCGGGAACGATGAAACGTTTTATCAAATACCTGACCGACCATTATAAAGGCCGGTTGCTGGTGGTGCTGGTGTGCATTATTTTATCCGCCATCTCCATGTCCTTCTCCAACGTATTCCTGCAGCAGCTGATCGATCAAGTCATCCTGCCGGGAATGAAGGTGGGCATGGAGTCGGTACAGGCAAAATTCCTCCGCATCATCGGAACCATGGGCGTGTTCTACCTGGTGGGCATGGCCACTTCCGCCATCTACACCCAGATTATGGCGGGCGTCACCCAGGGAACCCTGAAAAACCTGCGAGATGAGATGTTCGACGCCATGGAGAAGCTGCCGATTAAGTACTTCGACACCCATGCCCACGGCGATATCATGAGCACCTACACCAACGACGTGGATGCCATTCGGCAGATGATCGGCCAGAGCACGCCGACCTTGATTCAGACCGGCCTGTCCGTATTCACCATCGTGTTCATGATGCTCCGGTATAGTCTGTGGCTGACGCTGGTTGTTTTTGCCGTAATTCTCCTGATGTTCCGGGTGACGAAAAAGCTGGGCAAGGAGAGTTCGGTGTATATGATGCGCCAGCAGAAATCTCTGGCCAAGGAAGAGGGCTTTATCGAGGAAATGATGAAGGGCCAGAAGGTGGTGAAGGTGTTCACCCACGAGGAAGAGAGCAAAAAGGAATTCGACGTGCTGAACGAGCAGCTTTTCCAAGACAGCGCCCGGGCCAATGCAGCCGGCAACGTGCTGATGCCGATTCTGGGAAATATCGGGAACATCCTGTACGTGCTGCTGGCGCTGGTGGGCGGACTGCTGGTGGTCTTTGGGGCGACCAACGTGAGCCTGCGGGGCTTCCGGCCCATTACCATCGGCATTATCGTATCCTTCCTGGGCATGTCCCGCCAGCTGTCCCAGACCATCGGTCAGATGTCGGCCCAGGTACCGATGATCTCCATGGCTTTGGCCGGTGCGGGCCGGGTGTTCCGGCTCATCGATGAGAAGCCGGAGGAAGATGAGGGTTACGTGCACCTGGTGAACGTGGTAAAAAAAGAGGACGGAAGCTTCAAGGAGACCGACCACAATACGGAGATGTGGGCCTGGAAGCGCATGACTCCGGGCTACGCGGAACCCCAGTACATAGAAGTAAAAGGCGACGTGCGCCTGCAGGATGTGGACTTCGGATACACTCCGGAGAAACAGGTGCTCCACGACGTAAGCCTGTTCGCGAAACCGGGTCAGAAAATTGCTTTTGTAGGCGCTACCGGTGCGGGCAAAACCACCATCACCAATCTGATCAATCGGTTCTACGACATCGCGGACGGCAAAATCCGTTACGATGGAATCAACATCAACCACATCTGCAAACCGGATCTTCGCCGTTCCCTGGGCATCGTGCTCCAGGACGTGAACCTGTTCACCGGAACGGTGATGGACAATATCCGATACGGACGGCTGGATGCCACCGATGAGGAGTGCATGGAAGCGGCCCGCCTGGCCAATGCGGATGATTTCATCACCCGACTGCCGGAGGGATACAACACCATGCTCACCGGCAACGGCGCCCAGCTCTCTCAGGGCCAGCGCCAGCTGATTTCCATCGCCCGGGCCGCGGTGGCGGATCCGCCGGTGATGATCCTGGACGAGGCCACCAGCTCCATTGATACACGAACAGAGGCTTTGGTGCAGAAGGGCATGGACAACCTGATGAAGGGCCGGACCGTGTTCGTCATCGCCCATCGTCTGTCCACGGTCCGGAACTCCGACGCCATCATGGTGCTGGATCAGGGCCGGATTATCGAGCGAGGAGACCACGACGAGCTCATCGCCCAGAAGGGCACCTACTACCAGCTGTACACCGGTGCCTTTGAGTTGGAATAGGTATAATAAAGAGAACAACCTGCACCGGTCCGCCGTCTCGCGGACCGGTGCAGGTTGTTTCATATCTGTGTGTCACCCGGCATGCGGCCGTTTTCCCGGTGCGCGGCCGGCGCACCGGCGGGGACTTGGTGCACGAATCCCCGCAAACCCTTGTTCTTCCGTTCTCATTGCACCAAGTCTCGGGCCCGTTTTGGCGCGTGGGCGGCGGGGACTTGGTGCACGAATCCCCGCAAACCCTTGTTCCTCCGTCCCCTTTGCACCAAGTCTCGGGCTCGTTTTGGCGCGTGGGCGGCGGGGACTTGGTGCACGAATTCCCGCAAATCCTTGTTCTTCCGTTCTCTTTGCACCAAGTCTCGGGCCTGTTTTGGCGTGTGGCCGGCGGGGACTTGGTGCACGAATCTCCGCAAACCCTTGTTCTTCCGTTCTCTTTGCACCAAGTCTCGGGCCATGCCGACTCCGCCCCCGGCCCCGACCGGCGCGCCGGGCTCTTTTTGCGGTTATGCTTTTCATCAATTTACAAAAAAGGTATAATGAAATGGCCCGATTGGCGAGGGACCGATTCGGACGAAGGAAAGGGACGAGAAGCAAGCAATTTATAACTGGGGGGATAATGATAGGAGAAAGAACATGCTTAATAAAATCGCTCGTTTAGTGGGCGCCTTCTTCATCACGCTGGTGGTTCTGCTGCTGATGCTGTTCATCGTGCTGACGGCAATGGAATATCGGCCGGAAAGCACGGAGAAGGTAAGAATCGACAGTCTGGCAGAGGATACCTTTGATTCCCCGGAGGTGGGATCCACCATCAAGGTGATGAGCTGGAACATCGGCTACGGCGCTTTGGGAGACAATGCGGATTTCTTTATGGACGGCGGAAGTCAGGTGACTACCGCTTCTGCAGAGCGGGTGCAGGAAAACATGCAGGGAATTATCGATGAATTGAAAAGCGAGAAGGCGGATGTGATGTTCCTGCAGGAAGTGGATCGTTTTTCCACCCGTGCCCATCATACCGATGAGCAGCAGGACATTGCGGAATCCATGGATGGATACCAGTCTACTTTTGCCAACAACTTTAAGGTGAGATACGTGCCGTATCCGTGGCCGCCGATTGGCCGCGTGGACAGTGGCATCATGACCCTGTCCCGGTTTGCGCAGACCGATTCCACCCGAATCAGCCTGCCGTGTCCGTTTGAATGGCCGGTGCGCATCGCGAACCTGAAGCGCTGCCTGATGGTGAACCGGGTACCGATTGCGGGAACCAAGAAAGAGCTGGTGATGATCAACCTGCACCTGGAAGCTTACGACAACGGCGAGGGCAAGGTGAAACAGACGAAGGCCCTGCTGAAGGTGATGGAAGAAGAACAGAAGAAAGGCAATTACGTGATTGCCGGGGGAGACTTCAACCAGACTTTCTCCAACGTGGACATCGGAAAATATCCGAGCAGTGAGGACATTTGGACTCCGGGCAAGATTGACGCAAAGGATTTCGGCAAGGACTGGAACCTGCTGATGGACAACAGCAATCCGACCTGCCGTTCCCTGGACAAGGTCTACAAGAACGCGGACAAAAAGGACTGCTACTACTACATGCTGGACGGTTTTATCCTGTCCAAGAATCTGCAGGTGGATTCCATAAAAACAGAGAATCTCAACTTCAAGAATTCCGACCACAACCCGGTAATTCTGAAGGCCACATTGAATTAGCGGAACGAAAAAAGCGGCGCCCGAAGGGGCGCCGCCGTGTATACGCTTACAGTGAGAATTTTTTCAGCAGTAAAAGCAGCGGATTGATGTCGTAAAGGGGACCGGCGATATAGGAGCTGTTCAGCTGTTCATTGATGGCTTGAATCCGATCCGGGAGGAAGATGCCCGCCAGAGGAAACATAAAGGCCAGGAACAGAAAGACGAACAGGGTTCCTTTCAGCACGCCCACCGCAAAACCGGCAAAGGAATCGGTGCTGCCGATGACGGTGCCTTTCTTCCGAGCGACGTGAAGCCGCCGGCGAAGGAACAGGGAAATCAAGCTGACTCCGGTGGTGATCAGCAGGAAAGACAGCACGAGAACCGCGGTGGTTGTAAAATGGCTCACCTCAAAAGGAAGGTCCGAAACACCGAAGTTCTGAAGGGTGTCTTCCAGGGCCTTTGGAATAAAGTCCAGCAGGTTCACGGTGGAGCCTTGGAAAATGTTTTCCAGGCCTTGCTGCATGGAGGCCTGCAGGGGTGTTTTTCGAATCAGGGCGCTGAGGGGCCGGGTAAAGGCCGTCGCCAAAGCGATGCCGGCCACCATGGCGGCCAGACGAATCAGAGACTCCCCCAATCCACGGGATTTTCCCCGAACGGCAAAAACTATAAAAATAAGAATTACAATTATATCTAATATCATAGCTGTATTATACACAATCTGAGTGAGGAAACAATGGAAAAGTATTGGAAATCTCCGGAAGAAAAGGAAGACAATTCCCTCTTCTATCACATCGCCATAATGTGCGGAATCTTCGGCGGCACCTCCATGGTGGCGTACGCAGTTTCCTTGAAATTGATTTCCTCCGAAGCCACCATCATGCTGTACCTGCTCTGCGTATTCCTGGTGGTGTGGCGCACCGGACGATTCAGCTTGGGGGTTATTACCTCCATCGGGTCCACCATGGTGTACTATTATTTCTTCGCATCGCCCAAATTTTCCTATGATATGACTACTCCGCCCCGATACCTCCTCACCATGGGCATCATGATTTCGGTGGCACTGGTCACCAGCGGACTCATTTCCCAGGTTCGGCAGGAAGCCCTGATTGCCCGAGAAAAGGAGACCCTGACGGAACAACTGCTGCGATTGAACAACGACCTGGCCGGCGCCAAAAGCGCAGAAGCCATCATCGGAATCGCTCTGTCCGCCATCAACGAGGGTGTCGGCTGTGCCGCCGGCTACGTGGCGTACGATCCCGGAGGCAAACCCGGAAGCAGATACGTCTTCCAGACTGTGGGACACCACACGGCACTCACCTGGTATCCAATGGAAGAAGATGAAAACGCACGGCATCGGATTCAGAATGGGAAAACGATTTTCGTGCGGGGAAAACAATATTACGAATGGCCCTTGCGCGGCCATGCCGGTCTGATGGGAGCGATTCGAATTCGGCTGGCAGAACAAGAAAACCTGGACCGGATGCAGCTCCACCTTATGCGCTCCATCATCGATAATATCGGGATGGCGTTGGACCGATTCCGCACCGCGGAACTGCGGATTCAAGCCCGGGAAGAGGCCACCCAGGAACGGTTCCGCTCTACGTTGCTTCGTTCCATTTCCCACGATATCCGAACTCCGCTCACCAGCATTTCCGGCAACGCGGAGATGCTGATGAAAGCAACCAAGTCGGAAGATTACCGCTACCGCATGGCGAAGAACATCTACGACGATGCCCAGAACCTGTCGGGCATGGTGGAAAACGTGCTGGGCATCACCCGCCTGGAAAGCGGTGTGGAGATTAAAAAGGAAGTGGAAGTGGCGGAGGAAGTCATCGGTGCGGCGGTGCAGCTGACGGAGGTGCACCACCCGGAATACGATATCCAAGTATCCGTGCCGGAGGAAATCCTCATGGTACCGATGGATGCATCCCTGATTCAGCAAGCCATCACCAACCTGCTGGAAAATGCCATTCACCACACCAAGAAAAAGGATGGGGTGGCAGTCATCCTGGAACGGAAGGGAAACGATGCGGTGTTCACCGTGCGGGACCGTGGAATGGGCATCAATCCGGAGCACTTGGATCGGCTCTTTGAACCGTTTTATCAGTCCAATCGAAGCGATCAGGTGGTGTATCGAGGTTTTGGGTTGGGCCTTTCCATCTGTAATTCCATCGTGAATGCCCACGGCGGTCGGATTCTGGCGAGAAACCGGAAAGATGCGTCCGGGGCGGAAATTATTTTTACGTTGCCCATGGAGGGAGAACAGTGAAACAGACAAAAGAACTTATAATGATTGTGGAAGACGACCGGCAGATTCAGGATTTTATCGCCTACTCGCTGATGACGGCGGGATTCGGCGTGCTGACGGCCGGCGGTGTGGAAGAAGCTATACGGAAGATGCGGTCCAAAAAACCGGACATCATGGTGCTGGACCTGGGGCTTCCGGACGGAGACGGGCTGGACCTGATTCGGCGGGTCCGGAAGTTTTCGGATATTCCGATTATCGTGGTGTCGGCACGAGATAAGGAAGAGGACAAAATCGAGGCCCTGGATCGGGGCGCGGAGGATTATATCACCAAGCCGTTCTCCGAGTCGGAGCTGATGGCGCGGATTCGGGTGCTGCGGCGCCACCTGATCCGGGAAGAGCGGAGCCGGACGGGGGCCGAGGTTTCGGTGCGGGGACTGAAGATCAATTTCGACGCGAAGGAAGTGACCCTGGATGGGAACCTCCTGCACGTCACTCCGCTGGAGTACCAGTTGCTGGAGCTGCTGTTCCATAATATCGGAAAGGTGATTACCACCCGGACGCTGCTGGATGAGCTGTACGGCGTGAGCTACGGGGACAATACCCAGTCCCTGCGGGCGCTGATGGCGGGGCTTCGCCGGAAAATAGAGAAGGTGCCGGGAAAGCCGCAGTACATCGTGACGGAAATTGGTGTGGGTTATCGCCTGAAGGATGAATAGAACCTTGCCGATAATGCCGGAAATAGTGTATTATTAAAATATATTTTTATGGATGAGAAAGGAAAGCAGAGAAATGAAGAAACGATCCAAAATCCTGATTTCATGCTTGATGATGGTGATTCTTGCGGCAGTCATGATGACCGGCTGCTCCAAGAAGAAAGAGGCGAAGCCGGAACCGGTTCGGAACCCGCTGACCGGCTCTGAGAAGTTCGATTCTGCGGCACAGGGAATTCGCCCGGTGGCACTGGTGGTGGAAAACGCTCCGGACGCCCGCCCGCAGTGGGGAATGACGGACAAGAAGTACTCCCCGGATATTATTTTACAGGGAGAAGTGGAGGGGGGAATTACCCGTACCCTCTGGTTCTATGCGGATTACAACAAGCTGCCGAAGAAGATCGGCCCGATGAGAAGTGCCCGTCCGCCGTACATCAAGTTCTCGGAACTGTTCGACGCGATTTTCATTCACTGGGGACAGAGTTCTTCTTCCTCGGAGTACAAGGGTGCCAACACCGTTTTCAAGGAAGATAAGGTGGACCATATCAACCAGATGACCTACAAAGGAAAGGTGGATCTGTACAGCCGGGACAACAGCCGGGACGTATCGTCGGAACACACCGGAGTTCTCCACGGCGACAAAGTGGCGGATGCCATCAAGGACAAGAAGTTCCGCACCAAGACCAAGAAGAAGGCAACGCAGCTGCAGTTCGGAAAGGGCATTCGGGATTTGAGCAAGAACACCTGCGGAAAGGTGACACTCACCTGGTCTCGCCGGAGTTTTGAGGATGCGGTATGGACATACAACCAGGAGTCCGGACAGTATGAGACGAAGGATTTTGAGAACAACCTGAGCCGGGAGAACCTGCTGATTCTCTTCGATAAGACCCAGTACATCACAAAATCCAATTACCACGGTACGGGTCAGGGTGTGACTTACTGTGACTACAAGCTGGCCGGCGGCAAGGCGAAGCTGATCAGCAACGGCACCGTAAAGGACATCCGCTGGGATGTAAACGAGGACAACCAGCTGGAGCTGTTCACCCTGGTGGAGAAAAAGGATTCCGACAAGGACGATGAGGATTCCGAGCCGGAGAAGAAGATGGTTTCCCTGAACCCGGGCAAAACCTGGATCGGCTGGGCTTCCTCCAACAACGGCGGCAAGGTAAAGATCAATCCGTTGAAGGAAAAGAAGTCGGAAGAGAAGGAGAAATAAATATTCCTTCGGGGGGCCATTCGGAGTATCCGCCGGGAGTCCCTCCGGGAAGACATCACGGAAATTCCCCTGCAAGATAATAACGGGAATTTCTGCCGGAAAACCCCTCCGGGACGCCTACGGGTTTTCCGTGGAAAAGAGCAGTCGGAAATCCCCTGCCGGAGACGGCCGGGGATTTCCTTCGAATAGAGGAAGAAGTAGGAAGCGGGCACCGCAGGTGCCGCTTCCTTTTGCTTTTGTGGAAATGGGAGGGATGTGCCTCACTGAAAAGCAGATGCTTTTCAGCGGGCACATCCTTTCTGATTGTGGTGAAAGAGGAGGGCAGCGCTTCCCGAACGTGAAGCGTTGCCGTTCCGGTTTTGAGGAGATGAGAGCCCATTCAATCCGGGGCGGATTGAATGGGCTTCCGGATTTGGAATGGGGAGCACTTCCGGAAAGGATGCGGGCCGGAAGTGCTTTCCGATTGGGGCGACACCGAGCGGGCTCGGTGCCGTGGGGAAAAGAGGGAAATTCCCGCCGACCGTGAGTGGAAGGGAAATTCGCGGGCGGGAATTTCCTTCGGCTTTAGTCTTTAGCGTCGGGACCCGGTGGGACTCCGGATCTCGTGGACGTGGTGCCCCCGGACGAAGGAATAAGGGATTGCGGGGAGTGAAGCACCACGTCCGGACCGCCGGAGGCCCGCTGGGTCCCGTGGACGTGGTGCTCGGCGACGAAAGAATAAGGGCTTGCAGGGAGCGGGGCACCACGTCCGCATTGCCGAAGACCCACTGGGTCCCGTGGACGTGGTGCTCGGCGACGAAAGAATAAGGGCTTGCGGGGAGTGAAGCACCACGTCCGGTTCGCCGAAGGCCTGCTGGATCTCGTGGACGTGGTGCCCCCGGACGAAGGAATAAGGGATTGCAGGGAGTGAAGCACCACGTCCGGCTCGCCGGAGGCCCGCTGGACCCCGGAGACGTGGTGCCCGTTGACGAAGGAATAAGGGTTTGCGGGCGGTGAAGCACCACGTCCGGCGTGGCACCGGCTCCTTGTGTCCAGGAGACGTGGTGCTCGTGGACGAAAGAATAAGGGATTGCGGGGAGTGAAGCACCACGTCCGGTTCGCCGAAGGTCCGCTGGATCTCGTGGACGTGGTGCTCGGCGACGAAAAAATAAGGGATTGCGGGGAGTGAAGCACCACGTCCGGTTCGTCGAAGGCCCGCTGGCCCCGAGAGACGTGGTGCCCGTTGACGAAAGAATAAGGCTTTGCAGGGAGTGAGGCACCACGTCCATGACGCCGGCGGCCCGCTGGCCCCGAGAGACGTGGTGCCCGTTGACGAAGGAATAAGGGCTTGCGGGGAGGGAGGCACCACGTCCATGACGCCGGCGACCCGTTCGGCCCGCCGGCGGCTTCCCTCGGATACGCTCCTTTCCAATCACCGGTTTTTCACACAGAAAACCGCACAATATGGTAAAATATTAAGTCATGCAACGGGACGGCGGCAGCCCGGTGCCCGGAGGGCTTTCAGTTCCCCGAAGGGTTCACTGGCCCCCCGGAGGGCCCCAACTTTCCCGGAGGGTCCACAACCCCCGAAGGGTCCACTGGCCCCCGGAGGGTTCACTGGCCCCCCGGAGGGGTCACCACATGCCCGGCGGGGTCCAAGAAGGCCCGCCCACAACCAAAGAAACGAGGTACACATTATGCAGTTGAGAGGAGAGCCAAAGTCCCTTCGCTCAGAATACATCCGATACATCATTCCATCCATACTGGCCCAGTGGGTGTACACCCTGTACACCGCAGTGGACGGGCTGTTCGTGGCGAAAGGCGTTTCCGTAACGGCCATGACCGCCATCAATATCGCATCGCCGTTTGTGACGGCGCTGTTTGCCCTGTCCCTGATGTTCGCAGTGGGCACCTCCACGGTGGTTTCCATCTCATTGGGAGAAGGCCGGAAGGAAAAAGCCAACGAGATATTCAGCCAGAACTTCGCGTTCCTGATCGTACTGTCCCTCCTGATTTCCGGGCTCCTGTTCTGGAAGCTGGAGGAGCTGGCCCTGTTCCTGGGGGCCACCAAAGCCACCCTGCCCTATGTGACGAAATACATCGGAACCATCGCTCCTTTTGCGGTGGTATTTATCGTGTCCTATTCCTTTGAAATTCTGCTGAAGGCGGACGGGCATCCGAAGAAAGCCACCAAAATCGTGATGGTTGGCGTCATCCTGAACTGCATCATGGACTACCTGCTGGTCATCGTATTTCCTCTGGGCGTCTTCGGTGCGGCCATTGCCACGGCACTGTCTCAGGTGGGGGTCACGGCCCTGTACCTGCGGCATTTCCTGTCCAAGGAAGCCGTGCTGCATTTCACCCGCTTTCATTTTAGCGGGCGCACCATTGTGCGGGCCATGAAGAACGGCCTGTCCTCTGGCATTACGGAGCTGTCCGCCGGACTGACGGTGTATTTTTTCAACCACGCCATCGCGGCCTATCTGGGGGATGAGGCTTTGGTCAGCTACACCATCATCAACTACGTGAACGCCCTGTACATCTATTCCATGACGGGCATCGCTCAGGGCAGTCAGCCGCTGATCAGCTTCTATCACGGGAAAAAAGAAAAATCCGCCACGGCCAAGCTACTCCGGTACGGCCTAATTACGGCGGCCGGTTTTGCGGCGGTCACCGTGGTGCTGTCCGTATTCGGCGGAGGCCTGCTGGCGAAGCTGTTTATTCCGGCGGATTTGACGCACCTGAGAAACTACACGGTACATGCCTTGCGGATTTTCTGCATCTCCTTTGTGCCGGCAGGATTCACCGTGGTGTTGGCCGGATATTTTGCATCCATCGAGCATGCGGGGAAAGCGGTTTCCATCACCATCGGCAGAGCCATCGCGGTGATGCTGCTGGTGCTGATGCTGATGACGAGAGTTTTTGGCGGCGAAGGCATCTGGTGGACCACGCCGATTTCCGAGAGCATTTGTCTGGTGTATGCGGTGATATTGTATATAAAGGGAAAGGCGAGAGATGCTGCAAATTAAGAACATTCGAAAGGAATACCGCACCGGGGGGCTGGTGCAGAAAGCGCTGGACGGCGTGAGCCTGAATTTCAGGGACAGCGAGTTCGTGGCGATTCTGGGGCCGTCGGGCTCCGGCAAAACCACGTTGCTGAACGTGCTGGGGGGATTGGACCGCTACGATAGCGGGGATCTGATTATCAACGGGACGTCCACCAAGAAGTACACGGATCGGGATTGGGATTCCTACCGGAACCACACCATTGGATTCGTGTTCCAGAGCTACAACCTGATTCCCCACCAGACCATCCTGTCCAACGTGGAGCTGGCCCTGACCATCTCCGGAATCGGGAAGGAAGAGCGGCGGAAGAAGGCGGCGGAGGCCCTGGCCAAAGTGGGGCTGGGGGACCAGCTTCATAAGAAGCCCGGCCAGCTTTCCGGGGGACAGATGCAGCGGGTGGCCATCGCCCGGGCGCTGGTGAACGACCCGGACATTCTTTTGGCGGATGAACCGACAGGGGCGTTGGACAGCGTGACCAGCGTGCAGATTATGGATATCCTCAAGGAGGTGGCGGAGGATCACCTGGTAATCATGGTGACTCACAACCCTGAATTGGCTCGGCAGTACGCCCACCGGATTGTGGAGCTGAAGGACGGGAATATCATTTCGGACTCCCGGCCTTTTTCCGTGAGCGAAAAGGAAGCGGGGAAGGCGGTGCACCGGAACCTGGGCAAAGCGGCCATGAATTTTGCCACCGCTTTGCAGCTGAGCTTCAACAACCTGAAGACCAAGAAGGCCCGCACCATCCTGGTGGCCTTTGCGGGATCCATCGGCATCATCGGCATTGCCATGATTTTATCCCTGTCCAACGGCGTGAACAACTACATCCGCGGCGTGGAAGAGGACACCATTCGGGAGTACCCGCTGACGGTGGACAGCTCCGGCTTCGACATGTCTGCCATGTTCTCCCGAGGCGGCGACGGGGATGCGGATACGAAGGCGAAGAAGGGAGAGATTCGGGAGATGCAGACGGTGACCAACATGGCCTCCGTCATGGAATCCAACGACCTGAAATCCCTGAAGAAATACATCGACAGCGGTAAAAGCAATTTGGAGAAGCACACTCGGGCGATTGAATACAGCTACGACGTGAAGCCTCAGATTTTCCGGAAGGTGGATACGGAATACCGGAAGGTGAACCCGGACGAAACCCGGAAGAAGATGGGCATGACCATCAGCTCCTCCATCGGATACAGCAGCATGATGAGCACCGACGTGTTCCACCAGCTGCCGTCGGACCCGTCTCTCTATCGGGACGAGTACGATGTGAAGGCGGGGCACTGGCCGAAGAAGTACAACGAGTGCGTGCTGGTGCTGTCCAAGGACGGCATGGTGAGCGATATCGCCCTGTATGCCATGGGCCTGAAGAACATGGACGACCTGGACAAGATGCTGAAGGATTTCTCCAAGGGAAAGGACGTGCATCTGGACGAGGATCAGACCGAAAGCTTTAACTACAACGACTGCATGGGCATCAAATTCAAGATGATTAGCAGCGCGGATTACTACACCTACGACTCGTCTCAAAGCGTGTGGGTGGACCGCTCCGAGGACGACAGCCACATGGACAGCGTGGTGAGCAAGGGGGAAGACCTGAAAATCGTGGGCGTGGTGAAGCCGAAGAAGGACGTGGATTTCACCGTGCTGAATGGGGATCTCTACTATCCGGCTTCCCTGACGGACCACATGATTCAAAAGGCGGCGGACAGCAAAGTGGTTCGGGCCCAGAAGAAGGACCGAGACACCAACATCCTCACGGGAAAGGAATTCGGCGAGGAGAGCGACGGACCGGACTTCGAGTCCATGTTCTCCTTCGACAAAAACGCCTTTGCCAAAGCTTTCCAATTCGATCCGTCCCAGATCGGCAAGGCCATGAAGGCGCCGTCCAAGAAAATGGACATGAGCGGCCTCATCGACCCGAAGGCCGTGACCCAAATGCCGGGCATGAGCCAAGGGGACATTCAGAAGCTGATGCAGAGCACCAAGCTGAACTTCACTCAAGAGAGCATGCAGGAGCTTTTCGGCGGCCTGATGAAAGGCTTCCTGGAATACTCCGCGAAAAAGGGCACCGACTACACCAAGATGAACACCGCTTTTCAGGATTACATGAAATCCCCGGCGGCCCGAAAAATCCTCTCGGACAACATGAGCCGCATCCTGAAGGCCCACGTGGAGGAGCAGCTGAAGGACGAGAACCTGCAGGACACCATGAAGGATGTGCTTCAGGACTTCCCGAAATACCTGAAGGGCAAGGGCATCACCGACCCCGACGGCATCACCGACGAGACCATCGACGAGTTCCTGGCGTCTCAGGGCGTGCAGGACAAACTCTCCGCCAAAATGACTTCCCTAAAAACAAAACTCGAGAACGTGGAGATTTCCGACGAGGATGGGGATCGGATTATGACGGAGTTGATGGAGGGCTACGCAAAATTTGCGAAGGAGAACAACTACCCTACCACGCAGCAGATGCAGCAGGATTTTCAGGAGTATCTGTCCACCCCGGAAGCCCAGAAAATAATCAATTCCACCGTGGCAAAGAGTATGGACACCTCGGCGCTGGAGAAGAATCTGGCGGCGGCTATGTCCGGATACACCGCCAAGGCGGTGGCCTCCATGTCGGAAAAACTGGTATCCGGCATGATGACCAACTACATGAAGAGCATGGGCAGCCTGGATTTCTCCAAAGCCTTTAAAATCGACACGGATGCTTTTGCGGACGCCATGGGAATGAACATGAGCGAAAGCGAGATTCAATCCCTGATCACGTCCCTGATGAACACCCAGGCCAACACCTACGAAGGAAACATGAAGAGCTTCGGCTATGCGAAGAAATCCAATCCGACTCAGATTGCCATCTACGCCAAGGACTACGAAAGCAAGGCCGAGGTGAAGGATATTCTGGATGGATACAACCGGAAGATGGTGAAGGCGGGCAAAACCGATCAAGAAATCACCTACAACGATCTAGCGGGAGCCCTGATGGGTTCTGTGACCAACATCATCGATGCCATCAGCTACGTGCTCATCGCCTTCGTATCCATTTCTCTGGTGGTATCCTCCATCATGATTGGAGTCATCACCTACATCAGCGTGCTGGAACGGCGAAAGGAAATCGGAATTCTCCGGGCCATCGGGGCATCTAAGCGGAACGTGGGCCAGGTGTTCAACGCGGAGACCTTTATCATCGGGGCGTTGGCCGGACTGATCGGAATCGGCGTGACGGAAATCCTGATCATCCCGACGAATATCATCATCGGCCATGTGACCAGCGTGAGCATGCACGTGTCCCTGCCGGTGGTGGGAGGAATCGTGCTGGTAATCCTCAGCATCATCCTGACTTTGATCGGCGGAATCATCCCATCCCGGAAGGCAGCCAAGAGCGATCCGGTCACCGCCCTGCGCGTGGATTAAATAACTAAACAGAAGGAAAAAAGAGATTGAATACATCAGATCGGAATCAACAAGCAGCAAAACTATCGGACATCTTACTGTCCTGGTACGACAGTGAACGTCGGATTCTCCCCTGGCGGGAGGATCCGACGCCTTACCATGTGTGGGTTTCGGAGATTATGCTCCAGCAGACCCGAGTGGACACGGTAATTGAATATTATCAGCGGTTCCTTCGGGAGCTCCCGGACTTGAAAGCGCTGGCGGAAGCAGAGGAAGAACGGCTCCTGAAACTGTGGCAGGGGCTGGGCTACTACAGCCGAATTCGGAACATGCATAAGGGAGCCATTCAGGTGATGGAGGAATACGGGGGCGAAATTCCGGGAACTCCCAAAGAGTTGCAGAAGCTGTCCGGCATCGGGGAGTACGTGGCGGCGGCCATCAGTTCCATCGCCTTTGCCTACCCCATCCCTTCCGTGGACGGAAACCTGCTTCGGGTCTACGCCCGCATGACCGGCTACGAGGAAAGCATCCGCACCACCGCCGCCCGAAAGGTGGCCACGGCCTATTACGAGGAAATCCTGGACCGCACTCGTCCCGGGGATATGAATCAGGCCCTGATGGACCTGGGGGCCACAATCTGTCTCCCCAACGGAGCGCCGCTTTGCGAAAAATGCCCATGGCAGATGCATTGTGAGGCCCGCCGGACGGGGAAGGAACAGCAGCTTCCGGTGAAGGAAGAGAAGAAGCAGCGGCGAAAGGAAAAGCGCACCGTGCTTCGAATCCGGTTAGGAGACCGGGTGGTAATTGGGAAGCGCCCGGAACGGGGGCTTCTGGCGAACCTGTACGAGCTGCCTAATGCGGAAGGCTGGCTGACGGAGCCGCAGGCGGAGGAGGCCTGCCGGACGCTGGGATATGAGCCGAAGGCCATCCGGAAGCTGAAGCCGTCGAAACATATTTTTAGCCATGTGGAGTGGCACATGCACGCCTTCGAGATTGAAGCGGAGGAACGGTCGGACGCGTCGGCGGCAGAAAATGGTTTTTTTGCGGCGGAGAAGAGCGCCCTGCAGGAGGAATATTCTATTCCAACGGCGTTTAAGGCGTATATTGACTTCTGATTCGGGAAGGCGGTTTTTACGCGGATTTTGCAGGGGATGCGGACCCGCCGGGGCAGAATTGTGGTACAATAGACAGCAATGAGACAGAAAGGAGATGGGGCATGATTAAGTATTTCTACACGCAGAACGGTCGGACGAGTTCGGTGCCGAATTTCTGTCACGACTGCTGGGTGAAGATGACCAACCCTTCCAACGAAGAGGCGGAGCTGATTGCGGAACGGATGGGCGTCGAGGTGGACGACCTGATGGCGGCAATTGACCTGGAAGAAAAGACGCGAATTGAACTTCCGGAGAACTACACTTTAATCGTGGTGGACATCCCGTCGGAGGAATACCGGAACGGGGTGCGGGCTTACGTGACCATTCCGCTGGGAATTATTATCACTAAAGAAGCTATCGTGACCATCTGCTCGGAGGAGTCCTTCGTGCTTCGGAATTTCGAGAAGAATCGGATGAAAGATTTTTCTACCCGGAAAAAACTGCGGTTCGTGTATCAGATTCTTTTGGAATCCGCCTTGCTGTACCAGAAGGCGCTGTATGCCATCGACCGGAAGCGGCAGGAAATCGAGGAAAAGGTGCGGGACGATGTGGAAGAGGAAGATCTGTTCAGCCTTCACGAGCTGGAGCAGGCCCTGGTGTACTTCGCCACCTCCATTCGTGAGAACGGCAACGTGTTGGACCGCCTCACCCGGTACTCTCGGCTGGAACGCTTCCCGGAGGACCAAGAGCTGCTGGACGATGCCATCGTGGAAAACCAGCAGGCGGTGGAGATGACGGACATCTACCGCAGCATCGTGGACGGCACCCGCCAGCTGATGTCTACGATTTTCGATAACCGGCTGAACAACGTGATGAAAATCCTCACCTCCATCACGCTGATTCTGGCGATTCCGACGGTGATCTCCGGAATGTACGGAATGAACGTGCTGACGAAATACATGCCCTTTGCCCAGACGCCTTTCGGCTTCGGCATCATTAGCGGCATCGTGGTGGCCATCTGCCTGGGCCTGTACGTCGTGCTGAAACGGAAGAAGATGTTGTGATATTGCATGAAAAATGGTACACTTGCCGGGATAGAATTCGTAGATTCGTGTTAATTAAGGAGAGTGGTCTAATGCGAAAGAAGTCCGTTATAATCTTGCTGTGTGCTGTTTTAGTGGTTACATGTCTTCCACTGAATGGGTTTGCAGGTACTAAGGAAATCGGTAAGGCGAAAGAGAATAATTTCATCGAGAACCGGAAGGAAAAAGGCCATGCTGAACGAACATTAGATGTTTCGTCAAGTGAAAAGAATTTGGCATTAAAGAAAAAAGTAAATCGCAAGGGGGTTCAAGCCAGAGGGTATGAAGCGGATGTAGACGAGAAATATGTTCGCATTAATCTTCGAAATAATTTCACCGTATATCGAGGACAGCGGGTTTGGCTTGACTTCACCATGTGGGATACTTGGGAGGATTATTATACGATTCCTTCGGTGGATGTGTATGATTCGAAAATAAGCCGCACATTCTATTCATTGACATCTGGGGATCCGAATCTCATTGTGGAAGAGGATGACTTTACAGACTATTCCGGATATCTGCCCGTAAAGCTAAAGAACGGTTCCTATGTACTCGCAGTAAGTGCCATGCCTTGTGATGTTTATGGACAATGGCCAAGTGATGTGTATGATTCTTTTGATATTCCAATGAACTTTGTGCAATTTAAGGTAAAAGATTTGCCGAAGCCGACAAAGCTAAGCGTTTCCAGAGGAAAGAGAAAATGTACCATCAAGTTCAAGAAATCTTCTGCCGCAACGAAGTGCATGATTTATCGCAGCACAAAGAAATCCAGCGGTTACAAGAAAGTCGCAACGGTTTCCGGCACTAAGTATACAGATAAAAAAGTAAAAAAAGGTAAACGATACTATTACAAAGTAAAAGCACTGCGCGGCAACAACGGAAAATCCGGAATTGCGTACAGTGCTTATACCGCACCAAAGAGAAGCGGAAAAGTAAAGTAGTAAAACTTAATCGAATTATGAAGAAAAAGTAGCGGTGCGATGGCGCCGCTACTTTTTCTGTCTATACAGAATAGAAGTGGAAGGAAGTGCAGTCGAATGGCAAATTCGTCCGCACTTCCTTTTCCAATCCCATCCGGGGGCGAGGACGTGATGCCCCTCGACGAAGGAATAAGGGATTGCGGGGTATGGAGCACCACGTGAATAACGGCGGAGGTTCATCTTGGGCTGGGGACTTGGTGCAAAGGAAACGGAGAAATAAGTTTTTGCGGGAGTCTTTGCACCAAGTCCAAGGGGTTGAAGCTCCGAAAAGGGCCAAAGACTTGGTGCAAAGGAAACGAAAGAACAAGGTTTTGCGGGAGTCTTTGCACCAAGCTCAAGGGGTTGTAGCTCCGAAAAGGGCCAAAGACTTGGTGCAAAGGAAACGAAGAAATAGGGTTTTGCGGGAGTCTTTGCACCAATGCTCATGTACGGTAAGGAAGCAAGCAACCGAAAACAAGAGATAGACCGCCAGCACTACACTATTCCGAACCAAAGACCAAAAGATAAGCATTGTGGGAAAATCTAAACTTTTGGATTTTCCTAGGTGAATTGAAGAAGTAAGTTCCAGTTCAGCAAAAAATTTTCAGCTTTGCAAA
>ERZ1034980.154-NODE-154-length-60173-cov-24.206976_pt1 | contig 60173 bp, 50 predicted proteins | sample MGYA00520622_ERZ1034980 | MGnify/ENA primary metagenome ERZ1034980 (study PRJEB33766, sample SAMN09781791) | gut metagenome | biome: gut microbiome | host: Homo sapiens | place: Madagascar | study: EMG produced TPA metagenomics assembly of the PRJNA485056 data... | reverse complement strand
ATGGGGATTGCCGCGGGCGTGAACGCCTGAGGCTTCAGTTCAGCCGTTCAGTGAACGCCTGTCTTCAATTGAGGCGTTCACTGAACGGCCGTTTTGCTACGCCAGGCATTCACGCCAGGCAGCAAAAAGGGGCGCGCCGGTCGCAGTGACCGACGCGCCCCTCGTTTAAGCCGATAAGCCCAGGCAACAAGCCCGACCAAAAGCCCCCTAGAACTTGACCTGCGGGGCCTGACGGACGGCCGGGTCCTCCACAGTGAAGCCAGCGCGCGGCTTGTACTTGCTGCCGGCCACGAGCGTGCCCGGGAAGGTCTGGATGGCGTTGTTGTAGTCCAGGACCATGTCGTTGTAGCTCATGCGGGCGTAGCTGATCTTGTTCTCGGTGTCCGTGAGGTCGGCCTGCAGCTGAGAGAAGTTGGCGTTGGCCTTGAGGTCAGGGTAGGCCTCGGAGACGGCAAGAAGCCCGCGCAGCGCCTGGGTCAGCTGGCCGGAGGCCTCCATCTTGGCCTCGGGCGTGGTGGCGGTGGCCACGGCGTTGCGGGCGGCGGTCACGGCCTCAAGCGTCCCGGACTCGTGGGCGGCATAGCCCTTGACGGTCTCGACCAGGTTGGGAATGAGGTCGTTCCTGCGCTGGAGCTGCGCGTCGATGGTCTGCCAGGCGGCGTCGCACTTGTTGTTCTTCTGGACGATGTCGTTGTTGATGCTCATCCAGATGAAGAACAGGACTACGACCAGGGCAACGATAACGATTGCAACAATCATGGTGGTCCTCCTTAGGGGCGGCCACGGCCCGTGAGCCCAATGGCCCGGCAGCAGGGGCTCTATGGCGGAGGAGGAGGGATTCGAACCCTCGGAACGGGGTTACCGCTCGACGGTTTTCAAGACCGCTGCATTCAACCACTCTGCCACTCCTCCGTGGTTTGAGCGGTACTATCGTACCCCATGGAAGCGCGTTTGAACCCCAAGAGACCCCGAGGAGCCCAACACATGTCCGACGACGAGAAGTACATGCGCCTGGCGCTCGCCGAGGCGGACGCCGCCGCGGCCGAGGGCGAGGTGCCCATCGGCGCCGTGGTGGTCTGCGACGACCAGGTGGTCGCGCGCGCCCACAACCGCCGCGAGCTGGACCTTGACCCCTCGGCCCACGCGGAGTTCAGCGCAATGGTGAAGGCTTCGCGCGTCCTTGGCCGCTGGCGGCTCTCCGGCTGCACCGTCTACGTCACGCTGGAGCCCTGTCTCATGTGCGCCGGCCTCATGGTCAACGCCCGCATAGACCGCTGCGTCTTTGGCGCCTCCGACCCCAAGGGCGGCGCCCTGGGCACCCTCTACGACGTCAGCCATGACCCGCGGCTCAACCACGAGTTTGAGGTCACGCCCGGCGTCCTTGCCGACGAGGCCGCAAGCCAACTTCGCGCTTTCTTCCGTGCGCGCCGAGAAGCCCGAAAGGCCGCAAAGGCCCAAGCCAGTGCGGAGGCCATCGCAGACCCGACGGAGCAGCCGGCCTCCTAGCGTCTACCGCTCCGGGTCCTTCTCGCCAGCTCCGGCCTGGCGGCTGCGGTGGCGGAGCCAGGTTCGGTGGACCCACCTGATGACGGCGACGGCGCAGACGAGGTCGGCCCAGGCAAGGGCAACGCTCACGTACTGCACACCTGGGACCTTGACAGGGCGTGTGAGCTGGGCAGAGCCGTCCAGCGCGGCCTCCTGGTTGTAGGTCAGGTTGGTGGCGCGCGCGTTCAGCCACGTGTAGAGCACGTCCTTGGTGGCCCGCCGCAGGTTGGCCGCAAACGTCATGGCGTCCGTGGCCTCCTCCCCGCCCGCCGCCACGGCAGACGAGAGCTCGCTCTGCGTGTAGCCAAACTCAAAGGCGCCGTTGCGGAAGACGCCGTCCATGAAGAGGTCTCCGCCCGCACGCAGCATCTGGTCAGCGTTCATGTAGACATGGTGGTCGGCGTAGTCGGTGATGACGGTTCCGGCAAAGCCCCACTCGCCGCGCAGCACGTCGGTGATGAGGCCGGCGTTTCCGCCCGCCCAAGTTGCCCCCAGACGGTTGTACGAGGTCATGATGCCCGTGGCCCCGCTGCGGGCCAGCATGCGGAAGGCAGGCAGGTAGACCTCGCGCAGGGTCTGCTCGGTCATCCACTCGTAGAGGGAGTCACGGTAGGTGTCCTGGCTGTTTGCCACGAGGTGCTTGACGAAGCAATAGGTGCCGGCCTCCTTGGAGCCCGCCACCACCTGCGACGCCATGGCGCCGGAGACCAGCGGGTCCTCGGAGTAGTACTCGTAGTTGCGCCCGCCCAGGGGCGTGCGGTGAACGTTCACGCTCGGTGCATACCAGCCGTCGACGCCAATGCTCGCGCACTCAAGGCCCACCTGGCGACCGTACTCGCGGGCAAGTTCCTTGCTCCAGGTCTGCGCCAGCACGGTGGCGCCCGGATAGGCCACGCCGGTGCTCAGCTGGTTGAACGAGCCCACCTGCGAGGGGCCGTCCACCTCCTTGGTGCGCGGCTTGCCGATGCCATCGATCTTTCCCGTGGAGATGTAGCCGTGGAGCACGATTCGCTCCATGTCGGCAATGGAGACCTGGTCGAGAAGGTCGTCCCAGGCCTCGTCCGAGTAGCTCAGGCCCAGCTGGCGGCCCAGCTCCGTGAGCCCTCCGCCCTCGGAGAGCAGGTGGCTATCGCTGGAGGTGGTCGTCAGTGGGTACTCCGTCTTGACGCGCGAGGCCCCGTCGTCCTCTGCCGCCGCGCCAACGCTCTCCACAAGCGCCCGCCCGTCGGCGTAGAGGTTGAGCGTGGCGACGTTGTCCGCCATCTCGCGGTCTGCGTCCCCGCGGCGCGGGAAGGTGCCCGCAAAGTCCGCGCGGCTGAGCCATGTGATGTTGGCCCCGGAGTTGGAGCCGTCGATGGAGACGCCATCCCAGGCGGAGTCACCGGTGAAGCGGTTCTGGACCGCGGCGCCGGTCTTGATGTCGTCGGGGCACTGGATGGTGCGCGGAATCCATAGCATGGTGCTGGCAAACTCGCAGTCGGCAACCGTGTGCGCGTCCCGACGCAGCTCCACCGTGTACTCGCCGCGCTCCAGCTCGTAGCCAGCAAATCCGTCCCCGTCGGCGTCGTCGAAGTCGTAGGAGGCCACGTCGTCCATGGAGAACGAGAGCGAGATCTCCTGGGTCTCGCCGGGCTTGAGCAGACGGGTCTTCTCGTAGGCCACCAGGACCGCCGCGCTCTTCTCGATGCCGCCCTTGTTGTAGGGAGGGGTGCAGTAGAGCTGGACCACGTCGCGGCCGGCCACGTCACCGGTGTTGGTGACCTTCACGCGGATGCTGAAGTCGGTCTTGCGGCCGACGGTGGTCCCCTGCCCGGGAGAGCGGCCCGTGACCTCCCACTTGAAGCTGGTGTAGCTCAGGCCGTAGCCAAACGGGTACTGGACCACGCCATCGTAGCCCTGGCCGTACTGGTTGCTCACGCCATCCCAGAATCCCTCGGCGTCGGCAGTCTCGTACCAGCGGTAGCCCACATAGATGCCCTCGGCGTAGTCGCAGAAGCGCACGGCGTCATAGGGCTCGGAGACGCCCACGTTGGCGTTCATGGTGCCGTCGGCCGGGTAGAGGCCCTGGCCGTTGGTGTAGATGCCCTCGCCCATGGCGCCTGAGTTTGCCCAGCTCGCGGCCGTGGAAAGGTCGTATGCGTAGGTGTCGGTCGTGCGACCGGAGGGATTGGTGCGCCCCCAGAGCGCGTCCACCACGGCGCGCGACCCCTCGCCGCCCGTGCAGCCCACCAGAAGCGCGGCGTCAATGCCAGGCGTGGTCTCGAGTTCGCCCAGCTCCATAGCGTTGGTGGAGTTGACCAGGACCACCACGTGCTCGTAGTTCTTGCCCACGTAGCGCAGCAGGTCCTCTTCCTCCTGAGAGAGTTCCAGGTAGCTGCGGGTGACGTCGATGTCCACCACGCCGCCGCGGGCGTCCACCTTGTACTGGGCGCGCGGGCAGTCGATGCTCTCTCCCGCCGTACGCGAGATGACCACCAGCGCCGTGTCGGAGTACTTCCGCGCGTTGGACAGAAGCTCGTCGGAGTAGCAGCTCTTGTCGTAGATGGAGGGCTCGTACAGGCGGCAAAACTCGGAGGCGCGGCTGGAGAGGGCGCCCGCACTCTTGTAGGGGCGCCCGCCGCAGAAGCCACGATACATGTCCGTGAGCTGCGTGTTGTAGGAGACGCCCGCCTCGCTGAGGGCGTCCAGCAGGTCCGTGGTCTGGCCCGAGACCTGGCCGGAGCCGGAGCCGGAGGCCACCCATTGCGTGGACGCCCAGCCAAAGACGTTGACCTGGGTGCAGTCCTCGGGCAGGGGCAGGGCCTCGTCGTCGTTCTTGAGAAGGACCAGTCCCTCGCCCTCGATGCGCTGGGCAAGCTGGGCGCCGGCCCGCATGGTGGCGTCCTTCTCCTCCGAGGTGACCTCGATCTTGTCGCCGCCCAGGTAGGACTCAACGGTGTCTCCCATGAGGGCCATGGCCACGTTTGCGGCCACCACGCCGGCCACGGCCACCACCGCCAGCACGCGAGACCCAACGCGCACCACGCGCCGCCCGAGGGCCCGGCGGCGCACACGCTTCTGACCCTCCTGACCAGCGTCCCTCTGGCCCGCGTCCTTCTTGGCGTCCCTCTTGCTCCCGAGCAAACCACGACCTCCTGACAACTACCGTGAAGTAATGATAGTACCCACGTCAGCCCCTCCGACAGCCGCACGTATTGACTCTGTAAAGGCATGTTGACGTGGGACGGGCGCGGCGTGGCTCGTGTAAAATAGCGGGCGGTCGGCGCACCGTGCGCCGCCGTCAAGCCTGCAAAGAGAAGGGTCCGCATGAAACCTCGACCTGCCAGTCGATGACCCAAGCGGTGTGCTCCCCCGAGGTCACGCCGTGAGGGTGTGATTTTTGCGTCAACGGGCGTGCCCCGGACGCAAGACGCCAACGACCCGGCCCGCGCCGGGAAACCATTAGGAGCACAGATGATCTATCTCTCCCAGCTCATGGGAAACCCGGTCTACGCCGCAGATGGCGAGAAGATCGGCAGCGTCTCTGACCTCGGCATTGCCACGGGCGAGGTCTTCCCCCGCGTCACGAGCCTTGCCTTCAAGGGCCCCGGCCGCACGCCCTTCATGATCTCCTGGCGCAAGTACGTGGACACGTACGACGAGAAGGAGATCCACCTCAAGGTGCCCGCCGTCGAGATTCGCTTCTCGTACCTGCAGCCCGACGAGGTCCTCATTGCCCGAGACATCCTCAACAAGCAGATTGTGGACACCCGCGGCATGCGCGTGGTCCGCGTGAACGACCTCAAGCTCTCCGACACCAGCTCCACCCAGCTGCGCCTGCTCGGCGCCGAGGTGGGCGCGCGCGGCATCCTACGCTCGCTCTCCCCCGCCCTGGAGCACTTGGCCCTCAAGGTGGCCCGCACCTTCGGCCACCCCATCCCCGAGCGCATCATTGCCTGGAGCTACATGGACCTGGTCGAGCGCGACCTCTCCAACGTCAAGCTCTCCGTGTCCCACAAGACGCTGGACGACATGCACCCGGCGGACATCGCCGACATCATCGAGCGCCTTGACCCGCGCCTTCGCGGCCAGGTATTTGCGCAGCTCGACGACGAGCAGCGCGCCGGTGCCATGGCCGAGTTCGACGACGATGCCATGGCCGCCGAGCTCATGGGCGGCATGAACGAGCGCGAGGCCTCCCGCATGCTGTCCGAGATGGACCCGGACGACGCCGCCGAGCTCGTGAGCGAGCTCGACTACGACAAGGCCGAGAAGCTCCTGCGCCTCATGGGCGTCCAGGAGCAGCGCGCCATCCGCCAGCTGCTGGGCTACCGCGAGGACACCGCAGGCCGCATCATGACCTCCGAGTTTGCCGCCCTGCCCGAGGACAAGACCGCCGCCGACGCCGTCGAGCTGCTGCGCGGCCTTGACGAGGACTTCGAGAGCGTCCGCTACGTGTACCTCTCCGACGAGGACAACAAGCTCTCGGGCGTGGTCACGCTCAACGCCCTTATCGTCGCCGAGCCCGAGACCCCGCTGGCAGACATCTGCACGCGCGAGGTGATCACCGCAAGCCCCGAGGACGACCAGGAGGACGTGGCCGAGGACATCGCCAAGTACAACCTGCTCGCCATGCCCGTCGTGGCCGACGACGGGCACCTGCTGGGCATCGTCACCGTCGACGACGCGCTTGACGTCCTGGAGGAGGAGCACGCCGAGGACCTGCAGATCGCAGGCGGCATTGCCTCCGACGACGAGAGTGCCCATGGCGGGGACCTGCTGTGGCTCCTACGCCGCAACGCCTGGTTCTTCATCTGGATGGTGGGCGTGGGCTTCTTCGTGACCCTCTCCTACCTCACGCCGGCCTTCCAGGCGCCGCTGTCGGAGATGCTGCTGGTCTGCTCGGCCCTGCCCATCGCACTGGTGCTGGCGGACGACTCGGTGAGCTACGTCACCAACTTCTTCCTAGAGAACGACCCCGACGATGAGGACTCCCCCTCCATGCTGGGCTTCACCATCAAGAGCCTTGCCCTGGGCATTGCCTTTGCCGCGCTGGTGGTCCTGGTCGAGATGGCGCTGGACAGCGTGCTCGTCGCCGCCGTCCACGCCCCGGCTGACCTCTCCGGCCAGCTGCGGGCGAGCTTCGCCGCTGCTGCCATTGCGGTTCTCGTCGCGTTTGTCCTCTGTCCCGTCTGGCTGCTCGTCCTGCGCAAGCGTGACGAGAAGAACCAGGATACCTCGGGCTTTGCCCTCTCCGTCATTGCCATGATCGTCGCCCTCGTGGTGTTCTGCCTCGCCATGGGCCAGCTTGCAAACGCCCTTGGCATCCTGGGGGTGTTTGCGTAGTGGCGCAGGAGGAGCCCCGCATCGAGGAGGCGCAGCCGGAGCGCAGGCACCTTGACCCCAAGCGCGTGCTCGCGGCCATGGGCCCGGGCATGGTGGCGGCCCTTGCCGGCGCCGACGCCGGCGGCGTGGCCACCTACTCCAGCGCCGGCGCCCTCTTTGGCTACGGCCAGCTCTGGACCGTGCCGGTCATGTGCCTCCTGCTCATCGTGGCGCAGGAGACCGCCGCCCGCATGGGCTGCGTCACCGGCAAGGGCTTTGCCTCGCTCATCCGCGAGCAGTTCGGCGTTCGCATGAGCACGCTGGCAATGCTTGCGCTTCTTATCTCCAACACCACGGTCACGCTCTCTGAGTTCGCGGGCATTGCCTCGGGCTTTGCCCTCTTTGGCATCCCCGCCTACGTCAGCGTGCCCATTGCGGCGGTGGCCATCTGGGCGCTCACCATGAGTGGCTCCTACCACCGCATCGAGAAGATCTTGCTTCTCATCAGCTGCGCCTTCGTGACCTACGTGGTCGCCGGCGTCATGGTGGGCCCCGACTGGGGAGACGCCCTCAACGCCACACTCATCCCGCGCTTCTCCACCGACCCGCAGTACTTTAGCGTGCTGGTAGCAAACATCGGCACCACCATCGCGCCCTGGATGATCTTCCTGGCCCAAAGCAACGTCGTCGAGAAGAACGCGCGCGCAGAGGACCTGCCCTACCAGCGCATTGACACCGTGACCGGCTCCGTTGTGGCCAGCGCCATCTCCTGGTTCATCATCCTCACCACCGGCGCCGTGCTCTTCCCCGCCGGCATTGCGGTCAACGGCGCCGAAGACGCGGCCAGTGCCCTGGCGCCGCTCGTGGGCCCCTACGCCGAGGCGCTCTTTGGAGCCGGCCTGGTGGGCGCGAGCTTCCTGGCCGCCTGCGTGCTGCCAGGCATCACGTCCAGCGCCATCTGCGAGGCCTTTGGCTGGGAGCGCGGCGCGGACCGCAGCTGGCAGGAGGCCCCGGTCTACCGCGGCATCATCACTGCAATCATCTTCCTGTCCGCGGTCATCGTCATCGTGCCCAACGTCAACCTCTTTGGCATCATGATGCTGGCCCAGGTCGTCAACGGAGTGCTGCTGCCGGTGCTTCTGGTCTTCATGGTGCTCATCGCCGGAGACCGCCACGTCATGGGCAGGTTTGCCAACGGCCGCATCTGGAACGGCCTCACGTGGTTCACCATCATCGCCGTGGTCATCCTGACCATCGTGATGTTCGTGCTGCAGGCCATGGGGATGTAGCTGGCAGGCAGCCGCCCTCGCGCTAAAGCAAGCGGCCCGGACTTCCGCGTGGAGGTCCGGGCCGCTTTTATGTTTGATGGGTTGCCGCAGGGCTTGTGCCGGCTACTTGCTGGCCTTGTCGAACTCCTCCTTGAAGGAGCCGAACATCTTGCCCATGCGGCCGAGGCCCTTGCCGACCATGCGGGCGGCGTCGGTGCTGGCCTGGGCGGCCTTCTTCTTGGCGGCGGCCTTCTGGGCCTTCGTCGGCTTCTTGACCTTGGGCCTGGCAGCCGCGTCCGCCTTGGGAGCGGCATCGGCCGTTTGGGCCACGGCCGTTTGGGGTGCCGGGACGTAGGTCACGGGCTCGCCGTTGGCGGCGCGCTCCCCCTCGGAGGCCCGCAGGGTCCCCGTGGGGGCAGAGACGCTCACGTCGGCCGCGGGAATCTCGGCCGGGTCTGCCGGCTGGGGCTCCTCGGCGGTGGCGTCGGCGATGGCCCGCTTGGCCTTGCCAATGAGGCGCCCCACCTGGAAGGAGCCCTTGTCCACGGCCTCGGACGCGGCGGCGCCGGCCTTGTGGCCGACCTCGGCGCCCTTGACCTTGGCGCTTGCCCAGGCCTCGCCCGCCTTGGCGGCAACGCCGCCGTCCACGGCGAGGTTCTCGGCGTCATCGGAGACCACCATGAACTGGTCTGCGGTCGAGTAGCCAATGACCATCTCGGCGGGAATCTCAAAGCTACCCACCAGGGCGCGGGCCATGCCGCCGTCACCGATGTAGAAGGTCTTGGCGCGGCCGGTCTTGAGGTCGAACTCCACGTCGTTGACGTAGCCCAGGACCTTGCCGGAGCGGGTGCGAGCGTCCATGCCCGCCCACATGATGCACTTGTCCCAGTCAAGGCCAAGGCGCTTACGAGCGGCATCGTCAAGGCCATCGTCAGGACGGGTCACCACAATGCCGCGCTCGCAGGGCTCAAACGAGTCCCACGCCAGGAAGGCATCCTCGCGCTTGACCATGCCGGCGACGTCCGGGCGCGCCACAAGGAAGCCCACCAGCTGGCGACCATTGGGTGCAAAGACCGACATGTGAATCTTGCCCAGCTTGCTGAGCTTCTCGGCGGGGGCGTCCGGGTTCTTCTTGTCCTTGCGGGCCTTCTTGGTGAGAAAGACCCTTACGCCCTGGTAGGCGTCGATCTTGGCCACGGGCTAGGCCTCGGCACCAGTCTCGGGAGCCTCGGCGTCGACGACCTCGACGCGGACGGCCTCGGCGGGAGTCTCGGTGGCAGGGGCGGCCTCGGCGGCAGCGGCGACCTGGTCGGCAACGGCGTTGACGGCGTCCTGGACCTGGGCGGAGGTGGTGGTCACCACGTCGGAGAGGGAGTCGCGCAGCTGGTCCATGCGCTCGCGGGCGAGGTCGACCTTGGCGCGCAGCTCGTCGGTCTTGGCGTCGACGACGGGGCGGACGCCGCTGAACTTGTCGGCAGCGGTCTGGGCGCCGCGCTCGTAGGTGTCCACGGCGGAGTCCCAGACGTCATTCATGGCGTCGGCGGCCATGGCGCGGCTCTCGGCGCCGGAGCGCGGAGCCAGCAGCATGCCGGCAAGGATGCCAGATGCGGTGCCAAAGAGAGTGCCGAGGGTGAAGTAGAGTGCCTTCTTGCTCATGAGTTCCTCCTTGTTTTGGTCCTACGTATGCTGCGCTGAGCGCGGTGGTTCAAACTCCACGCGGCCCCGCAGGGCCGCGGGTGTTACCTGACTGACTTGGGGCGAGGGCCGCTGTAGGCACCCCAGCCGTCCTGGACCTGGGCCGGCTCTGGCGCAGGCGCGGGCTCCGGCGCGGGCGCCGGCTGCTCCTCGACGGGGGCGGGTTCGGCGGCAGGCTCCTCCTCAGAGACAATGGCAGCCTCCGGCGAGACGGGCTGCTCGGCGGGCTCCTCCTCGGCAGACGGCTCGTCCGCCGCAGGCTCCTGCTCGCTCACGCTTGCCACGAGGTCCACGAGGCCGCTTGCGATGGCGTCCACGTCGGGCTTGGGGTCGCCGCCGCCGGAGTAGGCCCACTGCATGATCCAGACGGCGCTGGAGAGGGCGCCCGCCACCAGCACGTCGTCCGGGCAGGAGAGCTCGACCTCAAAGCTGCGCTCGCCGGTCTGGACCGTGCGCCCCGTGGAGATGTCGCCGGCAATGTCCGTGCGGGCGAGAAGCTCCACGGTCACGTGCTCGAGCAGGTGGGCGAGCTCGGTCTGCTCGACGACCTCGCCAAAGTGGGGGCCGGCGTCGCCCAGGCAGACGTGGTCCGCAATCTGGGGCATGAGCTCGACCATGAGGCGCGTGCCCTCGGGGTCATCGCTCGTGAGCAGCGGCGCATTGGGCGCCACCTCGACCTCGGCCGCAAGGGTGCGCGGGCCGACGGTGACTTTCTTGATGTCAAACAGCTGAGCCATGCGGCGGCTGCCTTTCCTTCTGGCCCGTATTGCGGGCATTCGTTTCGTTCAAACCATTGTAGCGACCCGGCGGCGAGGGGCGCTAATTGCTCGCAGGCTCCACGTCCTTCTCGCCCCCAGCGGAGGGCGCTTGGCCGGGAGCGGTCTGGTCGGGGTCCGTAGGCGGCTCGGGGGCGGTCACGCGCAGCATGGCGATGCGGCGGCCGCGCATGGACTGGACGAGGAAGAGGTACCCGTCCTTCTCCACGACGTCGCCGGGACGCGGGAGCTTGTCGGCGCGCTCGATGACGAAGCCGGCGACGGTCTCGTACTCCTCGTTGTCCTCGATGGGCCAGCCGAGGTCGATGGCGTCGTCCAGGGGGAAGCGCCCGTCGACGAGCCACTCGCGGTCTGAGAGCTGCGTAATGTACTTGTTGTCGGGGTCAAACTCATCCTCGATCTCTCCGACGACTTCCTCCACGATGTCCTCGATGGTGATGACGCCGGCGGTGCCGCCGTACTCGTCCACCACGATGACCATCTGGTCGTGGCTGGTCTGCATCTCGGAGAGCAGCGGGATGATGTCCTTGGTGTCGGGCACGTAGTCGGGCGTGCGCATGTGGCCCGAGATGGCCGCGGTGCCTTCGTCATCGTCAAGGATGGGAGAGATGATGTCCTTGATGTGCGCAATGCCCACGATGCGGTCAACGGAGCCGCGGTAGATGGGGATACGGCTGTAGCCGGTGCGCCGCATGGTGGCCAGGACCTCGGAGAGCGTCGAGGTGTCCTCCATGGCGGTCATGTCAACGCGGGGGACCATGACCTCGCGGGCGATGGTGTCGCCCAGGTCAATGACCTCGTGAATCATGGACTTCTCTTGGTCGGACAGCTCCTCGGCGTCCGTGACCATGTACTTGAGCTCCTCCTCGGAGACGTTCTGGCGCTCGTCGGCGGACTTGATGCCCATGACCTTGGAAAGGCCATCGGCAGACTTGGAGGTGAGCCAGACCAGCGGGGCCGCGACGCGCATGAACGCGCGGATGGGACCGGCGACGGACTTGGAGACGCGCTCGGCGTCGGAGAGGGCAATGCGCTTGGGAACCAGCTCGCCCACCACCGTGGAGAAGTAGGCCACGACGAGCGTGATGATGACGGGCGCGAGCGTGGCGGCAATGCCCGCGGACATGCCGAGGCTCACGAACCAGGAGCCGAGCGGGTCGGACAGGCTCGTTGCGGCAAAGGCCGAGGAGGCAAAGCCCACGAGCGTGATGGCAACCTGGATGGTGGCCAGGAACTGGCCGGAGTCGGAGGAGAGGTCCAGGGCGCTCTTGGCGCGCTTGTCCCCCTCGTCTGCCTCGGGTTCTAGTACGGCCCTCTTGGCATTGACCACGGCCATCTCCGAGGCAGAGAAGTAGCCGTTGACGAGGGTGAGCAGAAACGTGACGACAATGCTAATTGCTACGTCCATGCGCGAATGCGCGACCTCCTTGGTCGGGTTTCCTATACGCGCCCGCGGTCGGGACGCGTGGGACCGCAGGCGTAAATATTCATTCTAGCAGCCATCTGCGGTTTCTTCGTTTCTCCCGCGTTGCACACGGAAGGCAGAAGGTGCTCCGCCACGGCCGTCTTGCACCGAAGTCGCCTTAGTGCGAGCGTTTTCAAAAGTTGCGTGCTGAACCCGCCTTAGTGCGAGTCGTTTTTTGGGCCTCCGACCGTTTTGGCAGACGCGCAGGCCGCAAAAGCCCAGTTGTCATTTTTCGGATACTCGTCAGAGCCCCAAAAAGGCCTCACACTAAGGCGGGTTCGGTGCAGCGATTTCAAAAACACTCGCACTAAGGCTGGCTCTGCACACCAAAGAGCCTCTCGCGCAGCGCGTCTCGGGATTTCTGCTGCCACTTTGAGAGCGCTCGACGGCGAAGCCCGAGCCTGCACGTCAGGTCATCCACAAAGGCGTTAAGCTTTGCGGCATCCTTGACCAGCTCATTTGTGACAACAAGCACGGTATATCCCATTGCTTCGAGCACACGGCGACGAGCCTCGTCGGACTCCTTCTTCTGGGGAGTCAGATGGTGCGCGTTGCTGTCGTACTCAACCAAAACCTTGGCGTCCTTCCACAGGAAGTCTGGTCTGACCTCGGACTTTGCTCCCAGGGCCTCCTGGTGCCTCTTGGGAACGCTCAGGTCCTCGTTCATAACGAACCCGCCAAGTTCCGCCCCGCCAAGCCGACGCGAGAGCGAGAGGAACACGCCCAGATCGGTCTCGCGTGGAGAAGCCGATCCGTCCACCACCAGGCCAAGGGCGCTCACGGCCTTAGTCGCACCGCGCACGCCCAGGGCCTTGGCCGAGGTTGCGTACCCCATCAGCTCCGCCCTGCTCGTCAGCGCCGTGAGATCAGGCTGAAACGTGTCCTCAGCCCAGGGTGTGAGCCCATACGTACCGCACAGCTCGTAGGCAACGAGCGCGATGTCGACCTGGTCAAGCTGGGTGGCAAGCTGCACCAGCATGGGACCGGCCTGGCACACGCTCACGTACTGATCGATGTCATGAAGGTGCGCCTTGGTGAGCGGTCCCGAGAAGACGTGGTCGCAGATGTCAGGGCAACGCCGCCTCTCGGCGACGGCATCCACCACGGCATCCACTGGCGTGCTCGAGTTGCAGAGGTTTGCCGCAAGCGCGGCGCACTCCTTGAGGCGCAGGTCGCGACCTCCGTAGAGCCTGCCCGCGTCGTCAAGCACGTGCTGCCCCTCAGACGCCACGCGCGACGCCCTCCAGAAGTCCAGCGCCGTCTGGTGCCCAATCACAAGCCGCTCCGCCATGCCTTCCCCTCCCGCCGTTGGTGAGGAGAGACTTTACAGGCCGGCACACCTGCGGCAGGCGGCAATCGGACGCCTTCGGCCAAAGGCGCAAAACGGGCCGCCAGGCGCAATCGCCTGGCGGCCCGACCTCGGTAAAGCCTGAGTACAGCGGCTACTTCTCGCCGGCGGCGCGGCGGGCGGCGTAGTCGGCCGCGAGCTTCTGCTGGATGTCGTGCGGGACCTGCTCGTAGCCAGAGAGCTCAAGCTCGAACTCGCCCGTACCGCGCGAGAGCGAACGCAGGCGCGTGGCATAGTCCGTGACCTCGGCATACGGGATGGTGGCCTCGACGGTGGTCTGGCCGGCAGTGACGCCGGAGCCGGCAGACATGCCCTCGACGCGGCCGCGGCTGGCGGAGACGTCGCCCATCACGGAGCCGGCGTAGCTGTCGGGCACGGTGATCTTGAGGTGGGCCATGGGCTCAAGCAGCACGGGCTCGGCCTGGTCGACGGCCTTCTGGAAGCCAATGCGGGCGGCAGTCTTGAAGGCCATCTCGTTGGAGTCGACGGGGTGATAGGAGCCCTCGTAGACGGCGACCTTCACGTCGATCATGGGGAAGCCGGCCAGGACGCCATCGCGCATGGTCTCCTGGACGCCCTTGTCGATGGCGGGGATGAAGCCGCGCGGGATGTGGCCACCCACGACCTCGTCAACAAACTCGTAGCCGGCACCCGGGTTGGGCTCGACGCGCAGCCAGCAGTCTCCGTACTGGCCGGCGCCGCCGGTCTGCTTCTTGTGGCGGCCCTGGGCAGAGGCCACGCGGCGGATGGTCTCGCGGTACGGAATCTTGAGCGCCACGGTGTGGGCCGTCACGCCGGCACGGGCCTCAAGGCGGTCAAGCAGCACGCTGACCTGCGCCTCGCCGATGGCGGAGACCACGGTCTGGCCGGTATCCTCGTCGCGCTCCACCTTGAGGGTGGGGTCGGCGTCCGCACTCTTCTCGAGGAAGGCGTAGAGCTTGCCCTCGGTGCCGCGGGCGTCGGGCTCGATGGCAATGCGGTAGAGCGAGTTGGGGAAGCGGAAGGCCGCGGCCTCGACCTTGCCCGTGACGGAGAGGGTGTCGCCCGTCTGGGCCTCAAGCTTGGGAACCACGACGATGTCGCCCGCGGCGGCGGACTGGACGTCGGTGGTCTCCTTGCCGCACATGAGGTAGAGGTGGCCCAGGCGCTCGGACTTGCGCGTGCGGGCGTTGGTGAGCTCCAGGCCTGGAGTCAGCGTGCCGGCCAGCACCTTGAGGAAGGACAGGCGGCCGTTCTGCGGGTCGTTGAGGGACTTGAAGGCAAAGGCGACGGGGCGGTCGTCATCGGGAGAGATGTCAAGCTGCTCGCCGTTGACCAGCGGGATGCGGCCGAAGTCGGCCATGGTGGGGAACCATGCCACGACGGCGTCCATGAAGGAGATGACGCCTTCCTCGCGCACGCAGGAGCCGGCAAAGACCGGCACAAAGATGCGCTCGGCAATGGCCTTGGCAAGAAGCCCCTCGAGCTCGTCCTGGGTGATCTCCTCGCCCTCCAGGTACTTCATCATGATCTCGTCGTCAGCCTCGGCCACAAGGTCGGTGAGCTGGGCACGGGCGTCGTCGGCGGCGGCGCGGAACTCGTCGGGGATGTCCGTCACCACGGGCTTGCCGCCCTCGAGGTGGCGGGCCTTCATGTGGACGACGTCGATGACGCCGGAGAAGGCGTCGCCAGAGCCCATGGGGATGGTCACGGCACCGAGCTTGGTGCCAAAGCGCTCCTGGAGCGTGGCGAAGGCCAGGTCATAGTCTGCGTCGGCGCGATCAACGCGGTTGATGAACAGCGCGCGAGACAGCGAGAGGTTCTCGGCGGCGTACCACAGGCGCGTGGTGATGGTGCCCGGGCCGCTGGCCGCGTCGACCACGAAGAGGGCGGTCTCGCAGGCGCTCATGGCGGCGTAGGCGTCACCGACAAAGTCCGGGTAGCACGGGGCGTCCAAGACGTTGATGCGGGTGCCCTCCCACTCGACGGGGGCTATTGCCGTTGAGATTGAGAAGCCGCGCTCCCCCTCCTCGCCGTCGTAGTCCAGCGTGGGCTTTGTGCCGGCGTGGCCTCCCAGGCGGGTGGTGCGGCCCGTCAGGTGAAGCATGGCCTCGGCCAGCATGGTCTTGCCCACGCCGCCTTGGCCCACAAGGACCACGTTCTTAACCTTCTCGGTACCCTTTGCTGCCATGATGCCTCCCTCGTCGGAGTCTCTATGTCTATGAAGCGTTGCAGCAACCATACCCACGCGCGGGCCAACGGTTGCGCACGCATCGGGCAGCGCGGGAGAAGTGCGTGCGGACGGTAAGGCCCCCGGCGCGGGCGGCAGCGCAGCGGCGGACTTCGCGCCACGAAAAAGGCCGCGGGCCCGGATGGGCTCGCGGCCAGAGTCGCTGGTGCGAGGCACTTCTCGCCTGGTGGAGGAGCTACTCCTGGAGGGCCTTCTCGGCCTCGGCGTCGTGCTCGGCGATGAGCTTGGCCTTCTCGGCGATGGTGCCATCAGAGAGCTCGTCGGCGTAGATCTTCTTGCCGGTGGGGTGCTGCTCGAGCCAGAGCTCCTCGGCGCGCCGCTCCCAGCTCTTGGCGTAGACCGAGGTGCGGGCGCAGAGGTGGTCGACGTCCTCGGGCGTGACGTACTCGGTGCACTGGGCGTCGGACTCGTGGACGATCTCGGGCAGGATCTCCGGGTTCTCCAGCATGGGGCAGGGACGCAGCATGTTGTCGTTCCAGGGGTAGTGCTTGCGGTAGGCCTGGAAGATGGGCTGCTGCAGGCACTCCAACAGGGACTTCTCCTTGATGTTGGCGTTGGAGTAGTGGATGAAGACGCAGGGCTCCACGTCGCCGCGGGCGTTGATGTGGCAGAACACGCGGCCGCCGGCGATGCAGCCGCCCACGTACTCGCCGTCGTTCTGGAAGTCCATGGCAAAGATGGGCTTGCCGCCGGTCACGCCACGGACCTCGCGGATGCGGCGCAGCATGTGCTCGCGCTGCTCGACGGTGGGACACAGGTCGACCGAGGCGCCCTCGCCCACGGGCATGTAGTGGAAGTACCATGCCCAGCGGCAGCCCTTGGAGATGATGGTGTCAAAGTACTCGTCGGAGCTCACGAGCTCGGTGTTGGCGCGGGTGTAGGCCGTGGAGGTGCCGAAGAGCAGGCCGTTCTCGCGCATGAGGTCGAAGGCGGCCATGACCTCCTTGTAGGAGCCGTCGCCGCGGCGGCCGTCGTTGGAGTCCTCGGTGCCCTCGAGCGAGACGCTGAAGACGATGTTGCCCACGCGCTTGACATCGTCGCAGAACGCCTGGTCAATGAGGGAGGCGTTGGTGAAGATGTTGAAGAGGCAGTCGTTGTGGGCCTCGGCCAGGCGCACGACGTCCTTCTTGCGGACGAGGGGCTCGCCGCCGGTGAGCATGTAGAGGTGGCAGCCCAGCTCGGAGCCCTCGGTCACCAGGCGGTCCATCTCCTCGTAGGTGAGGTTGAGCTTGTTGCCGTAGTCGGCGGCCCAGCAGCCCACGCAGTGCTTGTTGCAGGCGCTCGTCGGGTCAAACAGGATGATCCAGGGCACGTTGCACTGGTACTTCTCGGCGTTGGCGGTGGTGTTGCGCAGGCCACGGAAGGCGGCCTCGTAGGCACCGTTCAGGATGGAGGTCTTGAGCACGTGGCGATCGGTGTTGTCGATGACGTCCCAGAGGAACTGCTCCCACTTGGAGCCCGGGTACAGGCCGTTGCGAACGCCGCGAATGGCGCCGGGGGCGGTGTCCTTCAGCAGGTTGCCGGCCATGTCCAGGAGCTTGTCGAGATTCTTCTCGCGGTCGGGGCCGCTGGCCGCCTTGATGATCTGGTCAAGCGCCAGGCCAAACGCCGCGCGCTCCGCCTTGTGGGCAATCTTGGACTGCATGTGCGTTCCTCTCCAATCACGGGTCCCCTGCCGTCAGGTTCGGCATTTTTGAACCCGTTTCAATAACGGCACGATGTTATTCCTTATTCCCCTTTTCAGCAATTATTTTTGTCTTCGGGTCAAAATTTCTGACGCCGCGGCAAATAGTTGATCTTGTACGACCGCGCTCCGATGGAGCCCGGAGGCGCTCGTGTCCGTGTATGCTTGAACCCACGACGTCAACGAGGGGATTCACATGGGCTTTCGCACCTACACATGCAAGATCGCGCGCAACTGCGGAGGCTGCGAGTGGCTGAGCGTGCCCTACCCCATCCAGCTGCGACGCAAGCAGGAGCAGGTCGAATCCCTTCTGGGCGACATGGCCGCCAGCTGCGGCGCGCGCATCGACAAGATCAGCGGCGTCGCCGGCGAGCCCCTGGCCTACCGCCACAAGGCTGCCACGCCCTTTGCCCCCGCCGGCCACGGACGCATCCGCTGCGGCTTCTACGCCGCAGGCACCCACCGCATCATTCCCTGCGAGAAGTGCCTGGTTGAGGACCCCCGCGCCCGCAAGATCCTCAACGGCGTGGCACGCGTTGCCGAGCGCCTGCATATTCCCGCCTATGAGGAGGACCGCAGCATCGGCGTCCTTCGCCACGCGGTGGTGCGCTGCGGCTATGCCACCGACGACGTGCTGCTCACGCTGGTGACCAACGTTCCCGAGCTGCGCGGGCCCGACCGCGTGGTGGCCGCCTTGCGCGAGGAGTGCCCCGAGGTCACGAGCATCGTCCAGAACGTCAACACGCGCAGGACCAACGCCATCCTCGGCAAGCAGAACCGGACCCTGTGGGGCACCGGCGTCATGCATGACAAGCTGCTTGGCTGCACCTTTGAGATTGGCCCCTCGAGCTTCTACCAGACCAACCCCGAGCAGACCGAGGTCCTCTACCAGCTGGCCCTTGACGCAGCGGACCTCGAGGGCGGCATGAGCGTGCTGGACGCCTACTGCGGAACGGGCACCATCGGAATCTGCGCCGCTGCCGCAAACAGCGGCGTCGAGGTCACGGGGGTCGAGCGTGTGGCCAGCGCCGTCAGGTGCGCTGAGCGAAACGCGCGGGCAAACGGCGTTGCCGAGCGCTGTGACTTTGTGGCCGCAGACGCCACCGAGTGGATGTCCCGCAAGGCAGGCGAGAGGCACTTTGACGTGGTGCTCATGGATCCGCCTCGCGCAGGCAGCACGCCCGAGTTTCTCCACGGAGTGGCTGACCTGGCCCCCGAGCGCGTGGTCTATGTCAGCTGCAACGTCCAGACGCAGGCACGCGGCCTCGAGGTTCTTTTTGGCCGCGGCTACACGCTGCGCAGCGTGACACCCGTGGACATGTTCCCCCACACCAAGCACGTTGAGTCCGTGGCCACGCTGCGCCGAACCCGCAGGTAGGAAGTCTAACCTCGCGTTGGCACAGTGCGAGGCCACATTCGCGCGCTCGTGGACATGATTCTGGCCGGCTGGGCCTCACGCGGGCCCTCGCACCTTAACCTGCAGGCCTCCGGCGAGCCGCTTGCCACCCAAACCCCGCAAGCGCTGCACAGAACTCGCCTTAGTGCGAGTCTTGTGGCGTCGGCTGCATCAAACCCCGCTTAGTGCGAGTGGCCTTTCGGCCCTTTCATAAGTCTGGCAGCAACTTTATGCAATGGCAGCCGTCGTCAACAGTCCTTTCATACGCAAAAAATACATTACATTTCTTATATTGTCTCCAATCGCCAAAACAGGACTCGCACTAAGCGGGGCTCAGCACACGCGCTACGTTTTGACTCGCACTAAGCGCAGTTCTATGCCAGGAGACGGTGGCACGGCCCGATCGAGCGAATGACTCAGCGGAATCGTCGCGCTATTACCCAATTTCAACTATGGGATAAGAAGGAAGAGGGACAATTTCTTGACCGTCGAATCATTCGGGTCCCAATCCATCGGGAAGCAGGCAAACCTGCGAAAAGCACTCAGAGTCCTCAAGCTATCCGGACCGTCCTTCCGTTGCATGCGGAGCGACGTTGAGCTCTTTATACTCGCCAACACTGCATGGAAGAAGCAGCCTAAGGCTGCTTCCCGCCTCAGCCGGTTCAATTTTGGCCCGCATTGAAACCGCCTCTACCCGACGGCCACGAGCCAGCACAATCGGCTTCATCCCTCAGAACGAACCGTCAAGGAAAAAGTCTTTCGCTTGGATGATTCTGATGCCTTCCGCATCCGCTTCGTACCTTCCCTGGCGAACGATAACGCACTTCTCGTACGCGTCTCGAATTGAACGCAGCGGCCCAAGCTCTCGCTCCCGCGTCTTGTCCGACATCATCTCGTCCGTGACCTGAAGGTAAACGGTCCTCCCATCCTTAACCGCAACAAAGTCAACCTCTTTGTCGTAGAGCTTGCCAACATGAACTCGCCACCCCATATAGAGCAGCTGCAAATAGACCGCGTTCTCAAATAGCCGTCCCATATCGGTTGATCTGTATCCGCCCAAATAAGACCTGATGCCAAGATCAACGATGTATTCCTTGGGATTTGTTCTCAGTATTTCCTTGCCGTGAAGGTCATAGCGGTCCGCCTTGTAATACAGATATGCCTCATTGAGCGCCCTAACATAGGAGTCGACGGTCTTGTTTGTCGTCTTCGACCCTGCTGACGTCAGCGAATCGGCTATCCGCTTCATAGAAAGACAGTTTCCGATATTGTCACCGAGAAACGCAGCCACCTTTTCGAGAAGCGCGGCATCCATCACCTTGCTTTGCCCAAGGCTCCTCTCCCTGTTAAGCACGTCCCTCGTCACCACGGCGTCATAGAGACCCGCGGCGTAGATGGAGTGGGCCTCTTGCGTTAGGTCCAAAGAGGCAATCGCGGGCATGCCGCCATAAGTCAGATAGCGCTCGAGAATATCGTCGAACAGGACAACGCTTCCATCTGGAGCTATGGCCGCAGAAGATGCACCGAACGACAAGCCACAAAACTCAAGGTACTCGCCCAGCATGAGGGGCAGCATCTTAATCTCAACGTATCGTCCTGACAAATAAGTTGAAAGCTCGCTCGAAAGTAGATACGCATTTGATCCTGTAAGGTAGATATCACAGTCGAAATCAACCCTCATGGCATTTACGGCGAGCTGCCAGCCATCTATACGCTGGGGCTCGTCAAGGAAGATGTACGTTTTACCGTTGGGAGATAGCCTCTCTCGAAAGTAGGCATACAAGTCCTCCTTGGTTGCGACGGGACACGCCATGCTCTCGAGATTGAGCGAAACGAAAGCTCGGCCTTCCACATCTTCCGACTCGATTTTTCCTCGCACAAGGGCCAGTAGGCTCGATTTGCCGCAACGACGAACGCCCGTAATCACCTTGATGAGATCCGTATCGCGGAACATGAGCGCACGGTCCAAGTAAGTTGCGCGGCTCACAAGACGAGGCTTCGCCATATCTGCTCCCAAAACTTAAATCAGATTTGTTTTTTGGGAGTATAGCATGGTAACCAGTTAGCTTTCCAATCCGACCGCGTTGCCGATGCAAGTAAGCACCGTAGCAGCCGCGCCATTCTCCCTGCCTCGTGCGGGACGTGGCAACAAGACACCCATATGACATGTTGCAGCGTGTGTCGGAGCCGGGACGCCAACGCAAAAAAGCGGCCAGGTTATCTGACCTGGCCGCCCAAGACTCGCCGATCGACTCGCTATGCCCTAACGTGGAAGCTCCTCCCGAGCTCCTCCGCGAAGAGGCCCCTCAACCGCTCCGCATCGTCACCAACCACCTCCTTCGGAAGGGCTAGGTACTTGTCCGCGTCGCGATAGATCAAGAACATGTCGCGAGTCTCAAAGACCGCCATGATCTGGCTCCACTCAAGCTTCTCGGAATCGGCGTTGCCGGAGATACGGAACTTGAGCCAGTCGTCGCTGATGGAGACGGTCCGCAAGGCCACATCAGTAGCCTCATCGCGATAGCGCCGCGTGGCTTGCTCGCAGGCAAAGCAGCACAGCGGCAGCGCGATAAGACACACGATGTAGCACATCTGCAAACGGCGGCGTCGAGGTCACGGGCGTCGAGCGTGTGGCCAGCGCCGTCAGGTGCGCTGAGCGAAACGCGCGGGCAAACGGCGTTGCCGAGCGCTGTGACTTTGTGGCCGCAGACGCCACCGAGTGGATGTCCCGCAAGGCAGGCGAGAGGCACTTTGACGTGGTGCTCATGGATCCGCCTCGCGCAGGCAGCACGCCCGAGTTTCTCCACGGAGTGGCTGACCTGGCCCCCGAGCGCGTGGTCTATGTCAGCTGCAACGTCCAGACGCAGGCACGCGGCCTCGAGGTTCTTTTTGGCCGCGGCTACACGCTGCGCAGCGTGACACCCGTGGACATGTTCCCCCACACCAAGCACGTTGAGTCCGTGGCGGTACTGGCCCGAAGGTAGCTGGCGAGGCAGAGGGCCTCTTAGACGGTGTCGCGCTTAACTTTCACGCCCTCAGCGGGGCTCTTTGCCAAGAGAGGGCCCAAGAGCTGCGCAGAGGTGCTCTTGGTGTGAGCCTGACCGAAAAGTTTGTGCAGAAGTGGCCCTCGTGTGAGCCCCTTTTTCCGGCTCCGGCTGTCAGTTGATTTGTTTTATGCAATCGCACAATCCCGAACTGGGATTGTGCTAGAAAAATATTCATTGACAGATTGATATTTCGGCGAGCGGCGGAAATTCGGCTCACACGAAGAACACTTCTGCGCAGCCGTTGCAAAATCACTCACACGAAGGGCCCTTCTGCGCAACCAATGCAATCTGCAAGATAAGGGCGGCCGGCCTCATGGCCAGACCGCCCACACCATCAAGGCAAAAAGCGTCAGCCCGAGAAGTTGCCCCACCCTCACGAGGCCGTCACGCGTCAACTCCAAGTTCGTATAGCTCGTGAGGCGCAATATCCTGGCCTTCCGGCCACTCAATGCCCGACCCATCAGGAAGCAAGCGCACCTTTGAAAAATAATGTGGATCCCCGAGCTCACCGAACCAGCCGCCCGTTGCATATGGAGTGGCATCGAACAGCTTCGTCTCACCCGTGTTGTACTTCAGAAGCAGCTTCAGGTCGTTCCTTGCCTCAACCGACACAATCTTGACTTCCACGTTTACTGCTGGCCATACGTCGCGTTGGGACCGTGCTTACGCAGGTAGTGCTTGTCCTGAAGGTACTGGGGCGCCGGGCCGCAATGCGGCGAGAGGAGCTCCGTGTCTCGAGCAATCTTTGCGCACTCCTCGAGCACCGCGGCATGGTAGACGGCCTCGTTGGCATCCTTGCCCCAGCTAAATGGCCCATGGTTGCGAACGAGCACGGCAGGGACAGCCAGGGGGTCTATGTCTCGCTCATCAAAACCTGCTGCAATCACCTTGCCGGTATTGAGCTCGTATGCCTCCTCGATCTCTTGCTCCGTAAGACCCCTCATGCATGGAACCGCTCCGTAGAAGTAATCGGCGTGCGTGGTTCCATACGCAGGCAGGTCCCGGCCCGCCTGCGCCCAGGCAGTCGCCGAAGACGAATGCGTGTGGACGACTCCATGAATGCCCTTGTCCGCCCAGCAGCGGTAGAGCCATGCATGCGTATCCGTGTCGCTCGAGGGGTTAAGATCGCCCTCAACCCGCTTCCCGTCAAGATCACATACCACGAGCTTCTTTGGCGTCAGCTCATCATAGGCAACGCCCGACGGCTTGATGACGAACAGCCTCGTCTCTGGGTCGAACTCAGACGCATTACCCCACGTGAAGATGACAAGTCCCAGGTGCGGCAACTGCATATTTGCCTCGTATACCTTCTCGCGCAACTCCTTGAGCAGCATATGGACTCCCTTCCCTCGCCTCTTCTGGCGAGAAATGCAAGAACCCGCCCGCAACGGCACGGGCCGAAGCGAACGGGTCCTCGCGTTGTATCAGGACGACGCGGACTTGCCTACTCCGCGCAGTACTTGATGACGGTATCAACCATGCCCTGGGGCGTGGTCTGGGCCATGATGTCCGCAGAGGCGGCATCGTCGATGAAGATGCCCAGGAAGGCCTGGAGAACGGCGACCTGACCCTCCTCGTGAGCCAGCAGGCCGAGGTTGACGATGAGTTGGGCGTTCACAAGGCCGGTATCGGCCATGCCGTCAAACTCGATGGGGTTCTTCGGCTTGATGATGGCAATGTAGGGCTTGTTGAGGTGCTGCGGGTCCACGTGCGGCAGGGCAACGGAGATCGAGGTGCACTCAAGGCCGGTGGGGTAGTTCTTCTCGCGCTCGAGAATGGCGTCAAGCCAGGAGTCCTTGACGTAGCCGCCCTCCTTGAGCTTCTCGCCAAGCTTGGTGAAGAAGTCGATGCGGTCGGTGGCCTCAAAGTCAAAGAAGACGAGCTCGGGCTTCAGAAGATCGGTCTCAATGGCAGACATGCGTCAGTCCCTTCGGGTTGTGGTGGGCAAAGGCCTTGTGCTGGCAGGTGGCAGAATCGCTACGCCACGGGGTCGGCGCCGTTGGCGAAGACCTTGATGACGGAGGTGAAGTCCTCGTAGAGGCGCTGGTAGGCGGCCATGGTCATGTCGTGCCAGTAGACGTTGGCGTCGGCGTTCTTGGACTTGAAGTCGGCAATGACCTGCTGGACGGCCTCGCCGGCATACTTCACGCCGTAGGTGTAGTAGTTGATCTTGCGGATGCCGGCGTCGATGGCCTTGCGGTAGTCGTCGTCGGAGACGCCGGAGCCGCCGTGCATGACCAGGGGCACGTTGTTGCGCTTGCGGATCTCGGTCAGGACGTCAAAGTTGAGGTGCGGCTCGCCCTTGTAGATGCCGTGGACGGTGCCGAAGGAGCAGGCCAGGATGTCAAGGCCGGTCTCCTTGATGAACTCGTCGGCCTGCTCGGGGTCGGTGTAGACGGCCTCGGAGACGTGGTCGTTCTCGTGGCCGACGCCGTTCTCGCGGGTGCCCATGCTGCCGAGCTCGCACTCAAGGCCGCAGTCAAAGCTGGCGCACATGTCGGCGGCACGCTGGGAGTTCTCGATGTTGACCTCATAGGGCTCCATGGAGCCGTCGTACATGGCGCCGGTGAAGCCCATCTCGAGGGCGCGACGCATGTAGGAGAGGTTCTCGCAGTGGTCGAGGTGCACGCAGACCATGGCGCTGGAGCGCTCGGCCAGGGCAACCATGGTCGGGCCCATGGCGTCGAGCGGCGTAAAGGCGTCGTGGCCCTCGGCGTGGGAGAGGATGACCGGGTAGCCGGTCTCCTCGGCGGCGTCCAGGGCGGCGCGGGTGGCCTCGAGGCTGGGCACGTTGAACGAGGCGATGGCCATGTTCTTCTGCTCGGCGATGGCGCAGATGTCTCGGAGGTTGACGATCATTTGGTTTCCCTTCTTGATACGTTGATTGATGGAGACCCACCCAAGGCGGCGAGAAGCGCCTACTTACGGGACTTCTTTTTCTTGCCGCCCTTGATCTGCTTGTACTCGGTGTTGGTACGGCGCGCCTGGACCCGCAGGGAGTCGGGGTCGACCGCGTTCTCAATCTCTATGAGGCGAGAGGCGAGCTCCTCCCCGTCCTCGTAGACGTCGGTGGAAATCCAGAACCTGCCATGCAGGGCGTTGTGCTTGCCCACGCGGACGTACATCTTGCCGCCGCGGGAGCCGCCCCTGATCTGGAACTCCTTGAGCTCGCTGATCTTGTAGGTCTGCGAGCGCCCGAAGAGCTCGAACGAAATCTCGTCGTCGCCGATGGTCACCGAATGCGAGTAGCAGCGAGCGATGAAGGTGTTCCACGTCTGGTAGAACGCCACGATGGCAAAGATCGCAAAGAGGATGCCCATGCCAAAGAGGTTGGTGTAGGCGTTCCAAGCCAGAAGCACGGTAAGGAAGGCGCAGAAGCCTCCCTCTACCTTCACCTCCATGGTGAAGAACGGCTCCTGATACGTATAGGTCTTCGTCTCCATGGTTGCCCTTCATAAAGATGGGGCCCGCACCATACCTGATACGGACCCCATACGGTTAGTGCTCGTTGATGCCTGAATCCTAAGGCAACGACTTACTCGTTGGACTCAGCGGACTTCTCGGCGGCATGCATCTCAGCAGCCTCCTTGAGGATGCGCTGACGGTTCCAGATGGCCAGGGCAACGGCGATGACGCCGGTGACGACGAGGCCGATGGGGCCGAGGAAGCTGGCGGCACGGGTGATGACCCAGGTCAGGGGGTTAGCGCCATCGCAGATGGAGGAGATGGCAGCGGCACCGCCCATGTCGAAGTTCACGTTGGCAGCAGCGGAGGTGATGAGCGGAGACAGGTCGGTGGCGATGTAGAAGCCAACAGCCAGGACGATGACACCGGTAATCAGGCCACGGAAGCCGTTCTCGTGAACGATCGGGGTAACGAGGACCAGCATGTAGGGGATGCAGGCCAGGTCAGCCAGAGGCACGACCTTGTTACCAGGAAGGATGAAGGCCAGGAAAATGGAGACCGGCACGAGAATCAGAGCCATGGTCAGGGTCACGGGGTGACCGGTGCCAACGGCGGAGTCAAGGCCGATGTAGATCTTGCCGCGGTTCTGGAAGCGCTTCTGGATGAAGGCGGAAGCCGCGTCGGAGACGGGCATGAGGCCCTCCATCAGCAGGGCGGCCATCTTCGGGATCAGGACCATGACGGCGCCCATGTAGACGGCCATGGACAGAACGCTCGGGACGGTGGTGCCGTCAGCGGCGGTGCTGGGCAGGAAGCCATAGCCAGCGAGCAGGCCGATGAGCAGGCCGATGATGGAGCCGAGAAGGACGGGCTCACCAAAGACGCCGAACTTCTTCTGCATGGTGCGGACGTTGATGTCGATCTTGTTCAGACCAGGGATCTTGTCGATGATCCAGTTGACCACAGCGGCGATGGGGGCATAGGCGCCAGCGAAGCCGTGAGGGATGGAGACGCCGGGCAGGCCCAGGGACTCCTCGACCATCGGGGCGGTGACATCACCAATGATGAGGACGATGACCTCGTTGATGATGGCGGCAGCGATGCCGAAGGCGACGTTGTTGGTAACGATGGCAACCAGGGCGCCGGTGAAGGCGAAGTGCCAGTAGTTCCAGATATCAACATCGGCGGTCTGGGTGGTGTTGGTGAGCAGCATGACGATGTTCACGAGCAGGCCCAGCGGGATGATGATGGTGCCGACGATGGAGCCCATGGCGATGGCGGAGGCGGCGGGCCAGCCCACGTCCAGGACAGAGAGCTCGAGGCCAAAGCGCTCGACCATGGCGGTAACGCCGGCAGCGAGGTCGGTGCCCATGAGCTGGTTAATAACAAGGTTCAGGCCAATGAAGCCGATACCGACGGTGAGGCCGGCCTTCAGGCTCTTGCCAAAGCCGGCACCGAAGAGCACGCCGAGGATCGTAAGAACGATCGGCATGACGACGGAGACGCCTAGGCTAGAAACGCCCGAGAAAAAGGCAACGATTGCGTCCATTGATTCTCACTCTCGTTAGGTTGGCGCTTCAGGGCACGCCAACGACGATTGGTTTGCCGTGCCGACAAGAAGCTACTTGGAGATGATCTCCACGATCTTCTTCTCGGCGTCGGCACGGCCCATGCCAGTCAGGAACGGCAGGCCGCTGACGAAGTCGCACTTGAGGTCCGCAGGCGGGACGGTGGTGGCGACGAGCAGTTCGGCGTCGGCGCACTGAGACGGGGCCTCGGCGATGGCGCACTGCACGATGTGGTAGGTACCGGCAAGGCCGTTGGAGTCAAGGAGGTCCTTGATCTTAGAGTTAACGGCGGTGGAGGTAGCAACACCAGAGCCACAAGCAACCACGATCTTCTTCATTACTTCTCTCCTTTCAATGCCTTCAAAAACGAATACGAATACCCTACCCCTCTTTGGGCCCTCCAAGCCCCGCGGGCACGCACGCCCGCGGAGGGTTCAGGCAGGCTGTCGAGGCTACTCGCCGATGACGACAACCTTGACCTTACGGTTACGCTCGCGGGTGCGATCGTAATCAACAAAGAAGATGCTGGCCAGGCCGTTCATCTCGAGGTGGCCGTCGGCAACCTCGAAGGTCTGGTTGGAGCCGATAAGGGTGGAACGCAGGTGGGCGTCGCCGTTCCAGAGCATGCGACGATCCATGTTGGGCAGGTACTGCTCGGGATTAGGCCAAGACTCGACCTCCTCGAAGTGGTCCAGGCCCGGGTAGCGGTAGGTGCTCCAGTCATGCTGCTCGGGGAAAATCTTCTCGAGGCCGTCAGAGAGGTCAGCCTGCAGGAAGGTGTCGCCCGTCGGGGTGTGGTCGTGGTCGTACTCCTCAGAGAAGACCGCGCAGGTGGTGTGGCAGGAGATGACGGTGACGATACCATCCTTGATACCACTGGCCTTCACAATGTTCTCGACGCCCTCGGTGACGTCCAGGTAGGTGGGCTTGCCCTCAAGGGTGCTGACCTTGATAACGTCCTTGTAGACTGCCATCTGCTAGTCCTCCTTGCAGAAGTCGGTGCGGGCGCGGTCCAGAGCCTCAAACATCTCGTCCAGCGTGGCGAAGGGGTCCTCGGCAGCAACGATGCCGGAGGTGCCGCCCGTGCCATCGGCGCCGTACTTGATGGCGTCATAGACGTTGGCGCCAGAGTGGATGCCAGCGGCCTGGAGAACCTGCGTCTCAGGGGAGACGGCCTTGACGGCCTCAGTGGAGCCGCGCATGTAGTCCTCGCCGGCGACCTGACCGGTGCCGATGAGGCTGGTGAGCTCGCAGACCATCACGTCGGGGTGCAGCTCGGCGATGGCCTTGCCCTCCTCGACGGAATCAGCGCAGACGACGGTCAGAATGCCGACCTCGTTGGCGCGGGCGATGGTGGCGGCCAGCTCGTGAACAGTCATGGGGTTCTCGGCGTGGTTGAGGAAGGTGGCCTTGACGCCAGCGGCGGCCAGGGCCTCAGGCAGAACGTGGCCCATGCCGCGGCCCGGCTTCAGGCTCTCCATGAACTGCGCGCAGGGCACGAGGTGCGGGCAGTCGGCGATGATCTTGGGGAGGTCGATGAGCTGCGCGGTGAAGAGGCAGTCGAAGTCGTACTTCTCGCAGAGCTCGTCCGTCTTCTTGGCGAGCTTGTAGATCTCCTCACCATACAGGTAGGACTTGGGATTGACGACAAAGAACGGCTTCCTGAGCTTGAACTTCTCCATGCACTGCTCCTCGATATTCGCTGGTACATACAAGTGAAGCGTTTTACTGTCCGCTTACGATTGGTTGTACCTCTCAAAGTGGACAAGTACTTGTATACACGAGACAGGACGTCTTAGTGAATTAAATGCGGTGGAGATACGCCAGCGGTCGTGAAATTGCCGCAAACGGTAGTACTCAAAAAGAGCACTTACAAATCAATGTAATTTGTGCTAGCGGCTACCGAGGCTGCTTAACGACACCGGTCACAACCTGTCCGGGCGGAAACCACGTGGTGCTCCATTCGATAAAGGTCCCGTCCTCAAGGCAGATGTTCTGCTCAAGGACCAGCACCGCAGAGTCCTCGTCGCAATCGAGAAGAGTCGCGTGCTCCTTGCCGGCAATCCTTGCGGTGTAGCGCATGTGAGAGCAGTCGATTTTTCTGCCCGAGCATTTCTGGACGGCATCAAACATGGACGTCTTAGAGAAATCCACGTCCGCTAAACCGGGACACGCCCTGAGGTTCGACCAGCTCTCCTGGCAAAGTACCGGCGCATTGTCCACCGTTCTCAGACGGCGAACGAACAGGGAAGGGTCTCCAGGCTGCAAGCCAAGCCCCGAGGCGACCTCGATGGGCGGCATGGTTACGCGCTTCTCAATCACGTGCGTCTTGTAGTCCATTCCCTGTAGCCGGAGTGACTCGGCAAACGAAAGGGGACGATCTCCGAACACATGGGCAGTGCCCGGCTCAGCAACGAAGGTGCCCTTACCGTGGTGCTGGACAAGCAAACCCTCGTCCACAAGGGCCTTGAGCGCCTTGCGCACCGTGCCCCGAGAAACGCCAAACATCCTGACCAGGTCGTTCTCTGAGGGAATCTTCGTCGAGGGGGGCCAGACCTTAGAATAAATCTTCTCACGAAGAAGGTCGGCAAGCTGTGCGTGAAGGGGGTTAGACTTTGACCCTACCGTGAGGAGGGACTTTAGATCCTTGCCATTATGCACCATGCGACCAGCCACCAAACAACGAGCCCTACCGACAGGCGCCGCTTACGCTGATTACGCCCCTCCACAATGTACATGTTTGTGGACAAGTCGGCTTATCTCGCCTACACCCGTCAAAGATTCCCCGCATTAGGCAGCAGGTGTCTTCGAGAATGGCTTGTGCGTCAGCCGTTCTGGACCGCCCGCTACTGAAGCAGCTCGTCCGCTAGTCTTCGAAGGTCAACGCGATTGATTAGCCCCTGCTTCAACGCCACTCTCGCCGCGTGAAGAGCACGTTGCTTGCCCCTGGCTGCCTACAAATCAAGCGCCCCGCCAGTCCGGAAGGGCCAGACCGACGGGGCGCGCAAATTCAGGTGCCACGGGCGCGTGCCCCCTACCGCGGGCCTACCGAGACCTTGCCGTTCTCCCCTACGTGGACGCGTCCGGCGGCGAGAAGGGCCACCACCTCGGGGTAGAGCTCGTGCTCTATCTCATGGATGTGAGCCTCGAGCTCGTCAACGTCCCAGCCCTCCTCTACTGCCAGCGGGCGCTGGGCGATGATGGGGCCGCAGTCGTACTTGTCGTCTGCAAAGTGGACGGTCACGCCCGTCACCTTGACGCCGTAGTCAAATGCGTCCTGGATGGCGTGCGCGCCCTTGAAGCTAGGCAGCAGCGCCGGGTGGATGTTGACCACGCGGTTGGGAAAGCTCGCCAGCAGAGGCTCGTGCACCATGCGCATGTAGCCGGCCATGATGACGTACTCGCAGCCATGGGCCTTGAGCTCGGTGGCAATGACCTCGTCGGCGGCAATGGGGTCCGCGTAGATCTCCTTGCTGAGCGTCAGCGTCTGGATGCCGGCCGCCTCGGCGCGCTTGAGGCCGTAGGCGCTCGGGCGCGAGCTCACCACCAGGCCGATGCGCGCGTTCAGGCTGCCATCGGAAATGCGGTCGATAAGCGCCTGGAGGTTGGTGCCGCTTCCGCTGATGAGGACGCCGATGGTCAGGGGCTCCGCCTGGGACGTGGCGACCTCCACGGGCTTCTCGTCATCCTCGACCAGGCGGCAGACGCCGCCCTCGCAGCTCCAGCGGCTCATCGATAGGTCACCTTGCCCTCGCCCGGCACGCACTCGCCCATCACAAACGGCTTGAAGCCCTCGCCCTCGAGCTTGGCCACGACCTCGTCCTTGTCCTCCGGAGAGCAGATGATGCTCATGCCGACGCCCATGTTGAAGGTCTTGTAGGCCTCGTCCGGGGTGAGGCCGGCGGCCTTGACCATGTACGGGATGACGGGCGGCATGTTCCAGGCGGGACCGTCCTCGCCGCCGCGGTAGACCACGGCATCGACGTCTGCCGGGAGGGCACGGTTGAGATTCTCGGTGATGCCGCCACCGGTGATGTGGGCCATAGCGTGAATGGGGGCGCCGGCCTTGAGCGCGCGGACAAGACCGCCCGCGTAGATGGTCGTGGGGCGCAGGACCGCGTCGGCCAGGCTCTCTCCACCCAGCTCTGCCAGGGGCTCGTTGAGCTCCTCGACGGTCTTGCCCTCGATGGCGACCTTGCGCACCAGGGAGTAGCCGTTGGAGTGGATGCCGGAGCTGGGTAGGCCGAGGACGACGTCGCCCACCTTGACCTTCTCGGGCCCAATCATCTTGGGGCGATCGACAACACCCACCACAAAGCCGGCCAGGTCGTAGTCATCGGGGTTCATGACGCCGGGGTGCTCGGCCATCTCGCCGCCCACCAGGGCGCAGCCGGACTTCTTGCAGCCCTCGGCAATGCCCGTCACGATCTGGGCCACGTGCTCCGCGCGCAGCTTGCCGATGGCCACGTAGTCAAGGAAGAAGAGGGGCTCGGCGCCAATGGGCACCACGTCGTCCACGCACATGGCCACGAGGTCCTCGCCCACCGTGTCGTGGCGGTCGAGCAGCTGGGCAATTGCCAGCTTGGTGCCCACGCCGTCGGTGCCAGAGACCAGCACCGGGTCCTCCATGTCCTTGAAGCCCTTCATGGAGAAGCAGCTTCCGAATCCGCCGAGGCCGCCGATGACCTCGGGGCGGTTGGTGGCCTTGACTGCGTCCTTGATGCAGTCGACAGCGCGGGCACCCTCGTCCACATCAACGCCGGCGTCGGCGTAGGTCACGTGCTTGGGCTGGTCAGCCATGCTAGTTCTCCTTCTCTTCAAGGTTGAGGACGTCTTCGAGGTTCATCTTGGACTCGGCGCTCACCGGGTTCAGGTTGTTGGGCTCGTAGCCGGGGAGGAACTTCTCCTCGTAGAACGTGCGCGGGATGGCGACGGGGTACTCGCCGTTGAAGCAGGCCTTGCAATAGCCCACCCCCTCGGGCACGCAGGCCATGAGGCCCTCCAGCGAGAGGAAGCCCACGGAGTCCGCGCCAATGTGGTCGCGAATCTCCTCCAGCGTCATGTTTGCGGCGATGAGCTGGTCCTGGTCAGCCGTGTCGATGCCATAGAAGCACGGCCAGGTGACCATGGGGCTGGCGCTGCGCACGTGGACCTCCGTGGCGCCGGCCTCCTTGAGCAGGCGCACGATCTGCGCGGACGTGGTGCCGCGGACGATGGAGTCGTCCACCATGACCAGGCGCTTGCCGCGCACGACGTCTGCCAGCGCGTTGAGCTTGAGGCGCACGCCCATCTCGCGCAGCTCCTGCGTGGGGGCAATGAAGGTGCGGGCCACGTAGCGGTTCTTGATGAGGCCCGTGCCGTAGGGAATGCCGGACTCCTCCGCAAATCCCTCGGCCGCCGGCGTGCCGGAGTCGGGCACGGAGATGACCAGGTCCGCGTCGACGGGAGTCTCCTGCGCAAGGCGGCGGCCCATGTTGTGACGCACCAGGTAGATGGAGCTGCCGTCCTTGACGGAGTCAGGACGCGAGAAGTACACGTGCTCAAAGATGCAGTTGGCCGGGGTGCGCGGGCGGCAGCCCATCTCGGAGCGGAAGCCGTCGTCGGAGATGCGGATGATCTCTCCGGGGGCAACCTCGCGCACGTAGGTGGCGCCGGCGATGTCCAGCGCGCACGTCTCGCTGGCCACGACCCAGCCGGCGCCGTCGTCCAGCTTGCCCAGGACCAGCGGGCGGATGCCGTGCGGGTCGCGGAAGGCATAGAGGGCGTTCTCGCGCACCAAGACCATGGCGTAGCCGCCCTCGAGCATGCGCATCGTGTGCGCGATGCCCGTGCGCAGGCGGTGCCCACGCTGGGTGAAGTAGCCGATGAGCTTGGCCGCAACCTCGGAGTCGGTGTTTGACCTGAAGGGAATGCCCATCTCGATGAGCTCGTGACGCAGGGAGTCAAAGTTGACCAGCGTGCCGTTGTGGGCCAGGGCAATGATCACGTCGTTGATCATGGAGAGGTGCGGCTGCGCGGACTCCCAGCCCTTGGCGCCCGCCGTGCCGTAGCGGCAGTGGCCGCAGGCCACCTTGCCAGGCATGGCGGAGAGGTCCGCGTCGGTGAAGACCTGCGTAACCAGGCCCAGGTCCTTGCGGACGAGGACGGTCTTGCCGTCGCCCACGGCGATGCCGGCGGAGTCCTGGCCGCGGTGCTGCAGGGCCCGCAGGCCAAAGTAGGTGATGCGGGCCACGTCGCGGCCGGGCGCCCAGACGCCAAAGACGCCGCACTCCTCATGGAGCTTGTCGTCGGGCTCGGGAGCGTCCTGGGCGGCCAGGACCGACGGGCGGACGTACTTCTCGACGTTGCTTGTCACGAAGCTCGTTCCTCTCTTGGGGGCTAGTTGGACGTTGCGGCGGCGTCCGCGGCGGCGGAGGCCTTGGGCACGCAGACCAGGATGGTGCGGCCCGTCTCGTTGTTGGTGTAGTTGCAGGTGCAGAGCGTGAGAACCTTGTCCGCGCCGGCTATGAGCGCGTCGGCGTCGGAGCGCTTGGCCACGGCCTTGCCCAGAAGGCCCGCCAGGTAGGTGTGGAAGTCGTCGTCGGAGGCAAAGGAGAACTGGCGGACGTTGGCGTCGTTCTCGTCCGTCTTGTAGAGCATGAGGGGCTCCAGCTCGTAGTTTGCGTCCTCCGTGACGTACCAGACGGTGCTCACGGAGTCAAAGTACTCTTGGTTCTCCATGTCGGCGATGGGCTTGAACATGGCGCCGTTGCGCAGGTGGTGGCCGTAGATGATGGACTGGGCGTCCTGCATGCCCGGCGCGGCGTTCTCTGCGTCAAGGAAAATCTGGCCGCCCAGCGAGTAGCTGCCCTCCGCGTTGGTGTGGAGGTACTCGTCGTTGTCCGCGCCCTGGTAGACAGGGAAGTTGACCACCGTGTTGGGAATCTGGACCCAGCCGACCACATCCTGGTTGACCGTCTTGAGGGACGCCCAGTCAACCACGGGCGCCTCGCCGCCCTTGGGGTCTATGGTGGCGTACGTGGCGAGCTTCTCGTTGATCTGGTCCTGCTCGTGGTACTGCCACTGGTTGTAGCCCCACATGCCGGCCGCCACCAGGATGAGGATGATGCCCAGCGCAAACAGGATGCCAGAGATGATGCGGTTGCGACGACGCTTGGGGTTGTTCTCGCGCCGACCAGAGAGGTCGTACGGGTCCGTTCGCCTTCCGTGGCGAGAAGAGCCCGCGTCGGCGTTGGCCGAGGTCACCGGCACAAAGCCCTGGGCTGCGCGCCCGGCGTTGGCGGCCGCGTGGGGGTTTCCAACCGGAGCGTGGTAGGACTCGTCGCCGCCGCGATGCGCAGGCGTGCTCACTGGCGTGTGGGCGCCGGCCGCAGCGTCCCGACCGCGGCGGGGCTTCTCCTCGGGCTCCTTGAAGTGGGACGCCATGGGCTAGGCCTCGGCCATCTGCTGCTTGAAGTCCATCATCTTCTGGCGGTACTCGGGCAGCGTGGCGCCAAGGATCTGGGTAGCGTAGATGGCCGCGTTCTTTGCGCCGTTGATGGCCACGCAGGCCACCGGGACGCCGGAGGGCATCTGGACCATGGAAAGCAGGGAGTCAAGGCCGCCCAGGTCAGAGGTCTTCATGGGCACGCCGATGATGGGCAGCGGAGTGTAGGCGGCAACGACGCCGCCCAGGTGGGCAGCCTTGCCGGCCGCAGCGATGATGACCTTGAGGCCGCGGTCCGCAGCGGTGGAGGCCCACTCGTGGACCTTCGCAGGGTTGCGGTGGGCGCTGGCAATGACCAGCTCGTACGGCACGCCCAGCTCCTCGAGCTGCTTGGTGCACGCCTCCATGGTGGGCAGGTCGGACTTGGAACCCATGATGATGCCAACCAGCGGCTGGTCTGCCATAAGATGCTCCTCCCGTTTGCGCGACGCTTTTGCGTGACGCGCGTTTATCGCCATTCGGTCTTCAGTATACGCGAGGCAAGGCTTCCGGCCAGACGGCTTGGGAACTCGTCACAGTACCGTTAACCTCGTCTTTTGTCTGCGAGGTTGACCTTTTGTTAGCGCGCGGCCGTCGGCGAGAAGCGCCTCTGGGCGCAGGCCGTGAACGCCTGGGCCTTCAATTCAGGCGTTCACTGCACGGCTGAATTGAAAACAGGCATTCACTGAACGGCTGGATTGCAAGCCCAGGCGTTCATGCCGCCCTTCATACCCAGCTCACGCCGCAGCGGTCGCCTCGGCATAGGCCTCCTCCGGCGGCTCGTCGCCGTCAAACTCGTGCGTGGAGAAGAGCATCGTGTGCAGAGCCCTTCTCGCCTTCAGCTGCTCCGGCGTTGGGGCGTGCCTGCGCAGGTTCAACCGCTTGGCAACCATGAGGCCAACCGCGCTCAGCTCCTTCAGGCTCCTTGTCCTCTCGTTGTTAAGCGAGAAGGTCGTCAGGCCCTCGGCAGCCAGGGCATCCATGCGCCGGTCATCGTTGGTCCAGGTGTCCTCCGGGTGAAAGCGTCTGCTCTTGTACTCGCCGGCAACGCCTGCGGCGGGAAGGTAGAAGTCCGGGCGCATTCGCTCGTACCCAAGGATGCCCCTCGCAACGGAACCAAGCTCAAGCGTGCGATTGAGCTCCAAGCCCCTGATGCCCAGACCGCCGCGGGAGCGGTCGAGGGTCATGAACGAGTAGACCTTTGATTCCGCAGGCGAGTTGGACCCATCCTGCGCAAACCGAAGGACCTCTTTCATTCGGCCGGCGGCCGCGGGGAGCTCTGGGCTTCTCGCCTCAAGCCAGGCCGCCAAGCCGCTGGCCGTTGTCTTACTCTGCTTGGCGTTGATGAAGCCCGCGTCCGTCGCTGGAGCCATGAGGTACGTTCCACAGAACTCCAGAACGGAGAGAAGCGCGACCACCGGCGAGTCCGCGGCAGCGACCTGAGCAAGCGCAAGAGGCACCCGACACACCCCAAAGTTGGGGCACACCCATTCAACGTCGTCTTGGATGCCGTCAACCGCCCAAACAAAGCAGGACGCAAGCCTTGAGTTCCGCCGGCCGGAGGCGGTTGGCGAGACCAGGCGCAACGGAACGGGTATTTGCAAGTCGGCGGCGAGCTCGCAGAGCCGGGCATAGGTTGCGTCACGGGCGCGCGGCGGCCTCAGGCGAGTTCGCGCCAGATGACCGGGTCCGACCTGGGCCGCGCCAGAGGCCGCCCTCCAGTAGTCGAGAGCCGAGCTTCCACCCAAGATGATGCCTTGCGCCATGAGACCTCCTCTGCCGATGATTGAGACCGACAAGGATGGCACACGGCACTTGCAGCTGGCTTTCCCTACGCTTACCGCAAACTTGCAGCAAAACGCATCTTCCGATGAAGAGGCGCTTGCGGCTGGTTGTAGTTTGACAATCTATGTCCTGAAACAACACGGGGCATTCACAAGTCGGCGAGAGGCGCTTCTCGCCGGATGTGGCTTGGCGTGAACGGCTGGCACAGCAAAACAGCCGTTCAGTGAACGCCTGATGTGAAAACAGGCATTCACTGAACGGCTGAATTGCAAGCCCAGGCGTTCACGCCACCCTTCGGACCGCAGGCTTAGGAGGAGCTCTGGCCCACCACGCTGCAGAGGAGGAGCGCGTGGAAAGCGCGACCACCTGGCCAGCGCCGCCAGACGGCCCTTCTTTGCAGGCTGTTGGCGCGCACGCTGCGCATCGTTGCGCGGAACAAAACGACGCTGATTAGCGTTATGCAATGTGGGCCGGGGTGCGTATTCCACAGGGCCAACACGTCCCGGCCAGGGCCTGTCGGCGAGAGGCGCTTCTCGCCTAGAGGCAGAAGCCCATGAGGATGGCGTGCTCGGTGGCAGGCAGGTGAGAGTACCAGGGCTCGCCGGACTCGCTCACGCAGAGGTAGTACTGGGCGTTGAGCGGGTCGATGGAGCGCAGCCACCAATAGGCGTCCGAGCCCTTGGTGCCCAGGATGGAGTAGGTGCCACCCCACTGGACGCCCTCGTCCGAGAAGAGCTGGTACTGGTCGCCCTCGGCAACGTAGGAGTCAGAGCGCTTCATGCCTGCGGTCAGCTTGCCCACCACTTCGGAGAACGAGGGCACCCACAGCTTGTCGCTCACGGACGTGGCAGTCGCGGACTCGTAGCCAACCGTCTTCTTGGAGACCTCGACAACCTTGGAGGAGACCTCGTCGGGCAGCTCGGACAGCAGGGTGTCGTTCATCCAGGCGCGAAGCTCGCTGCCCTCCCAGCCGGAGTAGGTCCCCGCCTGAGAGACATAGTGCGTTGCCGCGGCATCCTCCGAGATCATGGTGATGCCGGCCTTGCCGGAGCCGTCCGCGCGATCGTCCTGACGGAAGCCTACGATGCGCATGGTCACGGTCTTGCCATCGCTGAACTGCAGCTTCTTGGTCTGCTTGCCGTCGAGCTTGCCCGAGGCGGTGCACAGGTTGTGCTTCTTGGCAATCTCCATGGCAGCGGAGTCGCTGTCTGCGGAGGCAATCTGGGCGGAGAGCTCGGAGAGCTCGTCCCAGCTGTAGTCCTCCACGGAGGACTTCACGGCCACGGAGTCCGTCGCGTCGTTTCCGCCGTCGGTGGGGTCGGAGCCAGCATCGCCGGCGCCGCCCTTGGGGGTGGCCTGGCCCGGAGCCTCTGCGGGCGCTTGGGCCGGACGGTTCATGGCACCAACGGCCACCACGCCAACTATGGCAATGACCACAACCGCCGCAATGGCGGCAATCGTGCGGCGAGAAACCCCCGGCCTGGCAGGGGCGGCAACGGACGCGCTCTGGGCAGCGGGCATCCTGAGCTGCGCGGTTGCATTGGGGTCGACAAGCGCGGCCGGCTCCTCGGCTTCAGGCGCAAGGGCCTGCTCGGCCGCAAGGCGGTCGGCTTCCACAGCGGCAGCTCGCTCGGCTGCGGCCGCCGCACGCTCGGCCTCGCGACGCTCCCGCTCCTCGCGCTTGGCCTGGGCGCGCTGCTCCCTGGCCTCCTTGCGACGGCGCTGCTCCTCCTCGCGCTCGCGGCGGCGGGCGTCGCGCGCCTCCTCCTCGGAAGAAAGGTCGGTCCCGGCATTGGCTGCGGGATACTTGTCCCAGGTTGCCTGATCCGTCGCGAGAGCCGCCTCATCCTCGCGCTGCTCGCGCGGAAGCTCCGGGTCGGGCGCGGGAGGAACCTGCGCCGCAAGGTCCGCCAGCGAAGTGGCCCGCTTGGGCTTGCTCGTCCCCGGCTGCGCGGGCGAGAAGCCCGGGCGCGGCTCGTAGGGCCTCGGCGCCCTCATGGAGCGAGGCATTGCGCGCGGCGCGGGAGCCATGGGCACAAAGGGAACGGCACCGGCAGAGAGCGGCTGCTCAAGCGGCTTGGGCGCGGGAATGGCCTCGCCGGCGGCAGGGTCCGGCGCGGGAATGGCCTCGCCGGCGGCAGGGTCCGGCGCGGCATCGGAACTCACCGGCGCACCGCACTTCTCGCAGAAGCGCGCCTCGTCAGAGATTTCTGCCCCACAGTTGTTGCACTTCACAGCGGCCCTCCTGCCCCCTCGTGCCAGTTGCTCCCCATCATACTTGAAACCCCACGGAGGGCGAAGTTCAGCAGGCGCAGACGGACGGCCAAGCCCGTTTTCATTAACATTTACCAACCGAAACTTCTCACGACGCAAAAAGGGGCGCAAAGCCGAAGCTCCGCACCCCTCGTGGCCCTACATATATGTGAGGTTGGCCTACTTGCCCGTCAGAATCTGGACCGGCGTGAAGGACGTCGTGATCTGGTCGCGAATCTCGTCCTGGATGGCGTCGTTGATGCCCGTGATAGTGCAGCCAAAGTTGACGCCACCGTTGGCGGACTGTGTCTTGGTCCACACGAAGGTCATGTAGGACGTGACGTCACCCGTAGGCTTGAGGAAGCCAAAGAGGCGCGTGCGCTCGATCTCGCCATCAGCGCTCATGTGCACGTTGACGTGGTAGACAACGGTGTTGATCTTGGGGTTGAGCAGGGCGTTCACGGCAAAGGCCGTGGCCTGCACCTGAGAGCCGGCAAAGCACTCGAGGGCCTTCTCGGAGCTGGTGTCCGTGACGGTGACCTCGATGCGGCCCGTGTTCTCGTCAGCCTCCTGAACGGAGAAGTCCTCGGGGAACTGCGTGAAGCCGTTGCCCCACTCCACGCCGCCGCGCAGCGCGGAGGCCACGGTGCGGACATTGGCGTTCTCGGAGAGGTTTGCCGTGTTGGCGCGGCGGATGACGCCAAAGCCCACCTGGAAGACAACGACGCCCACCAGGAACAGCAGCACAAAGCCCACGGCCGTGCGGGCAATGACCTTCTCGACGTTGGAGCCGGACGGGTCGTCGCCAGTCAGCGGGTCCACGTCGACGGACGTGCCCTTCTCCTTGCGGTGGCGACGCTCGCGGCGGGCGCGCTCCTCGTCGGTGTGGCCCGTCTCGTCTACCTTTGCAAACAGCGCCTCAGCCTCGTCGGCGTTAAGGGCGCCCTTCTGGATGCGTGCTATCTCATACTTCTTGGCCATGTGCTCTCTTCCCGTCAGGCGCCCAGGGGCACTGCGGGACCGCCCTTGCCTGTGGCGGCCCTCAACGGACATGCTGCAAGTATACGCAAGCGAGACCGACTAGCGGGCCTCGGTCTCCCCCTCCGCGAACTGCATACGGTAGTAGCGCGCGTACGTCCCGTTCTTGGCGAGAAGCTCCTCGTGCGTGCCACGCTCGGAGACCTGGCCGTTCTCCATGGTCACGATCTCGTCGGCGTTCTTGATGGTGGAGAGGCGGTGCGCGATGACCAGCGTCGTCCTGCCCTGCGCAAGCTCGGAAAGAGACGCCTGCACCGCGCGCTCGGACTCGTTGTCCAGGGCGGAGGTGGCCTCGTCAAAGATTAGGATCGGCGGGTTCTTGAGGAAGACGCGCGCGATGGCGATGCGCTGCTTCTGACCGCCGGAGAGACGGGCGCCGCGCTCGCCCACGCGGGTCTCGTAGCCGTCGGGCAGCCCCTCGATGAAGTCGGCGATGTTGGCCCTCCTGGCCGCGTCGCGAATCTCCCGGGCGCTGGCGTCCGGCCGTCCGTAGGCAATGTTCTCGGCAATGGTGCCGTCAAACAGGTAGACGTCCTGCTGCACCAGGCCAATGCTCTGGCGCAGGCTCTTCTGCGTGACGTCGCGCACGTCCTGGCCGTCGATGGTGATGGAGCCCTCGCGCACGTCGTAGAAGCGCGGTAGCAGGCTGCAGGTGGTGGACTTGCCGCCACCCGAGGGGCCCACCAAAGCGATGGTCTCGCCAGGGCGAATGTCCAGGTCAAGCCCACGGATGACGTCTCCCTCGCCACCGGCGTAGGCAAAGCGCACGCCCTGGTAGCAGATGGCGCCCTCGCTCACGGCAAGGTCCGGCGCACCCGACTTGTCCTCGATGTCGGGGCGGGTGTCCAGCACGTCGCAGAAGCGGCGGAAGCCGGCGATGGCCTTCTGGAAGGTCTCGGTGAAGTTGAGGATGTTGGTGATGGGGGTGGTGAACATGCTGATGTAGAGCGCGTAGGTGGCCAGGTCGGCGGCCTCCATCTGTCCCTTGGCAATGAGCCAGCCGCCCATGACCAGGATGACCGTGTTGAGCCCGCCCATCATGGCCGAAATCGCGGCCTGGTACTGGCCCATGGCCCGGTACATGCGCGTCTTGGAGTCCAGGTAGGCGTCATTGGAGTCGCGGAACTTGCGGCGCTCCAGGTCCTCGGCCGCAAAGCTCTTGACCACGCGAGAGCCGGCCAGCGAGTCCTCCAGGCGGGAGTTCACGCCGGAGATCTTGATGCGGTTCTCGGCAAAGACGGCCTTCATGCGCAGGTTGGCCCACGCGTTGTAGGCAATGAGCGCGGCGCAGATGACGGCAAGCACCAGCGTGAGCGTGGCGTTGATGGAGCCCAGGATCACAAAGGAGCCCACGATCTCAACCACACCGATGATGAGGAACTCCGGGCCGTGGTGGGCCGTCTCGGCGATGTCAAAGAGGTCCGAGACCAGACGGCTCATGAGGTCGCCCGACTTGTTGCGGTCAAAGAACGAGAAGCTCATGCGCTCGTAGGCGTCAAAGAGGTCCTCGCGCATGCGGCTCTCCATGCGAGCGCCCATGACGTGGCCCCAGAAGCACACAAAGTAGCGGCAGCCAAAGCGCACCAGGTACATGAGCACGAGCCCCGCGGCCAGGTAGACGAGGGCACCCATGATGGCGTCGGCGCCCTCGCCAAAGATGCCTCTGGTGCAGGTGCGCAGGACCTGCGGGAAGGCCAGGTCAATGCCGGCCACGGCCAGCGAGCAGGCGATGTCCGCCACAAACAGGCCCACCTGGCCCTTGTAGTAAGAGAGGAACTTCCCCATGAGCTGTCCAGAGGTGCGTTGCATGCGATTCCTTTCGGCGCTGGACGCGCGGACTGCGAACACAAAAGGAAGCCGGCCGCCGCAATGGGCCGCCGGCTTCCGTTCAAATCAGACGAGAAGTGCTACTCCTCGGGGGTGATGACCTCGATGCCGCCCATGTAGGGGCGCAGGGCCTCCGGCACGGTGATGGTGCCGTCCTCGTTCTGGTAGTTCTCGATGATGGCGGCCATGGTGCGGCCGACGGCCAGGCCAGAGCCGTTGAGGGTGTGCACGTAGCGGGTACCCTTGAACTCGGACGGGTCGCGGTACTTGATGTTGGCGCGACGGGCCTGGAAGTCCCAGCAGTTGGAGCAGCTGGAGATTTCCTTGTAGTTGTTGTAGCTGGGCAGCCAGACCTCGATGTCGTAGCACTTGGTGGCGCTGAAGCCAATGTCGCCGGTACAGAGGGTAACCACGTGGTACGGAAGGCCCAGGGTCTGCAGGCACAGCTCGGCCTCGGCCACCATGGACTCGAGCTGGTTCATGGAGTCCTCGGGCTTGGCGAACTTGACCATCTCGACCTTGTCGAACTCGTGGACGCGGATGATGCCACGGGTGTCGCGGCCGGCAGAGCCAGCCTCCTCGCGGAAGCACGGGGTGAAGGCGGTGTACATGAGCGGCAGCTTGGAGCCGTCGAGCACCTCGTCGCGGTGGATGTTGGTCAGCTGGACCTCGGCCGTGGGGATGAGATAGAGGTCAGGCTGCACGTGGTAGAGGTCCTCGTCGAACTTGGGCAGCTGGCCGGTGCCAAACAGGCTGTCGTGGTTGGTGATGACGGGGGGCCACCACTCCTTGAAGCCGGCCTTGTTGTGCATGTCGATGAAGAAGTTGATGAGCGCGCGCTCCATGCGGGCGCCCATGCCGCCCAGCAGGTAGAAGCGGGTGCCAGCAAGCTTCACGCCGCGGTCGAAGTCAATGATGCCCAGCTCGGGGCCAAGGTCCCAGTGGGCCTTGGGCTCAAAGTCAAACTCGCGCGGGGTGCCCCAGCGGCGCACCTCGGGGTTGTCGGAGTCGTCCTTGCCGTAGGGGACGTCCTCGTGCGGGATGTTGGGGATGGCGGCGACGAGGTCAAAGAGCTCCTTCTCCACGGCGTCGCGACGGTCGTCCAGCGTGGCGATACGCTCCTTGTTGGCGGCGACCTCGGCCTTCTTGGCCTCGGCCTCCTCCTTCTTGCCCTCGCGCATCAGCTGGCCGATCTCCTTGGAGGCGCTGTTGCGGGCCGCCTGGAGCGCCTCGACCTCGGCGATGACGGAGCGGCGCTCCTCGTCAAGCTCAAAGAACTTCTCGCGGTCCCAGTGAGCGTTCTGGCGGGACTCGCAGGCCTTGTCCACAAGGTCGGGGTTCTCGCGAACGAACTTGATGTCGAGCATCTTGACTCTCCTCAGCTCTGGGTACTTGCTTCTGGCGCCGTGCGCCGGAGCGGCACAGCTGGGATACAGTATATACTTGTTAGATGCGCACGTTAGACACCCATCTCCCAGGGAGGCTGTTCATGCAGGCTATCTCCGACTTCTTCGCGTGGCTCTTCACCAACAAGACGGGGGTCATCTTCCTGGTCATCGGAGGCATCCTGCTCTGCCTGGTCATCGCCGTCGTCATGGAGCGCAAGACCAAGCAGACCTACTTCGAGCACGAGAAGACCGACAACGACTGGTCCCTCTTCGACGACGATGACGACGAGGACTCGGACAAGTAGCCACCACGCGGCTCACCCAAGCACACAGAAGCGCCCGGCGAGAAGAACGCACTTCTCGCCGGGCGCTCTTTTTGGGTGCGGAGCGTGGCCTCGCGCACAGAAAAAGGCCCCCGACCTGAGGCGGGGGCCTTTCAAATTCATGGTGCGGGCGAAAGGACTTGAACCTTCATGAGATTGCTCTCATACGGACCTGAACCGTACGCGTCTGCCAATTCCGCCACGCCCGCGTGCTTTGTTAGCATACCGCAAACTTCCCACGCGGTGCAAGACTTTTTTCTGACATGAGGAACCTGGGGTAGAATGTCCCCACCGTCACGGCCGCAACGCAGCTCAAACAAAGGAGGCGCCGTGAGAGACCAACAGCCAGAGCCGGTGTCCTTGGGCGCCGCCGAGAAGCCCTCCGAGGAGGTGCTCCTCAACCGCTACCGCGTGCTGGCCCGCAGGGGCACGGGCGGCTTCGGGACGGTGTGCACCTGCTGGGACACCCGCCTGCAGCGTCGCGTGGCCATCAAGCGCATCCCCGTCCTGGACATGGACGACGGCATCAGTGCGTCCACGGCCGAGGAGGCCCTGGGCGAGGCCCGCACCGCCTGCCTTCTGGCCCACCCCAACATAGTGAGCGTCCTGGACTTTGAGATGGAGGGGGCCTACGCCTATCTCATCATGGAGTACGTGGACGGCCTCAACCTGGCCGAGCTCCTCTCGCACGTGGAGGGCGGAACCCTCAGCCACGACGAGTGCGCCCACATGGTGGCCTCCGTCGGCCGCGCCCTGGCCTTTGCCCACGAGAACGGCGTCCTTCACCTGGACATCAAGCCCACCAACATAATGGTTGACCGGCGTGGCACGGTTAAGCTGGCCGACTTTGGCATGGCCACCCTGGCCTCGGCGGCCGGCTACGGGGACGCCCGCGGCGGCACCGTGGGCTACATGCCACCCGAGCAGATCCAGGGCATGCTGGTGGACGAGCGCGCCGACGTCTTCTCGCTGGCCGTGGTGACCTGGCAGGCGCTCTGCGGCACGGACCCCTTTGCGGCCGTCCGCGCCGCGGACTCGCTCACCAAGATCTTCCACGGCCCCAAGGACCCGCTCGTCAAGCTCGACCCCACGGCAGACCTCACCACCCAGGACGCCCTCATGCGGGCCCTGGCGCCCCAGGCCTCGGAGCGCACCGCCTGCGTGGACGACCTCGTGGACGCGCTTCTCCCCGACCTAGGTGACCCGGCAGCCGGGCAGGAGTCCCTGGAGCACCTGGTCAACCAAAGCGAGAAGGACGACGAGGTCGAGCAGACCACCTGGCGCGAGCGCCACCTTCCCTGGAGGACGCGCTACCCCTGGCTCTACCCGGCGCTCGAGCGCGTGACCAGCGCGGCGGCCACGCTGCTGGCCATCCGTCTGGTGCTGCCATGCTTTCCGGGAGCCACGTCCGACTTCGTCCTGCTGGGGACCCTCGTGGCCACGGCGGCGGCCCTTGCCTGGCCGCCCGTCGGCAGCGCGCTGACCCTCTCCGCGGCGGTCTTTGCGGCGGCAACGTCCCACGCCACCAGCGCGTCGTTCCCGCTGGCGCTGCTCCTCGGCGCCGTCGCGGCCGCCTGGTGGCTCTACGCCGGGCACGGCGAGAAGCTCGCGGGCGCGGCGGCGCTTCTCCCCTGCTGCCTGCCCTTCCCCGGGGCCGGCGCCACCATGGCCGGCTTTGCCCTGGACCCGGCGCCCGCCGCGGTTACCGGAGCCGTGAGCTGCGCGCTCGGGCTGGCGTTTCCCACGCTGGCCGCCACGGGCTTCTATGCCCAGCAGGCCGTCCCGGAGCTCCTGGCGCTGGCCGAGTCCCCGGGGTCCTGGGCGCTTCTCGCCGGGGCGGCCCTTGCCGCCGCGGCCTCTTCCGCCATCGCAATGAGGGGCTCCGTGACCTCGGGAATCATTGGCCAGAGCGTTGGCCTGGCGGTCCTCCTGGTCGCCGAGTGCCTGGCTGCCGGAGTGGAGAATGGCGGTATATGGGCCCCGCCCAACTGGGTCCACGTGGGGCTTGCGTTACTCTTGTATGCGTTTCTGTGCATTGCGACTGTCCTGAGAGGCCCGCTGTTCGGGGGCCAGGAAGGCGAGGACTCACTATGAGCTTTCTGAATGACTTCGAGGGGCGCATCAGCTCCGTCTTTGGCGCGGCCCCCCAGGGCTACACCGAGCCCTTCTCGTTTAAGAAGCTGGCCAAGCGGGCCGCTCGCGAGATGGAGAACGAGACCTACGAGATCGACGGCGTGGACACCGCGCCGGCCCTCTACACCGTGCTGGTCTCCCCGTCCGACGATTCCCTCATGCGCCCGCTCTACGAGCAGATCACCTACGAGACCAGCGCCTTCGTGACGGCCCAGGCCCAGAAGAAGGGCTACGCCTTCGTGGGAGAGCCGCTGGTGCGCTTCATGGTCGACCCGTCCCTCAAGTCCGGCAAGTTCGCCGTCTTCGCCGAGAACGTGGACTCCCGCACCCTCGTGCGCCTGCGCGAGGAGGAGCGCGTCTTCCTGGGCGGCAACTCCAGCGTCGGCGGCGCGGCCGCCATGGTCCAGCCCCGCGCGGGCCAGCCCAAGGGCGCCTATCGCCCCGGCAGCATCGACCCCACGCCGCTTGCCTCCGCCGCTCCGGCCCCCTCGGCGCCCCTCTCCGGCACCGACGCCGGCCTGGACGTCATGCCCTTCGACTTTGACACGCCCATGCCCGACCCCGTGCCCGTGGCGTCCGCCAGCGAGTCCACGCCCATGCCCGTCGCCGGCGTGGCCGCTCCCCTGGTGAGCCCCGCGGCCCAGCCCGTGGCCGTCCCCGTGCCCGTGACCCAGCGCAGGAACGTCCCCCTCGTCGACCCCAACCGCGGCGTCGGCGTGGGTGCCGCCATCGGCGCCGCCAGCATGGCCGCCGCCCAGGCCGCCCCGCAGCCCGCGGCAGACCCGCTCGCCGCGCCCATGCCGCAGCCCCGCCCCGCCCAGCAGCAGGTGGCGTCCTGCCTGCTCATCGACCGCCAGACCGGCCGCACCTTCACCGGCAGCGCCCCCACCGCCGTCATCGGCCGCGAGCGCAGCCAGGCGCAGATCGTCCTGCGCGACCCCAACGTCTCGCGCCGCCACGCGGAGCTGCGCTTCGACGGGCGCGACTGGCGCATCGCCGACCTCAACTCCACCAACGGCACCCTGGTCAACGACGTCGACGTCAAGGAGTGCGTCCTGCGCGACGGCGACCTCATCACCGTCGGCCTCGTCAACCTCGAGTTCAGGGAGAACCAATGATCGACCTCGTCCTCTTTGTGGGACGCGTCCTTCTCGTCGTCGTCCTCTACATCTTCCTGTTTGCCGTCATGCGCACCGGCGTGGGCCTGGTGCGCGGCCAGCGCAGGGACTCCGCCATCTGGGCCATTGACGTCGAGAAGGGCACCAGGCAGCTACGCGGCCTGCACGTGGACATTCTCGGTCCCGTCGTGGTGGGCCGCTCTCCCAACTCCGACATTGTCGTTGACGAGCCGTACGTCTCGTCAACGCACGCACGCTTCACCATCCAGGGCCCGGCCCTGGTCGTCGAGGACCTCGGCTCCACCAACGGGACCATGGTCAACGGCCACCCCATCGCCCAGCCCGTCACCCTCCGCGAGAACGACGAGGTGCAGGTGGGCGACACCATCATGAGGGTGAGCCGCGGATGACGGCCGACGAGACCATGTCGGCCCCCGTCCAGGAGCCTGGCAACGCCCCCGGCAGGGCCGAGATGCCTGTCGAGGGAAGGGCCGGCGCGGACGCCGTCCAGGGATCCAACCAGTACCTGTCCTGGGGCTCCCGCAGCGACGTGGGCCTGGTCCGCGGCCACAACGAGGACTCCTTCCTTCTCCGCGCGCCGCTCTTTGCGGTCTGCGACGGTATGGGCGGCCACGCCGCCGGCGAGGTCGCAAGCTCCATCGCCGTAGACACCATTGGCAGAAACGCCCCCGGCACCGCAGACGACACCCTGCTGGGCGCCGCCATCGAGGCCGCCAACCTCGCCGTCATCAACGGCGCGGAGAACGGCATCGGCAAGCCCGGCATGGGCTGCACCGCCTCCGCCGTGCTCGTCGAGGGCAACAAGATGGCCGTGGGCCACGTGGGAGACTCCCGCGTCTACCTGCTGCGCCGCGGCACCCTGGTGCGCGTGACGCACGACCACTCCTACGTCGAGGAGCTCGTGGACTCCGGCCAGATCACGGCCGACGAGGCGCGCGTGCACCCCTCGCGCTCCATCATCACCCGCGCCCTGGGCTCAGACCCAGAGATGTACGCGGACCACTTCTCGCTCGAGGTGGCAAACGGTGACCGCATCATCGTGTGCTCCGACGGCCTCTCGTCCATGATCTCCGACGCGGACATTGAGTCCGTGGCCGTCTCCGCCGCGTCCGCCCAGCAGGCGGCCGACAACCTCGTTGCCTCCGCCCTCACCGCGGGCGGCTCCGACAACGTGACCGTCATCGTGGTGGACGTGCTGAACGACGGCGTCGCCGCCACAAACCATGCCAACCTGCGCAAGCGCGCGGCCATCATCGGCGGCGTGCTCGCGGCCCTGGTGGCCGTGGTGGCCGTTGCCGCCGTGTTCTTCATCCGCTCCGAGTGGTACCTTGCGCCCGACGGGGACACCGTGGGCATCTACCAGGGAATGAACGGGGACTTTCTGGGCATAAGCCTCTCCGCCCTCGTGGGGACAAGCTCCGTCGAGGTCTCGGACCTGCCCTCCTCCGTCCAGGACCAGCTCGCCCGCGGCATCCGCGTCCGCAACGAGGACCAGGCCATGGAGACCATCTCGCAGTACCGCGACCAGATTGACGCCGACAAGAGCAAGGCCGCGCAGACGGCCGAGGAGGCACAGGCGGGCTCGGACGGCAACCCCGTCCCCGCCGACGCCGAGGCCGCGCCTGCAGAGGGCGCCGCCGCAGAGACCCAGAAGGGAGGAGAGTAGACCATGAAGAGAAGACACAGGGTTCTGAGCCGCGCCGAGGCCGAGGCGGCCCTCACTGCCGCCAGCGCCGCCATTGCGCCCCAGGACGAGAAGCGCGGCAGCAACCGCCGCAACACCGAGCTCTTCCTGCTGGTGCTGGGAGCCGTTCCGGTCCTTCTCCTCTACGCCCTGTACGTCATGAACGCGGGGCTTGAGGTCAGCCTCTCCACCCTGGGTGTGCCCATAGCGCTCTGCCTGGCGTTTCTTGCCGCACACATCTCCATCAGGTGGCTGGCCCCTGGGGCCGACCCCGCCATCCTGCCCATAGTCTTCGTCCTCTCGGGCGTGGGCATCACCATGCTCACGCGCCTGAACGAGGCCTATGCGGTCAACCAGGTCATCTGGCTCTTCGTCTCGGTGGCGGCCATGGTGGGCGTGCTGTTTGTGGTGCGCAACCTCGACAAGCTCGCCGAGTACAAGTACACGCTGGGCATCGTGGGCGTGGCGCTTCTGCTGCTCCCCATGCTCGTGGGCACCGAGAAGTACGGCTCCAAGCTGTGGGTTGGCATCGGCAGCTTCAGCTTCCAGCCGGGAGAGTTCGCCAAGATCCTCATCGTCCTCTTCCTGGCCTTCTACCTGGCGGCCAACAGGGAGGCGCTCTCCGTCTCCATGCGCCGGGTGGGCCCCTTCAAGGTTCCGCGCATCCGCATGCTCCTGCCCCTGCTCATCATGTGGGGCATCAGCCTGCTGCTGGTCGTCTTTGAGAGGGACCTGGGCAGCGCCCTGCTGTTCTTTGTCTTCTTCGTCATTATGCTGTTTGTCTCCACGGGTCGCGTGAGCTACGTCGTAGTGAGCTTCCTGCTGCTGGCCGTGGGCGGCGCCTTCTGCTACCGCTTCTTCGGCCACGTCCAGACGCGTATCAACATCTGGCTTGACCCGTGGTCAGACGCCCAGGGAGGCGGCTACCAGATTGTCCAGTCCCTCTACTCCCTGGCCGACGGCGGCCTGGTGGGCACGGGCATCGGCAAGGGCCTGCCCACCTACATCCCCGTCGTGGAGTCCGACTTCATCTTCTCGGCCATTGGCGAGGAGATGGGCCTTCTGGGCTCCTCCGCCGTGCTGGTGCTGTTCCTGCTCCTGTGCGTGCGCGGCTTTGCCACCGCAGCCCGCGCCAAGTCCGACTCCTCCGCCTTCGCAGCCGTGGGCCTCACGAGCGCCCTGGGCTTCCAGGCGTTTCTCATCGTGGGCGGCGTGACCAAGTTCCTGCCGCTCACGGGCGTCACCCTGCCCTTCATGAGCCAGGGCGGAACGTCCCTTCTGGCCAGCTTCATCATCGTGGCGCTGCTGCTTCGCGCCGGGGACGAGGCCACCGGCCGCGAGGCCCTCATAGAGACCGCTAGCGCCCAGGACTCCTCGCGCGACCCGCTCTCCGTTGCCGCCGGCCGCATTGCCGCCGCCAGGGCCGAGTCCCGCATGGGTGCCCACGCCGACGCGGTGGTCCACGGCAAGCACGCCCGCGGCCACTTCAACGTGCAGTCCGCCGAGTCCGGCGTCCTGGGCCGCGTGGCCCTGGGCAAGCGCCTGACCACGCTCATCACGGTCTTCTCGCTTCTGTTTGCCGCGCTCATCGGCAACCTGACGTACGTCATGCAGGTTGACGCGGAGGCCATCCAGAGCATGCCGTCCAACAACCACACCATCGCCAAGAGCGCCTACGTGCAGCGCGGCGCCATCATCACGTCCGACGGCGTCACCCTGGCCGAGAGCGTCCAGCAGGAGGACGGCACCTACCTGCGCAGCTACCCGCAGGGCTCCCTCGCGGCGCACACGGTGGGCTACATCTCCACCAGGTACGGCACCACGGGCATAGAGTCCTCCATGAACGAGACCCTGACCGGCCACGCCGACTACTCCAGTTGGAAGAACGCCCTCTACTCCCTGGCCGGCCTCCAGCAGGCGGGCTCCACGGTCCAGCTGACCATCAACTCGCAGATTCAGCAGGCGGCCGAGAACGCCCTCGACGGCTACACCGGCGCCATCGTGGTGCTTGACCCCAAGACGGGCGCCATCTTGGCCAAGGCTTCAAACCCCACGTACAAGTACGACCAGCTGGATGACATCGTGAGCTCCGGCGGCAGCCAGCTTCTGGACCGCACCACGCAGGCCCTCTACGCCCCGGGCTCCTCTATGAAGGCCATCACGCTCTCCGCTGCACTGGACACCGGGACGGCCAAGCTGGACGACATCGTCTACGCGGGCCCCACCGTCGAGATCGGCGGCGCGGACATCAACAACTACGGCAAGTACGACTACGGCAGCCCAACGCTGCAGGAGGCCTTCGCCCTCTCGTCCAACACGGCCTTTGGCCAGCTGGGCGTCGAGGTGGGTGCCAAGAACCTGGTCAAGTACTGCAACGCCTTTGGCTTTGGCCAGACGCTGGGCCAGGACTTCAGCTGCAAGGCCTCCGTCATGCCCGACCCGTCCGAGATGACGGATTGGGAGACCGCGTGGTCCGCCTGCGGCCAGCCCGTCGGACAGCACGCCAGCCCTGCGGGCCCGCAGCTCACCATCATGCAGAACGCCGTGACCGCGGCCGCCATCGCCAACGGCGGCGTGGTCATGAACCCCTACGTGGTTGAGCACGTGCTCTCCCCCGAGGGCACCGTCACCTCCACCACCCAGGCAAAGTCCCTGGGACAGGCCATCAGCGCCGACACCGCCTCCAAGGTCAAGGACGCCATGGCCGACGTCGTGGACCACGGCACCGGCACCCGCGCGCAGATTCGTGGCGTGAAGGTGGCGGGCAAGACCGGCACCGCTCAGATCGAGAGCGGCAAGATCAACTCGTTCTTCATGGGCTTTGCCCCGTTTGACACGCCCACCCTGGCCATCTCGGTGGTCATCGAGGGCAACGATGGCTCGGACGTCGAGGGATACGCGGCGGCAGTTGCCGGCAAGGTCCTCTCGTCCGCGCTCAACACGCAGTCAAACGGCTCGGGCAAGTGATGAGGACACCGCACTTCCGGCACCAGGTTTTCAGACGCACCACAACGCACCACAAACGCAGCAGACACGAGGACACGGCAAGACACGCGCGGCACCACCGCGAGCGGGATGGGAGAAACACATGCCAGGCAGGCTTCTAGGCGGACGCTACCAGGTTCAGGACAGGATTGGCACCGGCGGCATGGCCACGGTCTACCGCGGACAGGACGAGGTCCTGGGCCGCACCGTGGCCATCAAGACGATGCTGCCGCAGTACGCCAACGACCCCTCGTTTGCGGCGCGCTTCAAGCAGGAGGCCCAGGCCGCGGCAGCGCTGCAGAGCCCGTACATCGTCTCGGTCTATGACTGGGGCAAGGACGGCGACACGTACTACATCATCATGGAGTACCTGCGCGGCACCGACCTCAAGAGCGGCATCAAGAAGCACGGCGCCCTCGACTGCAAGAAGGTTGCCCAGATTGGCTCCCAGATTGCCCAGGCGCTCTCCGTGGCCCACCGTCACGACATCATCCACCGCGACATCAAGCCGCAGAACATCATGGTGCAACCCGACGGCAACATCAAGGTGATGGACTTCGGCATCGCCCGCGCCAAGAACAGCCACCTCACGCAGGACAACTCCGTCCTGGGCACCGCCCACTACGTCTCCCCCGAGCAGACGCAGGGCAAGGAGCTCGGCCCCACCACCGACATCTACTCCCTGGGCATCGTCATGTACGAGGCCGCCACGGGCCAGGTGCCCTTCCAGGGCGACGACGCCATCTCCGTCGCCCTGAAGCAGGTCAACGAGCAGCCCAAGCCGCCCTCGCAGCTCAACCCCGCCGTGGACCCCTCGCTTGAGTCCATCATCCTCAAGTGCATGCAGAAGAACCCCGCCGACCGCTTCCAGACCGCCCTGGAGCTCTACCACGTCCTGCGTGACTACCTCGCAGGACGCATGGCGCAGGTCAACAGCGCCACCGCCGTTCTGCCCGGCTCCGCTGCGGCCGTCGCCGCCACCTCCAAGCTCGAGCCCGGCCAGGGCATGGCCCCCGGCAACACCGCCTCCATGCCGCGCGTTTCTCGCACCGGGCAGTACCGACCGCAGCGCGCCACCGAGGAGGCTGCGGAGCAGGAGGAGGAGCGCGACCGCAAGCGCAAGCGCAACATCGTCATCGGCGCGGTGTGCGGCGTCATTGCCGCGGTGGCCATCGTCTTCGCGCTGGTCAACGTCCTGGGCAGTGCCTCCAAGACCTACCCGGTGCCCAACCTCGCCGGCATGACGGCGGACGAGGCCCAGACGGCCATCACGCAGGACGGGCACTTCAAGATGGGCGAGACCAAGGAGAGCTACTCCAGCAGCGTCGAGCAGGGCAAGGTCATGGACCAGGACCCGCGCGCTTCTCGCCAGATGCCTGAGGGCACCACCATCAACATCGTCATCTCCAAGGGCGAGGAGCCCAAGGAGCAGGTCAGCGTGCCCAACCTCACCAACATGACGCCCAAGGAGGCCCAGGAGGCCTGCACCAAGGTGGGCCTGACCGCCGTCGCGGGCGACGAGGTCGAGGACGACAACATCGAGGAGGGCCGCATTGCCAAGCAGGACGTGGAGGCCGACTCCTCTGCGGAGAAGGGCACCAAGGTGACCTACCACATCTCCAAGGGCACGAGCCAGGTCGTCATTCCCAACGTGGTGGGTGACTCCGAGGACAGCGCCACCACCACCCTCAAGAACGCCGGCTTTGAGGTGAGCGTCCAGTACAGCGAGAGCTCCGACAGCGTGGGCAAGGTCATCAGCACCAGCCCCAAGAACGGCAACTCCGCGACCAAGGGCAGCACCGTCACCATCACCGTGGGCAAGGCGCCCTCCAAGGTCAGCGTGCCCAGCGTCCTCGGCATGACCTACTCCGACGCCGCCGACAAGCTCAAGGCCAACGGCTTCTACGCCGGCCTTGCCAGCGGCTCTAGCAGCAACGGCATCGTGACGGCCCAGTCCGAGACCACCGCCACCAAGGGCGACACCATCTACCTCACCACCAAGGTGGAGTCCAGCAGCAACGGCGGCTCCGGCAGCAACGGCGGCGGAACCGGAACCAACGGCAGCGGCACCAACGGCACGGGCAGCAGCACGCAGCAGTAGGGCCTGCGACAGAGGCTCAGACAAGCCGGGACGCGCATTCCACCAGGATGCGCGTCCCGGCTTTTGCCTTAGGGCAACTAGCTGCGCATTTACAATTTCATGAGCGATTTTTTGGCCCATCTCTACACTTTTATGAGCGAATCATTGGCTCTACAGTGCATTTTTATGAGGGAATCGGCGCCACAGGACCGGCCGACGCCGCCCGCGTGGTGTCTGACAGTTCGTGACTCCCTCGCGGCATCTTGTTGCCGCCAACCTCCCCCGTCCAATAATCGGGAGCAGAATTGCCCTACTCAGATAGGGAGGAGAACCATGAATGTCACGCGTAGGGGCCTGTTGGGTCTAGCGGCACTTGGAGCGGGAAGCCTTGCCCTCTCCGCCTGCCAGTCTGGCGATAAGGGCGCGCAGGCCGGCAACGTCACGGCGCTGGCATCCCTTGCGCCAGGCGACGACTACTCCAAGGACGACTCTGGTCGTAGCGCGACCTACCAGACAAAGGGACGCGAACTTCTCACCGGGCTTGGCAGCTTCGAAACCATCTGCCAGCCGCGAGCCGCCCAAGGTCGCGTCGAGCAGCTCACGTACCAGACGCACTCCTACGTCTGGGAGGAGGCAAATCCCGGCCAGGAGTTTCTTGTTAGCAAGGTCATCAACGTGTGGCTTCCGGCTGACTACGACGCCAGCCGCACCTACGACGTTCTGTACCTCATGCACGGCACCGGGCACGAGGGGGCCGGCTACTGGCTCACAGACGAGGAGGACTGCCACGGCACCCAGACACGCGGCCTGCTGGACGGTATGGTTGAGGACGGCCTCATCAAGGATGTCATTGTGGCGTGCCCGTCCTACTACTCCTTCCCTGCCGGAGAGGAGCCCGCTGACGTCCTGGCCTACCACCAGGCAGACCCTCACGCTGATGACTGGCCGCGCCTCTTCTGGAAGGAGCTGCGCGAGAGCGTGATTCCGCTGGTGGAGTCCACCTATCCCACGCACGCGGCCGGCGACGTCTCTGACGCGGGCCTTGCGGCAAGCAGAGACCACAGGGCCTTTGCGGGTCTTTCTCGCGGATCCATGACCAGCGTGAACAGCGCCATGATGCACTGCCTGGACCTCTTTGGCTGGATAGGCTCCTACTCCGGCATCTGGGCGGACTTTGACGAGTTCAGGGACATCCTCGAAGGCCAGTACGCCGCCCAGCCCGTGCGCTACTGGTACAACGGCAACGGCAGCAAGGACTTCTCGCTCCAGAACCACGAGGAGTTCAGGGACAACGTGCTGGGCCAGATGGGCGACCGCTTTGCAGACGGCCAGAACTACTGCTGGGTGAGCTTCCCCGGCGGTACCCACGACTACAACTGCTGGGCCCTTGACCTCTACAACTCCCTCCTGGCCTTCTTCTAGGCGAGAAGAGCAGGCGAGAAGCCCGCAAAACATAAGCAGGCCAGAGGAGACAACCCCTCTGACCTGCTGTTCTTTCTGGTGCCCCCGGGCCGATTCGAACGGCCGACACCCGCTTTAGGAGAGCACTAGTTAGACTATAAAACTATGAAGCTACAATACTATATGTATTGCATACTATACATATAGTTACCTGCACTTATGCCATTTGCGTTTGTTTCAATCACCTGTTATCTTGCATGTCATTCAACGGATAAAGCACCTCGAATCGCTGGCTCAGACACCGTAGACACCAGCTGTTGGGAGGACGACATGCGGGAGTACCGAATGGGCTACGTCTACAAGGAGCCCAGAAAGGGGAAGTGGCGCGGCGTTGTCCGCTATCGCGACATCAGCGAATATCAAGACGACTCGAAAATGTCATCAGGAGGCGTTTGGAGGCGTACTACGCGCCTGTTTGACATCAAGTGCTATCCTGACAGCCAACGTGGCAAGAAAAGGGCGCAAATCGCCCTGAGGGCCTTTGTCGAAGAACTTGAGCACAACGAGTCGAGACGCCCGGCTATGCCGGCGCCACCGCAGAAAGAGCCCCTATCCCCAGAAGCGGGCCCAAGCGTTTCCGAGTACGTTCACTACTACCTCGACGAGAAGCTGCCCGGGAGCAAGCGCATCGAGAAGTCGACGATGAACGGGTACCTTCGTCTGGCGAAGAAGATTGATGCCGAGTGGGGCGGGTGGGAGATTGGGAGCGTCCCAATCGGGGAGCTCCGCCCACACATGGTTGAAGAGTGGAGAAACGCCGTCGCGGGGGCCTACAAGCCAAGCACGGTCCGCAATGCCTTGAGGCTGCTGAGGGTCGCCCTGGAAGCAGCCGTCATGGAGGAGCTGATCGACCGAAACCCGGCATCAGGAATTACGGCTCCGCAAGACCGAGAGAGGGAAATCAACTACCTCGATGCGGGCGAGCGAAGCCGCCTGCTGGCAGACCTGAACCAATCCCTTTCCGGAACCGACGGACAGGCGAACGAGAGCGCCGCATACGCACTGGCCACAAAGCTGGCGCTCCTGACGGGCATGCGGGAGGGGGAGGTGTGCGGCCTTAGGTGGATGGACGTCGATCTTGAGGCAAAGACCCTAGCCGTGCGCGAGTCCATCGGACGCGACGGCACGGACATCTACGTCAAGGGCACCAAGAGCACAAGCAGCAAGAGAACCATCCCCATAACCGACGACCTGCTTGACGACCTCCTCCACCGGAAGATGCTCGACAAGGAACTTGCGAGGGTATGCGGCATCGCCTGGTCGGAATCGTACTACGTCCTCGGCAGCTCCCTGTGGTCAAAAAGAGGGTCCGATCGAACATGCCCCGACCCCAGGCTCCTGTGGCGCGCATGGCGACGTAGGGCCCAGAGGCTCCACCTCACGGGCGTCACGGGCAAGACCCCCTGTTTCCATGACCTAAGGCACACCTTCGCCACGGTCGCCGCCCACAGCGGAATCTCAGAGACGAGCCTGAAAGAAATACTCGGCCACGACAACGTCACGACAACTCACCGCTACTACATCGGCGTTGACGATGAGGCGAACCGACGCGCCATGGAGACCGTAATGGCCGTCATGGCAGCACCCCGAGAAGCCGCTCGCCAGGAAGGAAAATAGGTGCAGGATGAAGAAGCAAATCGCTGGAGAGTCGCCCATGATTGGCCCGCGCGAGGGCGCAGAGATTGCCGGAATCTCGTATGAGACGTTCTGCCGCCTATGCCGACAGGGCGCTATCAAGGCCGTGAAGGTCGGAGACCAATGGCGAGTTCAGCGAAGCTGGCTACTCAAATGGCTCGAACTTGAGGAGTAGCCATGCCGAGCGAAGGCGGAAGAAAAGCCAATGAGCATCACCAGCAATGACCGGAGCGAAAGCCTCACACGCCCTGCCCGGAAAGTAGGCCACCCAAATCATCTCGGTCCCGCGCCCTACCCAACGATGAACCGGCAGCTCCTGGAATGGCAGACAAGCTGCACGAACGCCGCACTCGACCTCTGCTCCGGCGACAAGCGCTCCCTGCGCTCGGTCCTCATGCTGATTCAGTACGCCGCCCGGTTCGCCAGCACGAAAGGCACGCTCGATGACGGACGCCAGTTCTGCGAGATGAGCCGCAGGCAACTCGCAAGCGAGCTCGGCTGGTCTCAGGGCCGCGTCACACGGGCCCTCACGCTGGCAGAGCCCTTTCTCCGCAGAATAACGCCAGGCGAGGGCTCCTCCCCTTCCGTCTACGAATTCGTCGGCATACTTCCAGTCGAGGGCAAGGGGCCTGGCGAGAAGCGCGTTGGCGCAGGCCCCGCCCAAAACAGGGGAGAGACTGCCGTTTCCGCCTCTACCAACGCCGAGGATGAGCCTCAGTCGGATGCGGATGGAGTGACGGAAGGGGGAGAAGACGAAGCGACTCTGCGAGAGTCCTTTAGGCAGTTTCTCCTTGCATTCGGCGCGGGGTGCGGCAAGCGGGAGGCCGACACCTTCGTCAGGTTCTGCAAGCGCGTCGATGAGGGGTTCGCACCCAGGGCCATCATCGATGCCGCCAAGCGCTACCGCACGGAACCCCTCCCATCAGACTTTGCGCAGCGATGGCGCTATCCGTTGAAGTTCCTCGATGACGACAGGCAGTTCCCTGCGTACTGCAGAAAAAGTCGGCAGGGCGGCGAGAGGCGGACGTGGTCCCTTTCCCGCGCAAAGGTCACCCCCTGCATCGAGCGCTCACAGCATGCGGTAGTCGTCTATGGGCCGAGCGCGAGCCAAACGCTGATGATCGACCTTCCCGAAAGCCTCCGCGGAGCAGACGAGGGCACTGTCAGAAATTGGCTCATTCGGAATCACGAAGACGAGATACTGCGAGAATTCGGAATCAAGATATCTGCTGCATAGACCGAGCTTACACGAGAAGCCGTTAGGCCGAGAGCCAAGGGGCGGCCGTGGCACCTCGAACTCACTTTCGGCAAGGCGGAGGCCTACCGCAACGGGAGAAAGGGGTCGACATGGACGTGAGCGAGATACTCGGGCCCGAGGAGCTTGACTTCGAGGTGCCGGAGGACCTGGCATACGCGATAGACGAGCTCATCGCCGCGCTGGCGAGGGACGACCAGGCGAACCTCGACTGCTACCTGAACGAGGTCGAGGGCGCAGCCCGCAGCGTGTCGGAGGACGACGACGCGTGGGTGCGCTGGTACTACTGCGACTTCGGCTGGAGGAAGGAATGAGGGACCCGAGCCCAGCCACCCCAGCGCACGGTACGCGCCGGAACCACCGCGTCCCGGGGCCTCGTGAGGGTGCGGCGGCACCCCCTCCCAAGGCCCCGGGACGCTCTCGCACCGGGAGGACACCGGTGCTCACCGACTTCGTCGCCCTCCGGGTTGCAAGATGTACGTAGTGTGTCCACAAATCCACCTATCCGGTGAATTTATCTCCACCCTACGGTCTTGCCCCGACCATCCCTAGCGGATGCCGGGGAACGCGTCCCGCGCGAGCCGACAGACGAAGCGTGAGGTTCATCTTCTTATGCCGGTTCCAGGGACACGATTCGCAAAACAAGAAAGGTGAGACAACCGAATGCTGGACAACAAAACCGCCGAAGTTCACTTTCGCGTCACGCCACGAGAGCGAGACCTGCTCCGCAAGAAGGCGAAGAGGGCGCACATGTCCGTCTCGGACTACGTGCGGAAGATGCTCATCCACGGGGACTGCAATGTGACGGTCATCAGCACCGATGCCCTCGATGCCATCGACCTTGAGCTGACGAGGCGGGGCACCAACCTCAACCAGATGATGAAGTTCCTCAACACTTATGGCGAGAGGGCGTATGACGCCGACGAGGTCGCACGCGTCCTGGACCACGAGTACGAGGTTCACGAGCAAGTTCGGAGTGCGCTCATCTCGCTTCGGCACGAGGCGGAGGCGCACCACGTCGTCATCGACACCAACGTGCCCGAGTACGACGAGGATGACGAATGGCGATAGGTCGGACCAGTCGCACGGTACGCGCCGGAACCACCGCGTCCCGGGGCCTCGTGAGGGTGCGGCGGCACCCCCTCCCAAGGCCCCGGGACGCTCTCGCACCGGGAGGACACCGGTGCTCACCGACTTCATCGCCCTCCGGGTTGCAAGATGTGGAAAGTGTACGCACAATCCGCCTAACGGCGGAGTTGCCCATACCCTTCCATCTTGCCCCGACCATCCCTAGCGGATGCCGGAGAACGCGTCCCGCGCGGACCGCCAGACGAGGCACAAGGTTCAGTTTCTTATACCGACCACGAGAGGCGCGACTCGCAGAAACAGGAAGTCGCGAGAGAGCGGCAGCGGCACCGCCCATTTTCAAAACCGGGAAACACGAAAGCGAGGTGCGGGGAACATGGAAAGCAAAAGCGCAAGAATCTACATCCGCGTCGCGCCGCACGAGCGCGACCTTCTCCGCAAAAAGGCAAAGCGTGCCGGGCTCTCCGTCTCCGAGTACGTCCGCAGCTCAGCCGTCTACGGAGACCGACCGGTCACGGTCATCGACATCAAGCCGCTCGTGCGGCTGAACTGGGAGCTGACCAAGCACGGCGCCAACCTCAACCAGATGGTGAAGTTCCTCAACACCTATGGCGAGAGGGCGTGTGATGCCGACGAGGTCGCACGCGTACTCGACAGGGAGACGGACGCGCTCGACAAGGTCGGCGAAGCCCTCATATCGCTTCGCCAGGAGGCCGAGGCGCATCACGTGATCATCAACCTTGACGCGCCCGAGTACGACGAGGACGAGGAGCGATGACGAAACGTACCGACCGCGGGGATTCGCCACAGCATGTCGGATGCGCGGTCCACATGATGATTTTATATGTATAATATGCATATGATTACCGATGGGTACATAGACTTCGAGTGGGACGACCGCAAGGCGTCGATTAACGAGAGCAAGCACGGCGTCACGTTCGACGAGGCGGCAGACGCGTTCTCGGACCCGTGGTCGCTCGTCATGCCCGACCCGGACCACTCCGACACCGAGGAGCGCTTCCTCCTCATAGGGATGGACCTGCGCTCGCGCGTCCTGACGGTAGTGCACTGCGAGCGTGATGGTGGCGCGAGGGTGCGCATCATATCGGCGAGACGGGCGACCAGGAACGAGGCCGCCGACTACTGGAGGTGCAGACAATGAGGGAAGAGTACGACTTCTCCAACGCGGTGCCGAACCCCTACGTCGGCAGGGTGCGCCGCCGCGTGACCATCAATATCGACGGCGACACTGTCGACTACTTCAAGGCGGAGTCAGATCGTACGGGTGTGCCCTACCAGACGCTCATAAACGTCTACCTCGGCCAGTGCGCCCGCGAGCAGAAGCACCTGGAGTTCGCATAGGCACTAGAAGCAGCCTGACAAAGAGCGATTGGCGATAGCACCACAGCGGCCCTGGCACGCATCGTGCGCCGGGGCCGCTTCATATCCGGACAGGTTACTTGGTAGCGCCGCACCCTGAGCAGACGTAACCTGTCGTCACTGTTTCGTCCCAGGCAGCAGAATCAACAACTGTTTCTGACCAAGCTGCCTTGACTAGCACGTCCTCAGACCAACCAGCCTTGACGGTTACTGGTTTCGTGGACCACGATCCGCAGTTGCCACCGTTCAAAAGGGAGTTCTCAAAGTGTGAATCTTCGTTGCCAGTGATGTCGGCACCACAGTTGTTGCAAATATGACGATACTCGACAACAGGATCGTGGTAGACCGTTTGATACTCCGCAGGGTGGTTGACGACATGCGTCACGGCATCGTGATGAACGGTCTTGGTAATCGGAATGTTGTAGTTGTGAGTGTGGGACGGCGACGGGGCAGGCGTGGACCCACCGCTAGAGCTGCCACCTGAGTTCCCGCCGGTGCTACCGCCTGATGGCTGCGACGGGGCGG
>ERZ1034980.152-NODE-152-length-60604-cov-129.616542_pt1 | contig 60604 bp, 88 predicted proteins | sample MGYA00520622_ERZ1034980 | MGnify/ENA primary metagenome ERZ1034980 (study PRJEB33766, sample SAMN09781791) | gut metagenome | biome: gut microbiome | host: Homo sapiens | place: Madagascar | study: EMG produced TPA metagenomics assembly of the PRJNA485056 data... | reverse complement strand
AAAATCTCCAGAGGGTGATTTTTGGGGAAGTTGATTCCTCAGCATAAACCGGATTTTGGTTGTTTATGGGAAATACACCGAATCCGATGATATTTACGGCGCTGTGAGGGGGTATTTGGAGGGAATAAGGGTAACAAAATAAGGTACGGCTACACTTCTCTTTTTATTCTCCTTTCGAGAAGTACCCTTATTCCCCGCAAAAACTCTCTCACTAAATCCAGAAAGGAGTGGTAAAGTATGGCAAGACGTGCATCTACTGGAGAGAAACCGGTGATGCGAAGAGCAAGAAGCCCGGAAGCACGAGAAAAACAGCTGATTGCATTAGCCATGGATTGTGCTGAAGAGCAGCTGATGAACCATACGGCCAGTAGCCAGGTAATTACGCATTATTTGAAGCTTGGAACTGCTCAGGCAAAGCTTGAACTTGAAATGCTGAAAACACAGCAGAAATTAGCGGAAGCAAAAACTAAAAATATTGAAAGCGCAACCCAGACCGATGAAATGGTACGAAACGCAATCAATGTATTTAAGGTTTATGCTGGGTACCATGACGATGAAGATTAGAAGTTATACTGAACTTTGCAAATTTAAAAGTTTTGAGGAGCGGTTTGAATATTTGCGGCTTGATGGAATTGTTGGTGATGAAACATTTGGATGGGATCGATATTTAAACCAAGTTTTTTATAAAACTAGAGAATGGCGAGAACTGCGGGACCGGGTAATATGGCGCGACAAATGCTGCGATATGGGAGTTGCTGGATACGAAATTCCAAAGCGACCGATAGTGCACCATATGAATCCGCTGACAAAAGAAGACATTTTGGAAAAAAGCGAATTTTTGTTAAATCCTGAGTATTTAATTACGGTAAGCCACAATACCCATAACGCGATTACCTATGGGAATCAAGATTTACTGCAAAAACCGGTATTGGAGCGCAGCGTAAATGATACCTGCCCATGGAAGAGGTGAGAGAATTGGAATCTATCTTGAATAGCGTAAAAAAGATGATTGGCATTGACCAAGATTATACTGTGTTTGATGTGGACATTATTACACATACAAATACAGCATTTAGCATTTTGCACCAGCTGGGTGTTGGACCAGATGAAGGGTTTGAAGTTACCGATAATACCCAGACGTGGACTGATTTTATGGGCGATGACCCAAGACTTAATTTTGTAAAAAGCTGGGTGACACTAAAAGTAAAAATGCTGTTTGACCCGCCGCAGAGTTCGGCTTTGATTGATTCGGCAAACAGATTGTTGAATGAACTCGAATGGCGAATTAATGTTAGCGCTGACCCAAAAGACTAAGGAGGTGAATAATCAAAATGCCGAATTATAATTGCGAGATGTGGCATTGGGGTATCCCCGGAATGAAATGGGGGCAACGGCGATATCAGAATAGAGATGGAACCTGGACCAGCGCCGGAAAAGTACGACGGCGTGGAGAAGAAGGGCATACTAGATATGCCACGCGAGAAGAGATTGATGCTAAGAAAAAACAGGTAATGCAGGGGCACAATGCGAAAGAATTGTATAAGTATAAAGATCTGTTTGACGACAAGGAATTCAGTGACGCTTATAAACGGCTTTTGATGGAAAAACAGGTAAAAGACCTTATTCCGAAGCAGGTAAACAAAGGCGAACAAATTATTGATAGTACAATCAAATGGGGTAAAAAAGCAAGCGATTTGATTAACACTGCCTCAAATTTATATACAAGCATTGATAAGGTTCAGAAGCTTTTGGAAAGTAAAACTAATTAAAAGATTTTATTTTTGGCGAATGGTCATTTTATTTTATAGTTTGGCCGATTTTGCTTAAGAAGACGGAGAAGATACATTATGGCATTATCGAATACGGCTGTGCCGAAATATTACGGCCGGTTCCGTGAGGCTGTAATGAGAGGCGAAATACCGGTTTGCAAAGAGATCAGCATGGAAATGAACCTGATCGATGATTTGATTGCAAATCCGGGTATTTATTATGATGAAGATGCTGTTGAAGGCTGGATTAAATACTGTGAAGGAGAACTTACTTTAACTGATGGTTCCGATGTAACACTATTGGATAGTTTTAAGCTTTGGGGCGAACATATCTTTGGTTGGTATTACTTTGTTGACAGACAGGTATTTGTACCCGATGAATACGGGGAAGGTCATTTCGAGTTAAAACGGTTAAAGAAGCGCTTAGTAAATAAGCTGTATTTAATTGTTGGGCGTGGCGCTGCTAAGAGTTTGTTTGATAGTTTTATACAAAGCTATTATGAGAACATTGATATGAGCACAACGCACCAGATTACAACAGCGCCAACTATGCGACAGGCTGATGAAATCATGAGCCCGCTGCGAACGGCAATTACACGAAGTAGAGGACCTCTGTTTAAGTTTTTAACCGCCGGCAATTTGCAGAATACAACGGGTAACCGTGCAAACCGACCTAAATTGGTAAGTACGAAAAAAGGTATTGAAAATATGTTGACCGGAAGCCTTTTGGAAGTGCGGCCGATGAGCATTAACAAATTGCAGGGATTGCGCTGTAAGATTGCCACGGTTGACGAATGGCTAAGCGGCGATATTCGAGAAGATGTAATTGGCGCAATTGAGCAGGGTGCAAGTAAGAACCCTGATTATTTGATTGTAGCAACGTCTAGTGAAGGTACAGTGCGAAACGGCAGTGGCGATACGATCAAAATGGAATTGATGAAAATCCTGAAAGGAGAGTACATCAACCCCCATGTTGGAATTTGGTGGTATAAGCTTGATAGCGTAGATGAAGTCGCCCGGCCGGAAATGTGGTTAAAAGCAAACCCGAATCTTGGAAAGACTGTAACCTATGAAACTTATCAGTTGGATGTGGAACGCGCAGAAAAGAATCCGAGTGCTAGAAATGATATTTTGGCAAAGCGTTTTGGATTGCCAATGGAAGGGTATACCTACTTCTTTACTTACGAAGAAACACTGCCGCACGGAAAGCAAGATTTTACTGGTATGAGTTCCAGTCTTGGGGTTGACTTGAGCCAGGGAAATGACTTTTGTGCTTTTACATTTTTGTTTCCATTGGGTGGAGAACGATTTGGTGTTAAGACGAGAAATTATATTTCGAGTTTAACATTGGATAAGTTGCCCTTGGCCATGCGAAATAAATACCAAGAATTTTTGGATGAAGGCAGCCTTATAGTAATGGATGGGGCGATTTTGGATTTGAGCCTTGTGTACGAAGATTTGGACCGACACATTGAAAGTATGGAATATGACGTAATGTGTGTTGGTTATGACCAGTACAATGCTAAAGAATTTATGGAACGCTGGGCAACGGAGAACGGGCCATTTGGTATTGAGAAAGTTATTCAGGGCGCAAGAACGGAAAGTGTACCGCTGGGCGAACTGAAAAAGTTAGCCGAAGAAAGAATGCTATTGTTTGACGAAGAAATGATGACGTTTACGATGGGTAACTGCATTACGATTGAAGATACGAACGGTAACCGTAAGTTACTAAAAAAGCGATATGAAGCAAAAATTGATGCCGTTGCAGCGTTGATGGATGCTTTTGTTGCGTATAAATTAAACAAGGAATCATTTGAATGATGGGAGGGCCAGGTCTTTATGCGGATCTTGGAATTTGAAGTGAATGGGCAAGTGCTGCGAAGAACGAATGAAGCGGAAAAGATCGTGGCCGGAAGTAAAAATTATTTGGTTTGCAATTTTAAGATTGCAGATCATGACTGGATTGGGAAGAAAATGGTTGCGGTATTCAACAATGATGCAGTAGCTGTAAAGCAAAACCTTTGTAAAGTACCAGAAAGCGTCGAAAATAAGAAGAGCTTTAAGGTACAGCTTGTTGGGGCGGATGAAAAGGGCGAACGGATTGTAACAAATAAAGTGCTGATTGAGCAGGTGATCTGATATGAATATTGACGAAGTATTGGCTAAAATGGATACGCTTGATGCTAATGAAGAGGAAATCCAGTATATTATTGATGAGAACCTGCGCGTAATCAGTATCCCTCCGCTTGGTGTGGTTCTAGGCGTTGAAGGAGATAAAGATGTAAACAGTGCAAAATTCAAAATGGTTCGGTATTATAAAGGAATTGACCTAAGTAAATTTGAAATCCGAATTAATTTTGCGAATGCTAACGGTGATTTGAGTTATTACACCGTTAAGAACCCAATTGTTACGGATGATACTTTGACTTTTGAGTGGTTGGTTGGCTACTTGGCGACAAAATACAAGGGAACTGTTCGGTTTGTTGTGCGCATGATCACAACTGATGCTTCGACAGGCGAAGTGCAGCAGGCGTTTGATACTACAGTTGGTGAAGCGCGGAGCCTGGAAGGATTGCTTGTTGATACACCGACCGATGAGAAAGTATATGATATTGTTGCACAGTTGAAAGCTGATTTGACTGACCATGTAAATAATTTGATTGAAACCATTCCAGATGATTATAGCGAACTGACCCAGAAAGTAGAAGATAATACTTCAGGGATTAGTGAGCTAAAGGAAGATGTTAGCCAGCTATCGGATGAGCGGAATTTCATTCCTATTAAACTTTCTTTTTCCGATAATGTTGGTAAGTATATTAACACTAAGGGTACGATTTCAACAAATAAATTATTCAGTATCTCTGACTTAATCCCCATCGAATTAGGAAATAAGAAAATGAGGATTACTTTTAAGAGAGCAAATCCAAGCATCGCAAGGTGCGCTTTTTTGAAAAAGGATGTTCTATCTAACGATAATGTGATTAGTTTTTTTGCGAATGGAGATAGTGGAACATTCGATATAGAAATTCCAGAAGGTGCAAAATATGTCGTTGTAAATTCCGATACTGATGAACGAGGGCTAACAGAAAACGGATATCCTAAAGCTAGATTTTTTCCGTCTTCGGCAAATGTGGACGAATTAGCTGAAAGCGTAAATGCTTTAGATACTAAAGTAAGCGAAATTTCCGAGAAATTGGCTGATAGTGATGTGGAAACCGTAATTGAACCAATATACGAAAAATATTTAGGCAAATATGTAGATTCAAATGGTAGAATTTCTACTAATTCCGCTTTTGATACGTCAGATCCTATCAGAATTGATGAATCGGTTAACAGAATTAAAGTTGAAGTTGATGTAGGTAACAAATATATAAGCCGAATCGCTTTTCTTTCATCCGATTCGCTTACAGAAAAGAATATAATATGGAGTTCGATAGATACCGTAAAACCAGTTGCAGAGTATGAAGTCCCGAATGGTGCCAAATATTTCTGTATTGCTAAAGATGTTGATGAAAGAGGAAATGCACATGATGATTATCCTCATGTCATTACTGTATCAACGAAGAAAAGTGAAATATCAGACTTGCGTGATAAAATTGCCGTAATAGAAAGAACTAATAGAAAACCTGCATTGAATATCGGTTCTAAAATTTATGCTGTTGTTGGGGATACTCTACAGATTTTCAAAAAAAGCATTGTTGATTCACTTGGTATTTCATATATCATGAAAATTGAGTCTGCCAAGGGTCGTGTATATCCAAGATATTGGGAGTACACACCGAATGCTAATGATGTAGGAAGCAGCGAAATAAAGTTTTCATTACTGAATGCAGATGGTTCTGTAATAGATGAAAGAATAGTATCGCTCATTACAGTAAATGCATCAAATACATCTAAAAATATATTGAACATTGGTGACTCAACTATGGCAAATGGTGAAATTCCAATCGAATTATCACGAAGAATCAAGGGAACGAGTGGTGTCGCAACAACCCCGACAGCGCTTGCACTATCTAACATTAATGTGGTTGGTAGAATTAAAAACGGAGATAAAACTGTCGGGTGGGAAGGTACTGGCGGTTGGACTTATACAAATTATACATCACAAGGTTCAAGGGCTGTTAGATTCCAAGTTACAAATGCACAGAGCATAACAGTTAAAGACTTGATAAGAATTGGTGCTACTAATTCCTATGGATATTATCAATTTGAAGTTACAGAAGTAAATGTTACAAACGGAACTGGCAATATCAGAGCGGTATTTAGTTATGCAACACCTTATTCATCAAACTTTTTGAATGAGGTATCGGCAAGCGGAAATCTGACGAACGCAAATAACTCTGTTGTAGGCTCTTACTTGTCATTCACCGAAGAATTTTATCAACCGTTTTGGAATTCAACCGCAAATCAGTTCGATATTAAAACGTATGTGAATGATTATTGTGGAAACAAGGTCGATTATATATTCATCCTATTAGGCATTAACTCTTTGTATGGCACTAAACCTTTCGCAAGCGTCGATAGTGTTTTAGACTCTTGCAAAAATTTATTGAGAAGAATTCATACTGATTTGCCAAATACAAAGATATTGCTTTCCACAAATAATCTTATATCACAAAATGGCGGTCTTGGTTTTAATTATAATGCACAAACTTATTTTGGTCAGTATGATGTGACAGTGATCAATCATCTTATTTTTGACATGAATAAAGCATATTACACGCTTGAAACTGACACGGAGTTTATGCAATACGTTGAGATTGTAAATACCCATGCACAATTTGATGCAGACAACGCATTTCCAACCATAATCAAAAACGTAAACACGAGGTCTGGTGAAACTGAAAGTATTGGAACTAATGGAGTGCATCCTACAAATAATGGATATTGGCAGATTGCGGATGCAGAATTTAGAGCGTTGCTTGCGAATTAATTAACTAAATAAGGCTTTATCTAACCAATATTGGAGGTTCTTATGAATAAAAAATCGTCAGCATCAGACGTGGCGTTAGAGATTTGTAATAAATTAGGCATCGAATGCCATAACGGTACTGGATGCTGCACAGTCAATGGAATCGAAATTGATGAATTTTTGCGACTTAGTACAGAACCACTTGAATATAAGGGGTACAAAACTATTCCGAAACTATCGATATTGGATGGAGTTTTTTATGGAAAAATTGCCGCCATCAAAGATTTGGTCACATGGCAATCAGATACTGTAGAAGGAATCACGAAAGAATTTCATTCCTGCGTAGATGATTACCTAGATTTTTGTAAAGAAATTGGTAAAGAACCAGAAAAACCAGAAGTAAAATAAAAATCAAAATGGATTGCCCAGTTTGGAGCGTAACGCTTTGAGCTGGGCTTTTTTGTTTTTGAAGGGAGGTGGGGGTTTGGAGGAAGAGATGCGATTTGGGGACCGGTTGAAACACGCTTGGAATGCATTTATGAACCGAGATCCCCCGGTAAATTATTGGAAGAGCGGACCGGGATACAGTATAAGGCCAGACCGGCACAGAATTATTAGTGGAAATGAGCGAACGATCATCAATTCCATTTATAACCGAATTGGTGCAGACTGTGCCGCGATTGACATTTACCACGTGCGGTTAGACAAAAATGACCGATACAAGGAGAAAATTGAGAGTGGGTTAAATGAATGTTTGAATCTAAATGCCAACATTGACCAGACCGGACGTGCTTTTAAGCAGGATATTGTGATGAGCATGCTGGACGAAGGCTGTGTTGCGATGGTACCGGTGGAAACCACGCTGAACCCTGATTCTACAGCAGGTTACGATATTACCAATATGCGAACCGGAAGAATTCTGGAATGGTACCCAAGTGATGTGCGGGTTGAAGTTTATAACGAAAAAACCGGTAAACGGGAAGAATTAGTAGTTCCGAAAAAGACGGTTGCTATTATTGAAAACCCGTTTTATGCCGTTATGAATGCACCGAACAGCACGATGCAGAGACTGATCAGAAAACTATATTTGTTGGATGCTGTGGACGAAGAAGCAAGTTCTGGGAAGCTCGATTTGATTATTCAGCTGCCATATGTTGTGAAGAGTGAGACCCGTAAGCGGCAGGCAAATGCACGGCGAGAAGAGCTTGAAAACCAGCTGGCAAACAGTAAATACGGGGTTGCTTATGCTGATGGCACGGAAAAAGTGATCCAGTTGAATCGGAGCCTTGATAACAACTTGCTGAAGCAGATTGAGTATTTGACCAATTTGGCCTTTGCGCAGCTTGGCATTACCCAAGGTATTTTGGACGGAACCGCTGACGACAAGACGATGCTGAACTATTACAGCAGGACCGTTGAGCCGATTATGGCGGCCATTACCGATGAGATGAAGCGGAAATTTTTGACGAAGACTGCCAGAAGCCAACGACAGACGCTGCTGTATTTCCGTGATCCGTTTAAGTTGGTACCGGTTAATGACATTGCTGAAATCGCCGATAAATTTACCCGTAATGAGATTATGACATCCAACGAAATTCGCCAGACGATTGGCATGAAGCCTTCTGATGATCCTAAGGCGGACGAATTGCGAAATAGTAACATTGCGGAGGCAAAGCAAGATTTGAGCAATCAAAAATCCATACCAACCGAAGATAAGGGAGAGGAGTAAAAATCAAAATGACAAAAGAAAATTATGATTGTCATGGTTGGGCGACACAGTACGGTGTGTTGTGTGGCGATGGCCGAACGATTATGCATGGCGCTTTTGCCGACCAGGATGGTGCGACGGTTCCTCTGATTTGGAACCATAACCATGATGATCCGGCAGATGTATTGGGTCATGCACTGTTGGAAGCACGACCGGAAGGCATGTATACCTATTGCAAATTTAATGATACCAAGAATGGTAAGACTGCTAAAGAGTTGGTAAAAAACCAGGATATTACCTCTTTTAGTATTTACGCAAATAAATTGCAGTACAAAGGTGACCGGCGTTCTGGTAATGTGCAGCACGGTATGATTCGGGAAGTGAGCCTGGTACTGGCTGGCGCAAACCCGAAAGCAGGCATTGAACCAGAATTGCTGCACGGCGAAGAGAGCGAAGATGCGGCTTTTATCTGTTGTACTGATGAAAATACTGCTTTTTGCGAAAGCTTGGAGCATGATGACACAAAGCCGGCAGAGGAAAAACCTGGTGAAGAAAAAACCGCAGAAGAAGCAAAGAAACCTGAAGATGAGGAAACCGTGCAAGATGTGTTTGACAGCATGACGGACCGCCAGAAGAAGGTTGCCTATGCTGCGATTGCGGTAGCAGTAGATGCTGCAAAAAATAACGATGAAGCGAAACACAATGATGAGGAGGATGGCAATATGAAAGAAAATATTTTTGATAAGGGCAGTGCCCAGCATGAAGATGTACTGACCCACAGCGACATTGAAACCATTTTTGACACTGCCAAGAAAGGCCGACTGACCCTGAAAGAAGCTTGCGAGAACTTTTTGAGCCACAAGGCAAATTATGGGATTGACGGGATTGATGCTTTGTTCCCGGAATACAAGGAACTGAACAATCCGCCCAAATTTATTGACCGCGACCAGACCTGGGTTGGCAAGGTTATGAACGGTGTTAAGCATTTGCCGTTCAGCCGCGTAAAGACCAGCTTTGCTGACATTACTGCGGATGAGGCACGTGCACGAGGCTATACTAAGGGTAAGAAGAAGGTAGAAGAGGTTATTACCTTGGCAAAACGTACTACTGATCCCCAGACTGTTTATAAGAAGCAGAAACTGGACCGTGACGATGTTCTGGACATTACCGGTTTCGATGTTGTTGCGTGGATTAAGAACGAGATGCGCGGTAAGCTGGAAGAGGAACTGGCACGCGCCATCCTGATTGGTGACGGTCGTGACCCCAGCAGCGATGACAAGATTCAGGAGCAGCATATTCGCCCGATTTGGACCGATGATGTTCTGTTTACCATTAAGCGCGAAATTACCGAAGGTGCAACTGCCGCTGCTACTGCTGAGAATATGATGGATGATGCCATCCGTGCCCGTAAGGAGTACAAAGGAAGCGGCAACCCGGTTCTGTTTACGACTGAGGATGTGCTTGCCGAAATGTTGCTGCTGAAAGATAAGAATGGCCGCCGGATTTATACTAGCGTAAACGACCTGGCAACTGCTATGCGTGTGAGCAGCATTATTACTGTGCCTCAGATGGAAGGTTTGACCCGCAGCACTACTGCTGGCAAGACTACCGATACCTATACTCTTTACGGGATTATGGTCAATCTGGCAGACTACAGTGTTGGTGCAGACAAGGGCGGTAGCGTGAACATGTTTGATGATTTCGATATCGACTACAACCAGTACAAGTATCTGATTGAGACCCGTTGCAGTGGTGCACTTACCGTTCCGAAGTCCGCAATCGTATTTGAGACTAAGAAGAGCGTTACCACCGAATAAGTTTGCCTTTTGGTTAATTAAGACTAACCAAAAATCAAAATGGAAGTGAGGAGCCAGGGGAATGCGCAAGTTTTTTGGTGAAATCGGTTACCAGGTGATGGAGGAAACTGCGCCGGGGGTTTGGGAAGAAAAGATCACTGTGCGGCAATATTACGGTGATTGGGTGCGGAGAAAACGCAGGCTCGACACGCCAAATGAAGTGAACTACAGCATTACAATCCAGAACAGTTTGAGCATTGTAGCGGATGCCTTTGCTTTTGAGAATTTTGCAGACATGAGGTATGTGGAATTTAACGGCAGTAAATGGCAAATCAGTGATGTTGAGCTGAATTATCCGCGGCTTGAGCTGACGATTGGGGGGCTATACCAAGATGGGAACGCAAATTGATTTGCAAAAACAGTTTGCAACATTTTTGGCATGCCCATATTCCGGCTCAACTTGCAGGGTGTATTTTCAGCCACCGACCAATACAGTGATGAAATATCCATGCTTTGTTTACAGCCGGGATAATGGAAACCAGTTATTTGCTGATAACAAGACGTACCGATTTAAACAGCGATATCAAGTGACTTATATCAGCAAGAATCCGGATTGTGATGAGGTTATTACAAAAATGTTGACGCTGCCTTATTGCAGCTATGACCGGCATTATGTGGCAGATACGCTGCACCATGATGTTTTTACAATTTATTACTAGAGGAGGAATAGAATATGGCGACTCAAGCTTTGGAATGGGATAAGACCGGTGAGCACTTTTATGAAAGTGGTGTAAGCAAGGGGGTTCTGTACGTACTGAGCGATGAAGGTAAATATGACAATGGTGTTGCCTGGAATGGTTTGACCAATGTGACCGAAACCCCCAGTGGCGCTGAGGAGAATGCGATTTATGCGGATAACATTAAATATGCTTCTCTGCGCAGCACCGAGGAAATTGGCGGCACAATCGAGGCTTATACCTACCCGGACGAATGGAACCAGTGTGACGGTAACGGTGAACTGGTAAAGGGTGTGCATGTTGCCCAGCAGGAGCGCAAGACTTTTGGCCTTTGCTACCGTACTGAGATCGGTAACGACACCAGCACCGAGAGTGATGATGGGTACAAGCTGCACCTGGTATATGGTGCTACGGCAAGCCCCAGCGAGCGCAGCTATGATACCCAGAACGATAATCCCGATGCAGTGCAGTTTAGCTGGGAGTACACCACGAACCCGGTTAATGTTGCGGGCTTTAAGCCGACCAGCCTGATTACCATTGACAGCCGGACTGCGGATAAGGTTAAACTGACCGCTCTGGAAACAATTTTGTATGGTTCTAGCACTGCGGCTGCCCGACTGCCCTTGCCGGATGAAGTGAAGACTTTGATGACTTCCGGCGGCTGATAAAAAATCAAAATGGAGTTTTTTGAAAGGAGAATAAACACATGCGTAAAGAGACAATTACTTACACGGACTATAACAATGTGACCAGAACTGAGGATTTCTTTTTTAATCTGAATGAAGCGGAACTGACCGCACTCCAGTATGGAGTGGATGGTGGCATGAAAGAAATGCTTGAACGAATTGTGAAGAGCAATGATAACAAGCAGATCATGGCGTGCTTCCACGATTTGATTGCAAAAAGTTATGGTGAGAAGAGTCCTGATGGCAGACGTTTTATTAAGAGTGAGGAGTTGAGCGAAGCGTTTATGCAGACTGAAGCTTATAACGAATTGATGCTGCGTTTTATGACCGATGCCAATTATTCGGCTGGGTTTATTAATGATGTGTTGGCCGATGTTACGAAGCGCACTGAGGAACGCAATGCCAAGAAGGGCGAAAATAACACGATTGTACTGCCTGCGCAGAGTTAATTAAAAGAGGTGGACAAGGAATGCTTAAAGTAAAGATTCCAAAAATCGAAGGGGCATGGAATGGTGAAACGTTTGTTGATGTTCCGGAAACGGATTTGATTTTGGAGCATAACCTTGTCTCCCTTTCTAAGTGGGAATCAAAATGGAAAAAACCGTTTTTTGATGGAAAAGAAAAATCAATCGAAGAAACGCTGGATTATGTCCGATGCATGTGCCAAGTAGAACCCGATGATGTAACGATTATCGGCGCTTTACCAATGGATGAACTGCGTCGGATTAATTTATATATTGACGACCCGATGACTGCAAGCGTTTTTAAAAACGACCGGCATAAAGGAAAAATCCAGCAGAAACGGATTACAAGCGAGCTGCTTTATTATTACATGACCGCGCTGAACATTAATTGGGAAGCTGAATATTGGCATTTGAACCGGTTGATTGCGCTGATTAAGACTTGTAACCTGGAGAACGCGCCGAAGAAGAAAATGAGCCAGAATGAAATTTTGAGGCAGAACCGGGAACTGAACGAAAAGAGAAAAGCAATGCTGCATACAAAGGGTTGATTCCCCTTTAGAAAAGGAGTGGAAAAAATGAGACTGAGTAATGGTGATGTGTTGCTGAGTTGGCCGCTGAAAAAGCATGTAATCAGCGCTGGCTGGTGGTATAACAGTGGAATTTTGCACCGGGCTATTGATTTTGGCGACACGCCGGTTGGAACCCCTGTTTATGCTGCTGAGGATGGGATGGTTAGCATTTGTTACCACTGGAATGGTAAAGTAACCCAAGGTAATACCAATAGTTACGGCAATATGGTAAAACTCAGCCATGATGCTTATAAAGGCGGAAGCTTGGAAACTTTGTACGCTCATTTGAGCAAAATTGTGGTAATGAAAGGCCAGAAAGTAAAAGAGGGAGACCTGATTGGCTACAGCGGGCAGACGGGAAATTGCTACGGGCCGCACCTGCACTTTGAAGTGCGATACAAGGGCCAGAGAGTGCATCCGTTGAATTGGCTGGACGACGATTTTACCAGCAAGGTACCCCAGAACCGGTTAGGGAGTTATGTAAGCGTGAAACGAGAAAGCGCGCCTACAGCAAACCGAACGATGCAGCTATTGACGATTGGACCGGTCAGCAGCGGCGATGCGATGAAATTTTATGATTTGGCAAATGAACTGGGGCTTGTGAGTACGGGATTATATAAAGCGGAATATCAGTGAGGAAAAATCAAAATGGTGGTAATACGGCATAGAGGGGATTTGAAAAAGACAAGAAACTTCTTGGAACGAATTGTGCGCCGGAATTACCGGGACGTTTTGAAGAAATATGGACAACGGGGTGTGGATGCCCTGAGTGCAGCAACGCCAGAAGACACCGGAAAAACAGCTGGAAGTTGGGAATATGAAATTGAACAGACCCAAACCGGCTATACGATTGGATTTAACAATACAAACTTGAACCATGGAGTTAGCATTGCCTTACTACTGCAATACGGGCATGGAACAAGAAATGGCGGATATGTGCAAGGAATTGATTATATTAACCCTGCGCTGCGGCCGGTGTTTGAAAAAATGGCGGATGAGGCATGGCAAGAGGTGGTGAAGGAATGAGCACAAGTATCGATCAGCGAATTGTAGAAATGCAATTTGACAATGGTCAGTTTGAACGCGGAGCAAAGCAAAGTATTGAAACACTGGATAAACTGGACAAAAGCCTGGATTTGCGAGAAAGTGCAAAAAACTTGACCGCTTTGAGTGATGCTGGGAAAAATTTTAGCCTGGATGGCGTTGCCAGCGGAATTGAGGTTGTACAGCAGAAATTTACAGCCCTGGAAATTATGGGTATTACTGCTTTGCAGCGAATTACCAACCAGGCGATTACAACCGGCGAAAACCTGGTAAAATCTTTGAGCTTGGACCAGATTGCGGAAGGGTTTGGGAAATATGAACAAAAGACAACCTCGGTTCAGACCATTGTAAATGCTACAGGGGAGAGTATTGATTCCGTTAGTGAGAAGCTGGCAAAGTTAAATTGGTTTACGGATGAGACCAGCTATAACTTTACTGATATGATTGCTAATATCGGCAAATTTACCTCTATGGGCATTGACATGGATACCAGTGTTACTGCAATGGAGGGTATTGCCAACTGGGCGGCTATTAGCGGACAGGGTGTAAACGAAGCAAGCCGTGCCATGTATAACCTAAGCCAGGCGATTGGCGTTGGCGCTGTTAAATTGATGGATTGGAAGAGCATTGAAAATGCTAATATGGCCACCAAGGAATTTAAGGAAACAGCGATTGAGACCGCAAAAGCTCTTGGCGAATTGAATGCACAGGGCAAAACGGCAAAGGGTACCGCTGTTACAGTTGAGAATTTCTCTTCCACTTTGTCTGAAGCTTGGTTTACAAGTGACGTACTGCTGAAAACGTTAAATAAATACGGTGAATATGCCGATCAAGTTTATACTGTTGCAACCGAAAAGGGATTGACCTGTGCGCAGGCAATGGAGCAGGTAAATGGCGAAACCATGAACCTTGGTGAGCGAGCTTTTAAGGCAGCACAGGAAGCAAAGACGTTTACGGATGCGATTAATTCCGTGAAGGATGCGGTGAGCACCGGATGGGCCAATACATTTGAAATTATTTTTGGTAATTATGAAGAAGCCAAGAATATGTGGACCGATTTAGCAAACGATCTTTATGATATTTTTGCTGGCGGAGCGGAAGACCGAAATAACTTTTTGGAAGAAGTTTTTGCCGCTAATACGGCATCGATTGATGAAACGGCCTGGAGTAAATTATTTCAAAATGGAATTAGCGGAGATGCATTCCGTGAGGCTGTAACCCAAACCGCAAAAGCACACGGCATTGCGATTGATGAAATGATTGCCCAGGAGGGAGACTTTCAGGCAACGCTAAAAAAAGGATGGCTTACCGTTGATTTGGTCAAGGAGACGTTGGCTAAATATAATGGCGAGGTTGTTACAAGCACAGAAAGTGTAAACGATAAACTGGCTGAATTTAACGATTTGGCAACAAAAGTTATTAAAGGCAACTATGGAAATGGTGCTGCCCGAAAGAAGGCGCTGGAAGAAGCCGGATACGACTACGCCCAAATCCAGGGAATGGTAAATAAAGTTTTAGCCGGAACCAAGTTGACAGTTGAAGACTTGACGGAAGAGCAGTTAAAAGCCGTTGGTGTTACTGATGAGCAGTCGAAAGCTTTGCAGGAATTGGCAAAGCAGGCTGAAGAGACCGGAACGCCGCTAAACGAGTTGATGGCTGAACTTGACAGACCGAGTGGACGGGAACTGATGATCCAGAGTGCTGCTAATGCGTTGCAGATGGTAAAGCAGCAGATGGAAATTGTAAAGGGAAGTTGGGATGGTGTATTCCCACCGCTTACCGCAAACCAAGTCTATAAGCTCATGCAGCGAATTGAGAAGCTGAGCGAAAAGCTGGTTTTAAGCGATGACAATGTTGATAAATTGAAGCGGACCCTAAAAGGATTATTCAGTGTTTTGGGTATTGTAAAGGATGCGGTAACTAAATTAACAAAAAACGGGCTTAAAGTTTTGAATGCTTTGATTGGCGATGTGAACCTGAATATTTTGGATTACACCAGCAATATTGGGAACCATATTGTTGGGCTGCGGGAGTGGCTGAATACTAATACGAAGCTGAATGCGGTAATTGATAAGGGGACTGGCTTTTTGGTAAATGGTATTACCAAGGTGAAAAGCTTGGCAGCAGAACACCAAGTTTTACAAAAAAGCATTAATGCAGTACGAAATATCCTGAGACTTGCCGTTGAGACTGGAAAGAAATGGTTTAACAGTTTTAAAGAGTTGCCCACCGTTCAAAATGGATTTAAAAAGTTAAGTGAAATGTTCCAGGAAGGGCTAAAAACTGGAAAAGAGCTGATCGACGAGTTTAGCCCAGCATTAGAAGAATTTTTTGAAAAACTGACAAGCACTGACGGAATTACTTTTGACGATATTATTCAGCTGTTTGAGAATTTAAAAATTAGCGGCGGACAGGCCATTGATACTTTAAATCAGAAATGGGAACAATTTACTGGAAATTTAACTGGATTTAAGACAAATATTGATAACACGATTGGACTGGTAAAAAACAAATTTGAAGAAGCTAAAAAAGCAGCAGACGAGTTTTTAGGCGGACTGTTTAGCACCGCAAATACAAAAATTAGCAAATTTGGGCTTACTAAATTTATTGGAATTTTGGTAAGCGGTGGTGTGCTGAAAACATTGTACGATTTGAGCATCGTATTTGGTAAAGTGGGCAAGGCGACCGATAGTGTTAAAGATACTGCGGTTGTTGTTTTACGGGAATTTAAAAATGTGCTTGTAGCATACCAAAAGCAAATAATGGCAGGAAACCTGCTAAAGATCGCTGGCGCTATTGCAATTTTAGCAGGCAGTTTGATTGCATTGACGTTCGTTGACCAAAATAAATTACTTACATCTGTTTCGGCCTTAAGCAGTTTGGCTTTTGGATTGACCGCACTTATTGCAACAATGGGAATTTTGGAAAAAACGGGAAGAATCGCAAATCCAAAAGGATTCGGTTTAACCGCTGTTGCTTTGAGCGCATCTGTTTTAATGATTATTAAAGCTTTAAAAGATTTAGAAGGTTTAGAAGGCGCAACCCTATTAAAACGATTATCTGTACTTGGTGCTATTTCTGGGGCTTTAGTGGCGTTTATGGCTGGACTAAGTTCTATAAATAAATTTATTGGTACAGGAAGTATCGGAACGGCGCTCCAGTTAATTGCAATTGCGTTGGCACTTAAAATTGTGCTAAGTAGTCTAAATGGTTTGGAAAAATATAATATCGACGATCTAATTAATAGTCTAAAGAAAATAGCGCTTTTAATGGGTACGCTTGCTATTACAGCAAGTTTGGCTGGAAAAGGAAGTGTTGGAGGAGCTTTAAGCATTTTGGCTCTTTCTTTTGGACTGAAATATTTCATTAATTTGTTTGAAGAGATTGCTGCACTCGATTTAACAAACATTAAAGAAAATCTTTCAAGTTTTGTTATTGTATTTGGAACTTTTGCGGGTTTAATGGCTGCTAGTGGAAAAGTTGGTCCGAATGCAAGTAAAGGTGGCGCTGCAATTTTGATGATGAGCGCCAGTCTATTGATTATTTTGGAAGCATTCCGACAGTTGAGCGAATTGAATCCAGAAGATGTTGTGATTGGAACAGCATTTGTTGCAGCAGTAAGCGGTTTGTTTGATGCCTTTATGTATTTTAGTAAATTTTCTGGGGATAATATACTTAAAGCCGGCGGTGGTATTGCCGCAATGAGTGCCAGTTTGCTTTTGATAGCTGGATCAGTAGCAATATTGGCCGCGCTCGATCAAAGCAAACTTGGAAACGCACTTGCTTGTTTAGTAATTATTACTGGACTATTAAGCGGCATGATGGCAGTGAGCCAGTTTGCAAAGGGAAGCGAGAAAGTAATCCTATCTATTGGAGTTGTTGTTGCCGGAATTGCGGCAGTAATGTTTGCGATGAGTTTGATGAATCCTGAAGAGCTGGATAATGCAACTAATGCCTTGAGTAAGCTAATGGTTTGCCTTGGCATTGTGATGGGTATGAGCCAGTTTGCGGGAAAATCAAAAGCTGGACTTGTGTTGATTACTGCTGCTGTTGCAGCGCTGGGATATTTACTCTATGTTATGCAGGATAAAATTAAAAATACCAGTCGATTATTACCGATTGCCGAGAGTTTGAGTTTGCTATTGCTCGCAATGAGTGGTGCGATGGTAATACTGAATAATATTCCATTTACCGGTGCTCTTAATGCGGCTGCAAATTTGACCGCATTTCTGACGATTATGGCTGGAGCGATGGAAGGTATTGGCTTTGTTCTGCAATATGTGGATGAAGATGGGGCCAATATGGACCGCTTTGTTAATTTTATGGACCATCTTGGTTCTGCTATTGGCGGTTTTATTGGTAATTTTAGTGCCGGACTGACGGATGGATTTGGCCGAATTGGTGAAAACCTGAGTGCCTTTGCCAAAAACTCTGCGGATTTTATCGATATGCTGGATAAAGTGGACAGCAGTAAAATCGATGGCGTTAAAAATCTGGTCGATGTAGTTACCACGTTGGGAGCAGCTCAGATCGGCAATGCATTGAGCGGGCTGAACAATCAAAATGGATATGAATGGTTTAAAGATGCTTTGAACCAGATTAGCCTTGGCTTCGATGCCCTTAGTACGAACATGAAGAGCGTGAGCATTACCGACGTAAATAAGGTAACGAAACTGACCGATGCTATGGACACTGTAGCAGAGTTTGCTACGAAGATACCAGCTACCGGAGGAATGCTGCAAGAATTTTTCGGCTCTAAAAACCTGGATAGCTTTGGGCAAGGGCTAGCGAGTTTTGGTGGATATTTTGCAACCTATGCAGAATCCGTAGCCGGAATTGATACGGAGGTTGTTACTGCGACAAGTGCGGCGGCAAAGACCATTACTGATTTTGCAAGTGCCATTAATGGTAGCGGGGGATTTTTACAATCTTTTACTGGCGAAAAGAAGCTTGATAATTTTGGCTCAGAGTTAGCAGTGTTCGGTGAAAATTTTGCTATTTATGCAAATAATGTTGATGGGATTACAGAAGAGCGTTTGGCAGGGTCGAGTGCGGCAGCACAAACAATTATTGAGTTTTCTAACGCTCTCAATAATAGTGGCGGATTTTTACAGGCATTTACCGGCGACAAGAAACTTGATAGCTTTGGCTCCGAATTGGCTGTGTTTGGTGAGAATTTTGCCGCATACGCCAGTAGTGTCGATGGTATTACTGAAGAAAAATTAGCAGCATCGAGTGCGGCCGCAGATACAATCATTCAACTGTCTAAAGCGATTCCAAATTCTGGCGGATTGGCTAGTTTGTTTAGCGGCGATAATAACATTGGAACATTTGGCGAGAACCTGGCCGATTTTGGTGCAAATTTTAAAACATATTATAATAACATTTGTAACATGGACCCCAAAAAGTTGATGTTTGCAATAAACGGCATAAAAGGACTTGTTGACATTGTTGACCTGTTGGACGGCAAAAATGTAAGTCAGCTTTGGACCATGGGCCAAGCTATGCAAGATTTGTTCAGCGTTGATGACAGCATGTATAACAACCTGGAGCTGCTTTATTCCAACATGCAAAAGACCGGCGAAACGATGATTGACAGGCTGATGCTTGGGATTACAAATAAAGCACCTAATGTTAAATTGACTGCACAGCAGACAATTACCAACATTATTGGAGATATGGCAACACAAATTGGTACAGACCAGACGGTTGTGATTCAGGCTTTTGAAGGGATGTTGGATGCGGCCATTGAATATTTGAATAGCCGTAAAGAAGACTTTGGCAAATACATCAGTAGTGTTTGCGATGAGATGATTACTGCTATGAGTAATCGGTATGACGATTTTGCAAATGCTGGCAGCTATGTGATTGCTGGATTTGTTAAAGGTATGAAAGATGCCAAGATGGATGCTATTACGGCAGCAAGCAACATTGCTTTGGAAGCATACCGTGCGGCTTGCGATACCCTTGATGTACACAGCCCCAGTAAAAAATTTGCCTGGATTGGTATGCAAACCGATAAAGGACTGGCAGAAGGCATACTGAAGTATGGGCGAGTGGCAAAAGAAGCTGCCAAACGAACCGCAAGTGAAACCGTAAATGCTGCACAAAATAGTATTTATGGAATCCGAGGAATGTTTGACGGAATTGATCTGACACCGATTATCCGCCCAATTGTGGACTTGGATGCTGTAAAAAATGGTGTTGCACAGTTGAACGGCATGACGACCGGAATGAACACGGGTTTGCGGCTTGATACCGCTTATGCTTATGTAAGTTCTGCGGCTGCCAGTATGGACGCCAAGAAGGCTAATGAAAATCAAAATGGATTGGAAAATGTAGTGAATGAGTTGAAGGCACTGCGCGATAACCCGCCGGTTACAATGAATAACAAGTTTGACATTACCAATCCGGACCCGGAAGCTGTTGCCAATAAAGCGGTAAGCAAGATTGTGCGGCAGATTGGACGAGATACCAGCAGAGGATAAATGAAAGGAGTGCTCCACAATGGGAGTGATTGTTTTTAATGGTGTGAGCAGCGCCGATTATGGGATTGTTGTGGAGCATTTCCCAGATACCAGTATACCCCAAAGAGATTATGGCAAAACGCACGTTACCGGACGTAATGGAGATATTGTTACGTACGCTTATAATTCTTACGGGAACGTTGAGCGAAATTATGACGTGGCTGTTGCCGATAAAAAATATAGATTTTGGGAACTCGCAGATAGGATTTCCGATTTCTGCCATGCAGGGACTGGATATTGCCGGCTGGAAGACAGCTATGATCCGGAGCATTACCGAATGGCAATGTTTAACGAGTCCGGGAATATCACGAATATTTTAGATCATGGTGCAAGGGCAACGTTGACATTTGATTGTAAGCCGGAACGATATCTGAAAATTGGCGAAAAGACGATTAGCTATGACATAAGGGATAACGAAGCGATTGAATATCGTTTTTATAATCCGACGCCATACCCAGCAAAGCCAATTATCCGACTTTATTCAACCGGAGGCGGTAATGCGATTTTAAAATGGACGGCAAATAACCTCCAGAGCGATTTTGACATTACGTTGCGAGATATTGCCAACGATTGGGTTGAGATTGACTGCGAAAAAGAAACAATGTACCAGTGGCTGTATGGTGAAAAACAGTGGCTGAACACGAGAACAACTGCTACAACATTTCCGTTTTTTGGAAAGGGTGAGAATAGTTTCCGATTTGAAAAAGATGGAACTGAGCAGTTGGGTATTAGCAAAATGGAAGTAATACCGAGGTGGTGGCGGCTATGATGCTTAAAATTTACCTGGACGGCGATACCGATAAGGAATTTGTAGCCAATAATGCAAACGGCGTATTGAGCGACGCCATTAATGTGCGAGTAACAAGAGAGTTGAATTATAAGGATAAGCGTGGCGGAACTTACGAGTTGACGTTTGATTACCCTTATAACGGAGAACTATTCGATGAATTAAAATTCCGGTCGATTATTGTTGCGGAGCCATATTATGGCGGAACGCTGCAAAAATTCCGGATTGCAGAAAAATCAAAAGCCGAAGGGGAGCTTGTCTCGGTACGATGCACCCATATTGGTTACGACAAAGAATCCCTGGCGATTGAAGGGACCGGTGTAGAGCGGCTGCAAGGTTCAACTTACGGCTTGACACAGGCGCTGATTAACATTGCCGCTAGTACGTTACCAGGAACCAGGCGAAATGCTTTGAGCTATGAAGTAATGAGTGATTTAAGCAATTACCAGGATGGCAAGGAGTTTTTGCATATATTCACAAAATCCCTATACGATATCTTGTATGATACCGATACTGGATTGATGGATTTGTATGACGGACTTGAATTTGACTGGGACAATGAGAAATTGCTTGTTTACCGGCAAATGGGCAGTGATACGGATTTTGTATTTGATGACCGACGCAATGCTGTGGACGTAAAAGATACAGCAAAATTAAGCGATTATTTTACCGGTGGTTTTGCTTATTGGTATGGGTACAAATACCATCATAGCGGTAAATGGATTGGAACACCGCGGTTGGTTGCCGGGCAGCAATATACTGTGATTACCGGTGGCTGGGATGCACAGGATAGTGTTTTGGTGCAGCTTGATTTGGATAGTGGTGCGGAATGGGCAACGGGTGAACGAATTTATTCGATTGGTTATGGGTATCAGGTTTTGACGTTTACACCAACCGAAAATCTGAATGTTGCAATCAGCACGAATACAGATCAGGTGAATACCGACAGTGTAAAACTATATAAAGGTAACGGAACAACTGGCGAAGAGATTCCATTGACTGGTGATTGGAAAGATGGGTATTGGCTTGGAACCAGCGACACAGTTGGTACGTGGATAGACAGCTCTACCAGCGGGTATGACAAAAAAGTATATGTGGACCATACGGATGAAGCGGTTATCAATACAAAATATGATTACTCGAAACCGATGATTATTGATGCTTCCGATGCTTTTGATTCTAAGCCTGACGGAGATAAACTTTATGCTTATGCACGAAAAGTAATGACACCACTGCAAAAAGATGCGGTAGAAAACACGATCAATTTTACTGTTGTGTTAGACCCAGATAGTGAAGAAGCAAAAACATTGCGTCTTGGGGACCGGGTAAGAGCGAAGAGTATTTATACCGGTACTGACCAGAAAGTGCGAGTAACAAAAACTGTATATAATCCGATTGGACGGTATTATACCGAAATTGGCGTTGGTGAGCCGGAAAAGACAATTACAGAAGCAATTATTGGTGTTGGAAAGTGGGGTGGTTAAATGGTTGTTACGAAAACGTTTGATGTTGATCTTGTCCGGCTGGAAGTTCCACCTACCTGGGCTTGCATGCAGGGAGATGCTAATTCACGGGCGATTTGTTACCGATTATACGCCGACGGATCGAGTTATGAAATTCCGTCAGGTGTTAGTTTACGGATTGCTTATGAAAAAGCAGACAAAAAAAGTGGCGTTTATTCGCAGTTGCCAGATGGCAGTTCGGCTTATGAAATTAGTGGCAATACCGTTACAATCCGGTTAATTGAAGACATTAGCGCTAAAAGTGGAATGGCACTGGTCCAGCCGATTTTGTATGATTCCGACGGAAATACGCTTGGGATTTGGTACACAGAAATTATAGTGCGGCGAGCGGTAAGTAAAGAATCGAGCTCAACAGGAGTAAATTATTCCAGCTATGAAAATGATATTGGAACCCTGCAAGCAAAAGTAAAACGGTTGGAAAGTTTGGTTGATGGTGGAAGTACACCAGAAACGTATGGCATTACACAATCATGCACAAATTGTACTAGTTCATCAAACATTTCGGCAGTGAATAAAAATGATTCGTTCACCGCAACATATACGCCAAAATCCGGATATTCTTCTGTTAGTTTTATTGTTAAGATGGGCGGAACGGACATTACAACAAGCTCTGTGAGTGGTAATACGGTTACAATCAGTAAAGTAACGGGAAATGTTGCGATTACCGCAAATGGTGTGCGAGAGATTACTTATACTGTAAGTTTTAGTGGGGTAAGTGGAATTCCCAGCCAGACCGTTGCTGCCGGAGGGTACGCAAGCGAACCGGCCACCCCAACCAAAGACGGATATATATTTGATGGATGGTATAACGGGAATTCAAAATGGAATTTTAAGACCGATAAAGTAACAAGCAATATTACTTTGACTGCGAAATTTAATGAATTGAAAAAATACACCATCACGACAAATTATAGTGAAAGCAGTATTCCAAGTAAGACCACTACTGTAAATTCAGGCGAATCGTACTCAGCCACTATTGAAATCCCATACGCAAATTATGGATTTGAATCGGCAACTGTAAAGATGGGAGGAAGGGATATTACATCGACGGCGTTGAGCGGAAAGAAAGTTACGATTAACAAAGTTACGGATAATGTTGTAATTACCGTAAACGTACACCAAACTTTCCAGATTGTTAAAACAACTTATGGGGTAACCCTATCCAATACGACAAGTGTTATTGCAAAGGGGTCTAGTTACGAATGCACGGTAACTCCCACTAGCGGATACAATGCCGTTACAATTACAGTACGCGAAGGAAGTTCTACCGGAACTGATGTTACAGGCAAATACGTGAGTGGAAATAAGATCAATATCCCTAGTGTTACATTTGATGTTTATATTACCGCAAATGGTTATACGTTAAGCAATTACGATGTAGTAAATAACTTGACAAATTGTACGACGTCGAATAGCGCAACGACCGTGGAAGCTGATGCTCATTATACTGCAACAGTTACTCGGAGCGGGGATTATAAATTGAAGGCATTAACGGTAAAAATGGGCGGAACCGATATTACCCGTGATGTTGTAACGTATTCCACTGGATCTTATGGTGTTCGGACTTATATTTCTGCGGCAATCGATATTCCAAAAGTTACAGGGAAGGTTGAAATTACCGGTACTGGTGCTATGTGGCACTGGATGCAATTAACGTATAGTAGTTGTTCAACGAAACAGACAACAGGGTGCGTTGACGACAGCGTGCATGCTAACTACGCTTGGGATGGCGATACATTCATTCAAGCGTATGAACCAGACAAAGGATACACCTCAGTTAGCATTACTGTTAAACGAGGAGGTTCAAGTGGAACAGATGTTACAAGCAGTGTGGTTGGAAAGACTACAATTGATGGCGTAAGCTATGATTCTGTTACAATTTATAACGTAAAAGATAACTATTATATCAATGCAAGCGGAACTAGGTAAGGGAGAGTGACATGTTATGAACCCGCAGATGAACCGATACCAGAATCCATTCAGTGGTCAGATAAATGTTCCAGTGATTCCCGGAAAAATGGTGATGAACGAAAACGCCATTACACCACAAGATATCCCGATGGATGGAAATGTGAGTTTGTTCCCACAGGCTGACTGGAAATGTGTTTGGGCAAAATGGTGGAATTCCAATGGTATGATTTGCACCTGTAAATTTGTACCGGAAGAAACCAATGCAATTACGGAAAAGGCTGAAGAAAACCTGACAATTCAGGATTTGAAAAAACAGCTCGATAAGATTGAGCGAATGATTGAAAAACCTTATCGAAAACCGTACAAAAATAATTACCAGAAAAAGGAACTGCCGAAAGAAGAACCGACAGAACCCAATAAATAAAATCAAAATCAAATAAAGGAGGAACTTTAGTATGTTTGATGCAAAACAGTTTGCTATGAATTTTATGAGTCAGAATCAAAATCTTCCGAATAACCCGATGATTCAGCAGTGCACCACTCTGATTCAAACCGCTAATGCGGAACGTGGGGAAGAAATGGCAAACAATATCCTGAAAAGTTACGGAATTAGTAAAGAAGAGGGAATGCGGATGGCAAAACAGTTTTTCCATATTTCCGGGTAAGATTTTAAAAGGATGTTAAAAAGAGACCTGTAACCACCGGTATGATGTGACGCCGGATAGGACAGGTCTTATTTTTTTTGCGGCAAATGGCTGAATGGATGAAGAAATCCCTTTGCGCGCGGGGATGACTTTGGAAGTTTTGCTGTTTGAAATTTATTTTTTTTACACATCAATTTTTGATGAAGGAGGAACGTTTTATGTTTAATGGTGGTATGACTATGGGTCCGAGTCTGGCTGATATTGCGGCAGTTACAAATCGCCAGAATGATGACGGCAATGGCTTTAATAACGGTTGGTGGATTCTGATTCTGCTGATGGCGATGTATGGCGGTTTTGGCGGCTATGGTTACGGCGGTTATGGAAATAATGGTCGTGAAGCAACCGCTACTCAGGCAGACATTCAGCGTGGATTTGACACCCAGGCAGTAATTTCTAAGCTGGATGGTATTTCGAACGGTCTGTGTGACGGTTTTTATGCTGTGAACAACGGTATGCAGACCGGTTTTAATGGTATCCAGATGAACATGATGCAGGGCAACTTTGGTTTGCAGCAGGCGATCAATGCGAATAATATTGCAGCTATGCAGAATGCAAATGCCTTGCAGACCCAGCTTGCAGATTGCTGCTGCCAGAATAAGCAGGGGCAGGCACAAATCATGTATAACATGGCAACTGACACCTGCGCGATTACGACTGCGATCAACAATCAGACACAGGCAATTATGCAGAATGATAACAACAATTATCGAGCATTGCATGACGAAATGGTTGCAAACCGGATGGCGGATAAGGATGAGATTATTGCCCAGCTGCGTACACAGTTGAATAATTGCACCCTTGCGGCAAGTCAGCAGGCACAGAATCAGTATCTGATTTCTCAGCTGCGTCCCTCCGCTAATCCGGCTTATATCGTTGACAATCCCTTCCGAAGCACCGGTAATCTGCCTTGCCAGCAGTCTACTTGCTGCAACGGTTGAGTGCTGTAAATCAAAATGGAACGTGGGAGGGTGCTGAAAGGTGCTCTCCCACCTATTTTTGATAATTCCTTGAAGGGAGGAAACGATATGATGCGATTAACGAACACCGCTGAACAGACGGTTACGACTGGTAATTCTGTTTTGTTTAATAATGTAAGCAAAACCGGATGCAGCGAATGCCACCGGTCAGGAACTGGGTCTGTAAAAATGTGTCGGCGCGCAAATTACGACATTTATTTTAAAGCGAATGTGACCGGAGCAACTGCTGGAACTGCTGTGACCTTGGCCTTGGCGCTGAACGGTGAGGTAGTACCAAACACGGCAATGGTATATACGCCCGCTACCGCGAATGCGGTTGGCGAGGTAAGTATCAGTTATCCGATGTATAACGGATGCTGCGATTACGACAGGGTAAGCGTTGTGAACACTGGTACTGAAGATGTTATCATCAGTGCAAATCCGCTATTTGTTGTGCGGAGAACTTGCTGAAAGGAGGAGCAGAAATGAATGAAAAAGAGTATGGCTGCGAGGATACTTGCAGAATGCGGGAAAATCTGATCGCCGAATTGGCTCCTCACATTTCATCTGGTCTGCCAAGTTCGGATGTAGACGAAGCAGGTAAGGTTGTTGATATGATTAAGGACCTTGCTCAGCATGATTATTATATCGCGAAGGCTTGTTATTATGAAACTGTAGTGAAAGCCATGAAAGACCGTACAAATCGCTACGGATACGTATCTGAGCCAAGCATGTATGATTGGAATACCGATGATAACATGCCGGCTTGGTGGAATGATATGAAATCTGGCGAATTTGACCCGCGGAGATACCGTATGGGGTATACGCCCAATGTGAATCGATTTGACGATGAGCGGTATGGAGATATTGACCGTTATGGTAAACCTTACCGGGAGTGGAAAGAATCGAAACGACACTATCATGATTCCAACAGTGCTACTGATAAGGAAGACATGACAAAACACGCGCGTGAACACATTGCAAATAGTGTTGCTACCATGCGAGAAATTTGGGGAAATGCTGAGCCGGAACTGCGTAAGCAGATGAAAGCCGACCTGCAAGCCCTGATTGGAGAAATGACTACCTAATAAAGGGTGGTCCGAACGGTTTATGAAGACGTTTACCATGAATGGATATTTATGGCGAATAATAATCGTAAACCCAGGCAGCACCCAACTTGTGGATAGAACCGGAAAACTTACCCTGGCGACAACAGACCCAACTGATTTGGTGATTTATATTTCTGGTCGCTTAAAAGGGGAGAAGTTTATGACCGTTCTTATCCACGAGTTGGGCCATGCTGCCTTATATTCTTATGGGCTGTTGGGTGATATTCACCGAATGGTGCGGCCTGAATATTGGATCGAAGCCGAGGAATGGGTTTGTAATTTAATCGCTGATTATGGATGGGTGATATTTAGAACCGCTTATTCCATAATGGGCGTGAATGCCTGGATGTCCATACCTTACGAGCTGGATCGAATAGCGTAAGGGGAGGTAAAAAGTATGGAACCGTGGGTACAGATGGTGGCAACCATTGTTTGCAGTGTATTGGCATCAAGTGGCTTTTGGGCTTATTTGCAGTCACGCCGTGACAAAAACGATGCAAAAACAAAGCTGTTGATGGGATTGGCACATGACAGAATTGTAAGCCTGGCAGATGAGTATACAAAACGCGGCTATATTACGCGAGATGAATATGAGAATCTGCACGATTATCTTTATCTACCATATGCGGCAAACAAAGGAAACGGTACAGGTGAGAAAGCAATGAAACAGGTTGAACAATTGCCTATGCACGACCATCCGCATGCTTGAAAGGAGTGATGAAGAATGATGAATAACAAAATCTATGATGTTCTGAAGTGGGTTGCTCAGTATCTACTGCCGGCTTTGGCTACCCTGTATTTTGCGATTGCGCAGGTGTGGGGACTGCCTTATGGCGAACAGATTGTGGGTACGATTACTGCGATCGATACGTTCCTTGGGGTAATTCTGGGAATTAGTACCGTGCAGTATAACAAAGCTCTGAACAGCGAAAAGAAGTAAACTTAAGTCCATGTAATATTGCGTTGGGTGATATTCCCTTATAAATTGAGGAACCCACAGATAACGCTTGACGCAATTATTACATGGACTTTTATTTTTTTCTATTCTAGAATAGAAACATGTTGTAAAATTTGCGAATTGTGGTATAATAAACCTATCAATAGTTGAGTACTAAACCTACGAATACATTATACAAAGTTTGGAATTTAGACCGGTAATAGTACGAATTGCGTTATGAGAATTTAACCTGATATGTACGATTTGTGGGACCGCGGCGATGTGGATACCCTGAACAGCTACTTTGGCTATACCATCCACAACCTGAGAGGAAAACCCACGAACAGCGAGTTCATCGCAATGATCAGCGATAAAATTTTTATGGGGCATAAACATCGTACTAACGCTATAAATAGAAATGTTTATAGGTTTATTTGATGTAAATTAGCCTGGTTTTGAGAAAATAAACCTATAAACAGTCCAAGTCTAAGCCTACAAACCTTTTATATTTGTTGGGTCCTGGTGCTCAGTAAATATAGGAGGTTTTTTATTATGTATTCACGTGATGTCGAGACTTATATGAGTTATTGCGACCGTAAAGGATTGGCGCAAAGGACCTTACATAGTTACGATCAAACCCTACGAATGTTTGGAATGTATCTGGAAACAATCGGAATAAAGAACACAGAAGACATTCGACATGTGGATATCAGCAATTATCTCGACAGTCTTGTGCGAAGAGGAAAGTACACGATTTGCACGGTCAAGAATCAAACGCGACCCAACTATCCGGAGAATAGAAAAGATTTGGGCAAACCGATTTCTGCTTGTTGCATTAACAATTATTTGCGGAATATGAATGCATTCTTTAATTGGTGCGTAGAAGAAGAATTTTTGCGAAAAAACCCAATCAAGCGAAGCGACTTTATTAAAACAAAAAGAAAAGAAGTTGAGTTTATCGGCGACGAAGACTTTAAAATGCTGCTGGACTGCCTACAGCGAGATAAGTTCTTTGAATACCGAGATTGGGTTATCATTCAGCTTTTAATTGATACGGGCATGCGATGCGGGGAATGCTTACTAATCAAAATGGAAGATATTGACTTTAGAAAAAATGCGATTTTGCTTCCGGCCGAAAATACAAAAGGCAAGAAAGATCGATACGTATTCTTTTCGGCGCAAATGGAAAAGACACTTAAAAGATGGATTACCTATAAGGACCGATACCGCGAAAGTGATTATCTGTTTTGCACGAATCAGGGAAAGGCTTTGGAAGTTAATAATTTAGAAGCTAATATAAGAAAATACGCAGCACGGGTTGGACTCAAGAACGTTCATCCGCACATGCTCAGAAATAATTTTGCAAAACGATTCTTGAAAAGTGGCGGTGATATTTATACCCTCAGCCGGATTTTAGGCCACAGTAGTGTTGTGATTACCGAAAAAGCCTATTTAGATATTAATGAAGATGATTTGATGGAAATGTATGCTTCCCATAGTCCTTTGGAAAATATGAAATATAAACCCAGAAATCACTAAAAATCGCAGAAGGTTTATTCTAGAATAGAGTTACTATCTTAAATTAGATTTTGGAGGTAACTACTATGGGCACAAGTATTCGGTCAAATTTGAGCAGGAAGAATCGGTATTGGATTTCGAGGCACCGGTATTACGAGTTAAAGCATTTTTGTTTGCAATACTCTGAGTGGTTGACAGAATACCGGTCGATTGACGGATACCAGAAAAGTTCACGCATGAATTTGACAGGGGTAAAGAGCACGACGATTAGTGATGCGACCGAACGATTGACCGAAGCGAAGATGTATTACTTTGAACGGATGAACCTGGTTAAATCTCTTTGTAAAGAAGCCGATCCCGAACTATCAGATTATATCTTTAAAGCGGTTACGGAGGAAGTGTCTTATTCTACGCTGCGGACCAAATATGATATTCCTTGTTCCAAAGACTATTACTACGAGAGTTACCGGAAGTTTTTCTGGCTTATAAGCAACGCGCGAAAATAACATTGGATATAATGGAGGTGATACTGAATGAAAGCAGTATTTGATGAACGCAGTATGAACTGGGAACCTTGCGCAAAGTACAACTATGAGTACCTTCGTGCAAAGCAACAGTATTTTACCACTATTTTGTTGGCGAGAGGACACATCTCTTTATGTGAAATTCTAGATGATACTGGAATCGTATTAGATGAAGTACTTTCGGTTGCAGAGCTGTATGGTCATTTCTGGAGCTATGAGAAAGGAGATAGAGTTGTAGATCTGGGTATTCCCAAAAAATATGACTGCGATGCTAAGTCGTTTATGCTTGACATTAATATCTGACCATGTAATATTAAAGGCTCTATGGAAACATAGGGTCTTTTTTTTTCGCGAAATAATCATCTGCTTAAATGAAAGCTATACGCTGAATTTGAAAGGAGATTAAATTATGTTAAATACTAGAAAATTTGAGGTATTTGTAATTAAGTATGCGATTTACAGTTCTTTAATTACGCAAAAGTTGATTATGTTTGCTTTTAATCAACACTTGATGAAAGATAAAATTGCTGCTTGGTTATTAAACACCGAAAAGAAAAGATTTAACGGATTGACAACTTACTTGAAAAAGCTTGTATGAAAGAGACGGACTCTATGGAAACATAGGGTCTTTCTTTTTGCGCGATTTTTACAGTTTCTATTATGGAGAAATCCAACATATTTAAGGAGGAATTTATAATGCTGTTGAAAATTAGAAATTTTGTATTCTTTCCGATTGGATTTGTTGGAGCCATGATGTGGAACTCGGCTTTCAAAAAAAAAAGGAACACAAGATAATTATAACGATCTTACGTTTCTTGAGAAAGTAGGATTCAATATAATGGCTTGGTACATAATCAAAGGAGGGCTTATCAAAGCAATGGAAGAAATTGGCCTTGATAAATTCACGAATATGTGACACTACGAAGACTCTATGGAAACATAGGGTCTTTCTTTTTATTTTCAGGACGCAGGTGACGGAAAGGAGGTGTATATTGATATCTGAAAAATTCCCCGGATGGATTTTCTGAAAAACACAAACAAAAGGAGAATGTTAAATGTATGTTGCAGTTTGTATTGGTTTGGTACTATTTTTTCTAATCGGGTTTATTGGTGGCCGGTATTACGGCGAAACGAAAACGAAAATTGCAGGCTATCTCAGAATCGATGTACGAGATGGCGATACGACCGTCTGGCTCGAATCGTTGGGACCTATGGATAATCTGCGGGATGGCGAAAACGTTTGTCTTACCGTTAAAGTACAAAATTATGGTGACGCGAAATAATCAAACCCTTAAATGAATACTATTAAGGAGGTATTTCTTATATGGATACTTTGGAAACGAAATTGAACGAACTGATTATGAGCGAGATTAATCGAACGAATGATCTGGACGGGAATGCTCGCACGGACGCTGTAGACAATGTCTGCAAACTGTACCGTGTGCGAATCGAAGAAACGAAGGCCCAAAGCGATGCTGCTTGTGCGAAAGCTGAGAAAGAAAATCAGGCTTACGCACAAGCGGAGGAAGCTGAGGCCAGAGTGAAAGATCGTCATTTGCGCATTGGTATGTATGCAGTGGATACTGCGGTAGTCCTTGCTACATTCTTTACGGGTTTGAACTTCGAAAAGACGAATTGCATCACGTCGAGTTTCGTGAAAAATGTCATTAGGAAAATCGGATTTAAGAAATAATTCAAAGCTTGAGACTTTATGGAAACATAGGGTCTTGAGCTTTTCTTTTTGACGGTGTATACTAAATGATAAGGAGTTCCCTGAGGTGAAAGGAGTACGAAAATGAAAAAACTAGCATGGGTTAGTGCATCTTTGGCTATTTGCGTTGCATTGGCGGGATGCTCTACGGCAAAAGAAGAGAAAAAAGATACCACCAGTAACGCTGCATCTAGCGCGATTTCTGAAGAAGCGGATAGCACATCCGAAAAGGAAGAAGAGGTCGATTTTAGCACGATTGATTATCCTGATTATTACGATGATTTTGAGTGGCCTGATATCGGAATTGCGGCAACATTACCTACTCCCAAGAGCACGTGGGGAAACATTTTTTCTGAAAGCAATGACGAATTCATGTGTAATGTTGGTAAATTAACGAAAAGTGATTACCAAGCATATATTAAAAAATGTTATGATGCTGGTTATAAAAATGATTATCAGAAAACTAGCTATTCTTTTACAGCTTTTGACGACAATGATTCTGAATTAACAATATATTTTATGGACTCGGCTAAAAAGATGGATATCACATTATATTCCATTAATTCTGATTCCAACTCTAAAAATTGGGATAAGGGTGAGGATGCCACTTCTACCGAATCAACAGATACGGCGGTTTCTGATACCAGCGATGAGGAACTTATTGATGGTATGCGACCTGAATTTAAAGAGGCTGTAGATTCTTACGTGGAGTTTATGGATGCATATGTAGAATTTGTAGAGAAGTATCAGACTGAAGATTCTCCGGATGCGGAAATGCTGAAAGATTACGCTGATTACATTTCCAAACTATCCGAAGTAAATGATAAGTTTGATGCGCTTGATGATGGAAGCATGAATGATGCGGAATCGACGTATTATATCAATGCACAACTAGACATTAACAAGAAGCTACTGGAATTGAGCACAAACAATTAAACACTTCACACCATGCCCTCTGAGCAAAATGTTCGGAGGGCTTTTTATTTGCCATGAGATATTATTACGAGAAACCAGACTTTTGGAAAGCGATGTTTGCAAAGACCTATGCTTGTAATCATCCATTATACTCAAAATGTACCCTTTATAAAATAAGAGATTACGGTTTAGCGGTGATTCAACAGCGGTTTAACCCTGAAACGAAAACCACTTATTGGACTGAAATTGATCCATGGCTTATTGATGAGATCTACATTCAGCCCGGATTCAAAAAATATTTCAATCAAATGAGCGGAATAGAACAAAGCGGCTTATATCCAACGGTAAATGTTCGACAGCTTATGTGGGCGCTTAGAATGAAACCGATGAGAAAAGAACGTTGGGAAACGGTATTTGACCGAAAAGATATCTGACAACAAAACACGCGAAATTTTCATAGCCTTTAGTGAAAGAACAATATAACTATTGTTACTAACAACTTAAAAGAAAGAGGAATTTATTATGAAAAACACTATGAAACTTTTTGCTGTTGCTGCTATTGCTATGGTAGTTGCTGTTATCGTTATCATTATGAATGCCGTTTCTATGGATAAAAAAGTTGCTAATGCCTATGTCAAGGCTGAATTTGGTGAAAATTACACCGCAAGTGTGATTTACGACAAATACAACAAAGACGGGTATATCGACTTTTGTGTCTATGACGAAACTGGTCATTGCACTAATGATGTTCGTATCGACCGCGATTATTATGCAAATATGTACTGCTAAACAAAAAGACTGAGTCGTTGAATTATCAATGACTCTTTCTTTTTTTCGCGAAAAATTCAGCTCCTATAATGAAGAATAAAACTACACTGTTTTAATATATAGGAGGATTATTTATGTCTATCATGATTATTGTAACGTGTGCGGTACTTCTAATGGGGATTGGCCCCTGTTAAAAATATAGAGCTTATGGAAACGTAGGCTCTTGTTTTTTTTACACGCGAAATAATCATTGCCTATGATGAAAACTAATTATAGGAGGTTATTCTTATGGAATTTTTACTGATTATGGTGATTTTTGCATTGGGTTTGATTGCTCTGTTTGGTGCATTTATTTATGGTGCCAAATGGGTGTTAAATGCAATTCGAAAATTCCTGAGGTTGTTTTTCTAAGAAACCAGTTAGAAAAAGATTAGACTTTGCTGTTCGCAGAGTCTTTTCTTTTTAGCGCGAAATAATTATCCGCATTTGAAAGGAGAAGTTATTATGCTGAAAATTTTAGTTAAATTTACTAAAGTGCAGAAATCGACGCTTGGTGGATTGTGTGACGATTACTATCGGGGAAAATTAAAGGCGTTGCTTTATTTATTTAAACACGGTCGAATTAGCACGCAATATTTTAACAAGAATGCGAAGGAAACACTTAGTAAGTGGAATACTGCGCTAGATAAAATAAATACTTTGTACGAAAATTAAAGCTTATTTTATGAAAAAGAGGCTCTGTGAAAACACGGGGTCTTTTCTTTTTAGCGCGAAAAATTCAAATCCTTTTACGAAAGGAGAAATTATTATGCTGAAAATTTATGTTAAAAACCCTAGGTTGTTTACACTTAAAATGCTGGATGCTATTATATGGATTCTTGATGCGAAACTGAAATTATATGAATTCTTATATACGCATCATCTTATAAATAGTAAAACATATTTAAAGTGGACAACAAAAGCCTATAGTGATTTTAATTTTATGATGCACGAATTAACTAACCTTTATTAATTTAAAGAAAAGACTTTATGGTAACATAGAGTCTTATTTTTTACGCGAAATAATCAGACTCTCTTGTGAGAGAAATCTCTACTATATTTTTTGGAGGATTTATTATGACTTATAAGTAAATTGAAGCTTCTCGTGAAGCACGACTTTGGGTTGGACAAATTCTAGTCCCCGCAGTATCTGCGGCGGTTGCGGTATTGTCTATTCCGGAAGTTCGCGAAATGGTAGCTACAAAAGCTAATCAAGTTAAATACTCTATTGAAAATAAGATGAAGAGGTAAACTATCTCAAAGGAGTCTGTGAAAGCACAGGCTCTTCTTTTTTTTTACGCGAAAAAATCAGGCTATATAATGGAAACCTTAACAATTTGAAAGGAGATTATGTTATGGCTACTGAAGAAATCAAGAAAATTGAAGAAGATTGCGAGGAGAAAAATGAAATGAAAAAGAAATCTTTTGGCAAAACTGGTTTTATTGTGATTGGGGCATTGATTGCTGGCGTTTGTGCCGGTGCACTGCTGAATCGTCGTAAAGCGGTTGACGAGGATGAAGAAACCATCATTTATGACCCGAACAACTGTGCAAGTCTTGAGGAAGTAGAAGACGAATCTAACGGAAACTAAGGTTTATTTTAAGACTCTATGGAAACATAGGGTCTTACTTTTTATAAAAAGGAGAATATTATCATGAAATTCAATATGGCTTCTATCAAAGCTGCTAGTAAAATGGCCGAAAAAGCTATCGTAAAAAATGCTCCTACGATTTTAACAATTTGTGGGGCAGCAGGTGCAATCGGCAGCGTTATTATGTGTGGAAAAGCTACGATTAAAGCTTGCGAGATTGTGAGAGAAAAAGAACCTGAGACGAAGCTTGACGTTGTAAAAGAAACGTGGAAGCTCTATATTCCAACGGTTACAATGACCGCAGCCTCTGTTGCCTGCATTGTAGCATCGAACCGAATTAGCGCAAAACGGCTGGCCGGAATTGCGAGTGCATATGCTTTGAGTGAGAGTGCATTTAAGCGATACCGGGAAGCAACTGAAAACATTCTTGGTGATGATGAGCAGAAAGTTATTGACCAGAGTGCAATGAAAGTGGTAAAGGAGAATCCTGTTCCCAAAAATGACGTGATTATGACTGGGGATGGTGATATTTGGTGCTACGACTGTTTGAGTGGACAAAAGTTCAAGTCCGACCGCGAAACGATTCGCCGGATTCAGAACGACATCAATCAGTGTATTGTTTCCGGCGATGGTTTTGCAAGCCAGAACGAATTTTACTCTCAGCTTGGACTGAATATGGTAAAAATGGGGGATTCGATTGGCTGGACCGTTGACCATCTGCTTGATTTGAGTTTTTCTGGTCAGCTGGATGATAATGGGCGGCCAATTCTTGTGATGGATTATAAGGTGACGCCGAGACCGAAAATGGAGCGGGATTATTAAGTATGACATCAAAAGAATATTATGCCAAATATATGAGTGCTGTGATAGATGCATGCCGATACAACGATAAACCAGAAGCGCTGAACGAAATCGGACAAAATTTGGCAGAGGATTTGGACCGTGAGGCAATCCGTATTGCAAAAGAAATGAATCACGGTATGAGCACGAATTTTATTAAGATTCTCGCAAATCAGAATATGAAATGGAATTCGATTTGTAGATACTTTAAGAAAAAGCACGGATTTGAGCCTTTTAACGAAGATTGGTTTGCGTCAGAATATTGCGTGAAAAAATATAAAAATCTTAACGCGAAATAATCAAGTCCTTAGATGAAAGGAGTGATTTTAATGAAACTAAGCGCATTGAAAATTCTTGGTGGAGTCTTAACCATTGGCGGTTTGTTGCTGGAAGCAGCGCAGACCTTTATTGATGAAAAGGAGGAGGAAGAACGAGTAAATAAACTAGTTGAAAAAAAGTTTAACGAACTGAATAAACAGAGCGAGGGCTGAATAAGCCCTTTCTCTTTTTCTTTTTAAAGGAGAACGATATGAATTGTAAAACAATGCTCAAAAATATTTCTAAAAAAGTGGAGAAGAATATGCCGACAATTCTGACGGTTGCTGGTATTTGTGGATTTTGGACGAGTGGATATTTGGTCTATAAAGCGACCCCTAAATATGAACTGGTACGAAAATCCTTGTGCGAAACTGGAGAACCGGAAAAGATTGAAATTGTAAAGTCCGGTTTGAAGGTATATGCCCCTGCTTTTATTACCGCGGCGCTTTCTACCATTTGCTTGATTGGTGCGAATAGCATGAGCATTCATCGACATGCTGCGCTGGTCGCTGCCTATGCCCTGTCTGAAGCTAATTTGAAGGAATTTAAGGAAACGGCTGAAGAACTTACAACGCCGAAACAATTTGAGAAGATTAAAGATGCTGTGGCTGTTAAGAAAATTGAGAATAATCCTCCTTCAAAGCAAGAGATTATCTCAACAACCGGTGGCAACACGCTGTGCTATGAAGTTGTGAGCGGTAGATATTTTCGGTCTTCTGTCAATGCAATTAAAAAAGCCGAAAACGAAGTGAATTCCATCCTTAATACGGAAGGCCAGGCCAGTTTTAACACATTCTGCACTGAATTGGGTCTGGAGGAACTGCCTATTGGTGAAGACCTTGGGTGGTCCTTTAATTTTGGTGGGTTGATGAAGGTTGATATTTCTACCGGCATTGCAAAAGACCTTAATGATGAACCGTGCCTTGTAGTCAGTTATGCAAACGGTCCTGATTACAACTACGATAACTTTTAACGATACGCGAAATATTCAACTCCTTTAATGGAGTAAAAATCCAAAAATATTTTTATAAAAGGAGATTATTACTATGGATGAAAACAAGATTATGAACGAGGAAATCGTTGAAGAGACTGCTCCGGTTACGGAAGAAAAGAACGATGATAAATCTGGTCTCGTTGTACTTGGTTTGGCGATTGTCGGCGGTATTACCGTTGGACGATTTGTCTTTAACAAGGGCAAGGAGGCTTTGAGGAAACTGAAACAAAAAGACGGACATCACTCTGGACGATTCCCTTGGAAAGAGACTGAAATTGTTGAAGAATCTGAGGAGGAAGAACCTGAAGAATAATTGGAATGCTCAAAAGGAAATTCTATGGAAACATAGGGTTTCCTTTTTTCTTTTGTCCAGTGATATTTCTATCATTTAAGAATTGTGAGGGACTAATTATGAAACCAATCAATTTTTGCATCGTTTATCTTGCGGCCCAAATTGGTAATAAACTTGAATGGGTTAAATCGGAAATTAAGCTCTGTATTCTTAAATTGAAAGAAAAAAGAAACAAAATTTCAAGAGATGAATGCATAAAACGTGAAAATGCTTTGGTAGACGACTATGCAAAATGGCAAACCGAAAGCATGGAACGAGTAGAGAATGCCATTATGAATTTATTTTCACGATAAATACAAAGGAGAATAATTATGAAATCTTTTGGAGCTTTTACTGCCGGTGTAGCCGTTGGAATTATTGTTGGTGGAATTGGACTCGTAAAAATTGCAACGAAAAGCGATGCCGTTAAATACGCAATCAATTATGAGATTAAGCGACGTACGAGAAAAATTATTCTTGAATATGTCTCTGAAAGTTTGAATGACGATGCTACTAGAAAGCGTCCATATTATGAGCGTTCTTTTCAAGAACCCAGCGCAAGACGATAATTCTTTTAATTAAAATCGAGATGAACTGATCGACCGCCATTATAAAGCAACAACCTGGGCAATTAGTGAGAAGAAGGCGCGAAGTAATCTAACTTATCGATGGAAAAAGAAAATGGGACTTCCGCCAAATACAGTTATCCGATTGCCCGGAACAATTAAGAAACTTTGAGGTACTATATGGATTATAACAATCTTCCGGGCAACAGCCACAAAGAGAAAACCGGAACCACAAAGCAAAAACCACGAATGGAGAAAGTTATTACCGGTAGTGCAACGGCCAGAAAGAAAACTCTTGGTCAGCAGATTAAATCTTTGTTTGCGCTGGACAATAAAAAGGATATTGAAGAATACATTTTTACCAATATTTTTATTCCGGCAGCAAAGAAAATGCTGGACGAAAGCTTCTCCGGTGTGATTGATTTTCTTGGTGATGCGGGCAGGGCTTTAATTTGGGGTCCTAACGCAAAACCAAGACGGAGTAGTAATGCGAGAGTATCTTATACCTCGTATTCTTCCTATTACGACAGAAATGACAATTCTAATACCAAAACCCCGCCTGTAGCACGAATTCGTCGCGGATACCAGATTGATGACATTGTACTGCCAACAAAAATGGATGCTGATAATGTTTTGGAAAGCATGGAAGTCAGTATTGAGGAATTCGGCTGGGTTACGGTACTTGATTTGTATGATATGTGTGGCCGAGAAGATCTGATTCGAGAAACGGATAACGATTTTGGCTGGACTGATATTTCCGGCGCTAGAGCTGTTCGCGATCGTGATGGATGGATTCTCGATTTGCCGAGATGCAAGGCATTGAAGTGAGGGTGATATTTTGGAACATGTGAATCATCCTGACCATTATCAGCTTAATGGGATGGAAGCAATCGACATTATTGCTGCGGTGTCGAAGGAATACAGTGGAGTAGCAGCGTTTGATGTAGGGAATGCACTGAAGTATATTGTCAGGGCAAAACATAAAAATGGCGAGGAAGACATTAAGAAAGCCATTTGGTATTTGAATCATTTGCTGAGTTTGAATGATAAAAAAGACATCTTTGTAAAGGAGTATGACACAAATGAAAATCGCTAATATTTTTGAAAACGTAATGCGCACCGCTAAAGTTACCGGCCTGAAAGTTAAAAAAGCATCCCCCGAAATTATGGTGATTGCGGGTATCGGGTGTGGTATTGGTGCTGCCGTTATGGCCTGCAAGGCAACACTTAAAGTTGAAGAAATCATTACTGATGCTAATAATAAGATGGATATGATTAAGTCGACCGCTCTTGATCCGACTTATTCTGACCGTTACAGCGAAGAGGATGCTAAGAAGGATAAAGCAATTCTGATTGGTCAGACTGCTGTAAAACTTGGTAAGCTTTATGGCCCGAGTATTGCAGTTGGTGCGGCTTCTATTGCGCTGATTTGCGTTGGTCACAATATCCTGTGTAAGCGGCACGTTGCTCTTGTTGGTGCTTATTGTGCAGTAAGTGATGAGTTTAAGAACTATCGTGCCAATGTTGTAAAAGAACTCGGCGAGGCTGCTGATAAGAAATTCAAATACGGTCTGAAGCTTGAAGAAATTGAGGAAAAGACCACCAACGACAAGGGTGAAGATGTAACCGAAAAGAAACTGGTCGAAACCTTTGGCAATAATTGGTCTCCGTATGCCAAATTCTTTGATGAATACAATCCGAACTGGGAAAAATCTGCTGATTACAACCTCTTATTCCTAACCAATCAGCAGAACTACTGCAATAATAAACTGAAAGCACAAGGATATTTGTTCCTGAATGATGTTTATGATTGCCTCGGTATCGACCGTACTCGTGAAGGGCAGATTGTTGGTTGGATTTACGATCCAAAGAAGTCGAACGGAGATAGCTTTATCGATTTTGGTATTTACAATGGTTATCGTAAGGCAAATCGTGACTTTGTAAATGGTGCCGAGCGTTCGATTCTGCTTGACTTTAATGTTGATGGTCCGATTATTGACATGATTTAACGGGTGATATTTACTGCGAGGAGGAAGAACTATGGCTAAGATTTTGGAAACCGTTTCTTACGCATTTGCTGGTATGGCAGGTCTGTGTTTTTTTGGTGGCGTGGCTGTATTGACCGGCGGAAAGGACGTAAAACATGGAAGGGCTGGACAACATCGTTGCAATGCTTGACTACATTCTTGACTCTAAACGCAAACGGCATATTATTGGCGGATTGCTGTTGAGTACTTCTGCATTATTTGCAGGCTTGGCAGCAACAGTCATAACAATACGAGAGGATGATAACGATGAATAAACTAGGAATCTTGATTGGTGCATTGGTCGGAACTGTAATTGGCGGCGGCATTGGTTGGTATCTGAGCCAGAAAAAATATACTAAAATTGCCAATGAAGCAATCGACGAGGCTAAAAAAGAGTATGATACCGCTATGGAAAAAGCTGGGGTAAAACCAAAACGAGTATTCCGTAAAAAAGAAACGGAAGAAAAACCTACTGTGGATAAGCCTTTGGTTGAAACCTCCAGCATTCAATCCGAGATTGAAAAATGTGGTTACGCCGATTATTCATCGATGTCGGTTCCTTCTCGCAATGAGCCTTATGTTATTACTCCTGAAGAATTTGGAGAAATTGAGGAGTATGACAAGATTACTCTTACTTTTTATGCAGACAAAATTGTGGCTGACGAAAATAATGAAATGATGGACGACACTGAGATTCAGCAAAGTATTGGCTTTGAATCCCTTGGACATTTTGGGGAATATGAAGATGATTCTGTATTTGTCCGAAACGATAGACTGAAAACGGATTATGAAATTCTGTTGGATGAAGAAAATTACTCGGACAACTATTCTAAAAACAGTGGTCGCCCTTAAAAGGGAGGAAGAATGACTGTAGAAGATATTCGGGATGGGTACTATCATTGGCTTGTGCGAAAAGTTACAAAAAATGATAGTTATTCCAGACTATTACGACATTTGAACGAAATAGCATTCCGTTGGGATATTCCAATGGACGCGAACCGTTCGGAGGATGGATGCGATTTGCGGTATCGATATGGAAGCGCACTTGGCTATACGCAGGCCGAGGTTGCAAATGCTCTTGACTGCCGAGATTGCTCTGTTCTTGAGATGATGATTGCCCTAAGTCTGCGATGCGAAGAAACCATTATGGATAATACCGATATTGGAAACCGAACTGGACTTTGGTTTTGGAACATGATCGATACTTTGGGTCTTGGCGGAATGATTAACGATAATTATGATGAAGCATTTGTTGATGCAATTCTAATGCGTTGGATGGACCATCGATATTCTCCAAAAGGAAAAGGTGGTCTATTTTTTGTACGAAATCCGCCAAAAGATATGCGAACAGTAGAAATTTGGTACCAGATGTATTGGTACCTAAATGAAATTGGTTAAAGGAGAAACTTATTATGAACTTCTATCAGGATATGTTTAATCGCCAAGCTGCAAAAAGTTTTCGTGCCATTTCTCGTGCTTTGCAAGCAAATGATGATTTTACTCATCAGCTGGCGAAAGCGGTACGGCGTAATGGCACTCTGACCGGTGTTATGGGCTTTGCTATTGCAGTTTATATTTTGGGGAATGAACTCGATAAGATCCGACTCCAGAATAAAATCCAGGAATTAGAGGAACGGTCTTGCCAGTGCAGCATGCATCATGAGGAGGAAAAATAATGTAATGCTTGATTTTCTGAGAGTTACGTCTCAGCAGATCAAAAAAGGCGAGTGGGAAGTATATCCGATATTTGTAATTAAACGTTCCAAAGATCTTATGATTCGAGGCAGCGATTTTTATGCTGTTTGGGTTGAGGAACGTGGCCTATGGTCTGCGGACGAAGAAGATGTTATTAATATGGTGGATGCTGAACTTCAAAGCGAATACGTTAAAGTAGAAAAACGGCATCCAGAAGACAAAATCACCGTCAAGTGGATGTGGAATGCAAGAACCGGCAGCATCGATGCGTGGCACAAATACTGCCAGCGACAATGCCGGGATAACTACCAGATGCTTGATGAACGGGTGATATTTGCCAACGAGGAAATTAAAAAATCCGATTATGCTACAAAGAAGTTAAGCTATCCGATAGAGGAAGGTGATATTTCTGCATATGACAGCCTAATGAGTGTTTTGTATTCTCCAGAAGAACGCAAAAAACTTGAATGGGCAATTGGAGCGATTGTTACTGGCGATTCTAAAAATATCCAGAAATTTGAGGTACTATATGGTCCTCCCGGTTCTGGTAAATCAACGGTACTAAATCTGATTCAAAAATTGTTCGATGGATATTACTCGGTATTCGATGCTAAGGCGCTCGGTAATCCTAATAATGCATTTGCGCTGGAATCTTTTAAACAAAATCCCTTGGTTGCTATTCAGCACGATGGAGATTTGAGCCGGATTGAGGATAATACAAGACTAAATTCTCTTGTTTCACACGAATTGATGACCGTAAACGAGAAGTTTAAATCTGCGTATTCAAATCGATTCCGGTCTTTTTTGTTTATGGGCACCAATAAGCCGGTACGAATCAGTGATGCAAAATCGGGTATTATCCGAAGACTAATTGACGTAACACCAACTGGCAACAAAGTTCCGGTACGGAAATACAACGAAGCCGTCAAAAAGATGGACTTTGAGCTTGGAGCGATTGCCTGGCACTGCAAACAAGTCTATTTGGAAGATCCGGAATATTATGATGATTATGTTCCGATTAATATGATGGGGGCATCCAACGACTTCTTTAATTTTGTCGAGGATTCGTTTTATGTCTTTAATCGCGAAAATTGTACGACCTTAAAAACTGCATGGGAAATGTACAATCGATATTGCGATGAGGCGCGAGTCGGTTATCCGTATCCAAAACGACAGTTTAAAGAAGAACTTAAAAATTACTTTAAGGACTATGAAGAACGACATCAAAACGAGGATGGCAGCATGACACAAGGCTACTACTATAATTTTGATGGAAATAAGTTTAACGTTACTGTTATTAAGGACGGGGGGAGGAAGGCAAAAAACGACCCCCCTGCCGAAAAAAGCTGGATTGAATTAAAAGAGCAGCATTCGATTCTGGATGATATTTTAGCGGACTGCCCTGCGCAATATGCAACTCCAGACGACAAGCCGATGAGTAAGTGGACGAATGTTACGACAAAACTTTGCGACCTTGATCCGCATAGACTGCATTATGTTAAATTGCCCGATGCTCATCATATTGTAATTGACTTTGATCTTAAAGATGAATCTGGATTTAAAAGTTTTGAGAAGAATTTGGCTGCCGCAAGCAAATGGCCGAAAACTTATGCTGAAACGTCTAAATCCGGAAAAGGAATTCATCTACATTACATTTATTCTGGTGACCCCACAAAACTTTCCAGAATTTATGACGATAATATTGAGGTTAAAGTTTATACAGGTAATGCGAGCTTGCGGCGAATGCTGACGAAATGCAATGATGTACCGATTGCAACTATTTCATCCGGACTTCCACTGAAAGGAGACGACAAGATGCTAGATATGAATGTCGTTACGACCGAAAAAGGTATCAGAACGACAATCAAACGAAATCTTGCAAAAGAAATCCACCCGAATACAACGCCATCGATTCAGCACATTAAACACATTCTCGATAAGGCATACGCTCAGGGAGTGCGTTATGATGTGACCGATTTGCGACCCGACATTCAAGCGTTTGCTTTATCCTCTAGTCATCAGGCAAATGCTTGTGTTGCGCTGGTAAATGAGATGCATTTTAAATCGGACGAACCCGCAGAAACCGTACCTTGGGAAGAAGCTCCGATTGCATTTTACGATGTCGAAGTATTTCCAAATCTTTTCTTGGTGAATTATAAGGTGGCTGGTGAAGGAAAGAAAGTCATCCGAATGATTAACCCAAAGCCGGCAGAAATTGAGCAGATGATTACGCATTATCGTCTGGTTGGGTTTAATAACCGAGATTACGATAATCATATGATTTACGCTTGTATGATTGGTTATACCCCAGAGCAGATTTATGAGCTTTCGCGGAAAATCATTGTGGATAAAAGTCCAAATGCCAAATTTGGTGAAGCGTATAATTTGAGCTATACCGATATTTATGATTTTGCAAAGAAAAAACAGAGTCTAAAAAAGTGGGAGATTTCTCTTGGAATTCACCATCAGGAACTTGGCCTGCCTTGGGACCAGCCAGTACCAGAAGATTTGTGGCCTAAAGTCGCTGAATACTGTGATAACGACGTACTTGCAACCGAAGCACTATTTAATTATGAAAAGATTCAGGATGATTTCCATGCTCGCTGCTCCTTGGCTAAAATTTCAAACGGGGCTCCAAATGATACCAATAATCAGCTCACCGGAAAACTAATCTTTCAGGGAGATAAAAATCCTCAAAAGGAGTTTGTTTACACCAATTTTGCAACCGGTATGAGCTATAAAATGGGGGACAGTGTTGGAGTTTACCATGAGTGGAACCATTTCCCCGGGTATGAATTTGCGAACGGTAAGTCAACCTATCGCGATGATATTTTGGGTGAAGGTGGTAAGGTCTATGCTGATTATGGTATCTGGTACAACGTGAAGACGTTTGATGTTGCTTCAATGCATCCGCATAGCATCATCGCTTTAAATCTCTTTGGTGACCGGTATACTGCACGATTTAAAGAACTGGTTGATGCTCGTATTGCAATTAAGCACCGGGATAAAGCAGCACTGCAAACACTATTTGGTGGTGCATTTGCTGAATATGCTGATGCTTCTGATGATGAACTGAAGAACTTGGCAGGTGCACTGAAAATCGTAATTAACTCGGTTTATGGTCTTACCGCAGCACACTTTACCAATTTGTTCCGGGATGAACGAAATGTTGACAATATTGTTGCAAAACGTGGTGCACTGTTTATGACAGAACTTAAGCACCAGCTTGAACAAAAAGGCATTCATGTGGTTCATATTAAAACAGACTCGATTAAGATTGATAATCCAAGTCCTGAAACAGAAGCGTTTATTATCGAGTTTGGTAAGAAATATGGCTATGACTTTGAAGTGGAATCTGAATACAAAAAGATGTGCCTTGTAAATGACGCTGTATATGTTGCTTATACCAAAGATAACAAATGGACAGCAACGGGAACACAATTCGCAGTGCCCTATGTGTTTAAGACACTATTTAGCAAGGAGCCAATCGAGTTCAAAGATCTGTGTGAAACCAAGAATGTAACAGCAGGTGATATTTTCCTCGATATGAACGAAGGGTATCCGGAAGTTGCAAATCTTGAAAAAGAAGCTGCGAAAATTAAAAAAGCTGGAAAAGAAATTCCCAAAGAGCTTCTTGATGATATTGCAAAAGGCCACAATTTTAAATTTGTAGGACGAGTTGGACAATTCTGTCCGATTAAAGAAGGTTGTGGCGGTGGTATTTTGTACCGTGTCCAGAATGATAAAAACTATGCTGTTACTGGAACAAGTGGTTATCGATGGCTTGAATCAGAAATGGTACGAGCATTCAAAAAAGAAGACTGCATTGACAAACGTTACTATCAAAAGTTGGTTGATGACGCCATTGAAACTATTGATAAATACGGCGACGCGAATTGTTTCATGTGCGTTGACAGAAACTGCGACGGCGATATTATCGCGTAATTATCAAATTCTATAACGAGAAAGGCTCAGTGAAAACTGGGTCTTTTATTTTTTATAAAGGAGAGTACCGATGACTGCCAAACAAATTTTTGATGCAACAACCCTCTTGTACAAAATTCGTGATCCCACCGTAAAACAAGAACTTGAAAAGCTCTTTATTCTTGAAACCAAGAATTTGCGAAAGGCAACCGGAGTTCACTATACCGGAGAGCTTAAAGATCTTATTACAAATGAAAACGAAAAATGGAACAAAGTAAACCGTTACTATCGACTGACTTATGGTAAAAGTCCTATTGAGGAAAATGATTATACCGACCGAATTGCTCCAATGATGTATCCGTTTATGTTCAGTGTCGGCGTAAAAGATTTATCAGGAAAAGGAATGCCACTTAGTCTGTTTCATGTAATTTATTAATTTAAAGGAGATATTTATTATGATGAACGAAAAGAAAATGCCTTGGGGCCATATCAGCATTGAAAACACCACCATTCTTCCTGGTGGTTGGCGTAACTTTAGCGGCCGTGCAAGCCGCTTTAATGCTCAGGGTAGCCGTTTCTGTACAATTCGCATTAACGATTTTGACCTTGCTGAACAGCTGATTAGCGAAGGTTGGCTCGTTAAGCCGGTTATGAGCCGTGATCCGGACGTTACTGAGCCGGAATATTATACTCTGAAGCTCAAAATTAAGGTATATGACGATAGTATGCCTGATATTTGGGTAATCGTAAGTAATAAGAAACGGAAACTGAATGCTGAATCCCTCGCGATGCTCGATACGGCTGATATTATTGGCGCTGACCTTGAGATTCTTGGCCGTCCTACTCTCATGCATGAAGGCCAGCCGGATGAAAAGATGTGCTATTCGGCCCGTATTAAAGAAGCATACATCGTTCTGGCAGAAAATCGATTCTCTCAGAAATATGCCGACTATGAATCTGACGATGAAGGCACTGAAATTTCGAAATTACCGTTCTAAATACTCTACCATAATCGTCTGACATTAAGGGTGCTGGGGGGGGGGGATTAACCCCGGTAAATGGCCTGGATTTGCCTGTTGTTACGGCAGCAGCCCTTTAGTAAAGGAGAAAACAATGAAAAAATTCACGTTAAAGGACGTTTTAGCATCTGCTGCGAAATGGGAAGTACCGGAAAAACGTGAAAATAAGAAGCCGGTTCGTACAAATCCGGTTAAAAAAGAAGAAACTAATCAGAACTCTGAACAAAAAGAACCAATAAAAGACTATAAAGCAGAATTTAAAAAAACTTTTAATTCGATGGCTCCTTATAAACATCATTTTCAAGTCTGGGAGGACTTTATTGTGCTTTCAGCTTGCTCGTTATCTAATCGCGTTGATGGGATTCATTATGCAGAACGAGAAAAGATGTATATGGACCGAATTAAAACATATAAAAAGGAAGATGTCAATAAATTTGCAGACCTTTTGGCTCTTTTATGGCTCGAAATCAATAAAAATCCACGGCAGGACGTACTTGGAGAGCTTTTTATGATGATGGATTTTGGAGATAGCACCAAAGGCCAAGTCTTTACACCTTACTCGGTCTGTCAGCTAATGGCAATGCTAACCGGAGGAGATGTTAAAAAGATTATTGATGAAAAAGGCTATGTTGGCGTTTGCGATGAATGCTGTGGGTCAGGCGCATTACTAATTGCAAAATGCTGGAACATTGCAGACGAACTTAAAAATGAGCGCATTTCCTGGCAAAATCATACCCTTGTCGTTGGTCAGGATATTGATATGATTGCTGGACTTATGGCATATATTCAACTTTCGATCATTGGAGCTGCGGGCTATATAAAAATCGGAAACAGCCTTACTGATCCGATAAAAACGGGAGATAAACTGGATAATTATTGGTTTATGCCGATGTTTTTTAACGATGTATGGCGCATGAGAGTTATGTTCCATAAAGCAGACGAATTACTGAAGGAGAAACCTGTATGAAGAAATTCTTGGGTTGTTTAATTCTTGCAATACTATTTGTTATTTGCGTTGTTTTACCGGTGATGACGGCATTCTTCGTTTTTGTTATTAAATTCGTTCCCAAAATGTTTATATTACTTTTTGCGGCACTATTCGTATTTGCTCTGTTTCTGATTGGAGATGATAATTAATGTCTAAAGTTACGTTTGGAACCCCAAAATATAAAGTAAAAGTAGAAATGGAATCCGATGAATGTTTTTGCGGTATTACAGATTTTTATAAATTCCTTGCTGTGCAATTAAGATTTGGTGATAAAGTTTATGATGAAAATACCCTTTTTGATTGTAAAGCGGTTGAAGTATCTAAATCGGTGCTTGAGAATATCCGCTCTTATTATGAAGCAGAATACTTGGATAAATTCAAAAAGGAAGATGGATTTGCTGAATCGTTTGGGACTCTCTGGATTTGGTATGGGCCAAAAGCAACGCTTCCAGATGAAGGATATGTTGCGGTTGTAAATGTGCATAAATTTATTGCTGGGAAGGTACCAAAATGATACAGCTGCGAGATTATCAATTAAAGGCTTTATCAAAAATGAAGAACGGCTGCATCCTTTGTGGTGGCGTTGGCTCCGGTAAAAGTATTACAGCATTAAGCTATTATTATTTACAAAATGGTGGTGATATTTCCAGCTTAACCGGAGAAACAGATTATATGCCAATGGATGATATCGGGATTAAAAATCTTTATATCATTACGACGGCGCATAAGCGAAATACATTAGAATGGGAAAAAGAATTAGCGCCATTTCTTCTTTCGACAGATTCTGAAACAAATTTATATTCTAATGTAGTAGTAATCGACAGCTGGAACAATATCAAAAAATATCAGAACATCTATGGGGCATTCTTTATTTTTGACGAAAACCATGTTACGGGATACGGAGCCTGGGTAAAATCCTTCCTGAAAATTGCTAATAAAAATGATTGGATTGTTCTAAGTGCAACACCCGGGGATACTTACAGCGATTATATTCCTGTATTTATTGCAAATGGCTTTTACAAAAATAAAACTGATTTTTCCAATAGGCATATTGTTTATGACGCACGAGTGCAATTTCCTAAAATTGACCATTATGTTAATACCGGAATATTAAATCGATACCGACGAAGCATTTTGGTACCGATGGATTTTGAACGACAGACCACGAGCCATCATATGGACATCTATTGCGATTACAATAAAAATGAGTACAAAAATATATGGAAAAATCGTTGGAATCCTTACTCGGAAGCTCCAATCGTTAATGTGGCTGAACTCTATTATATTACAAGAAGACTTGTAAACTGCGACCAATCACGACTTGATGCATTGCTTAACATCTTAAAAAAACACGATAAAGCGATTATATTTTACAATTTTGACCCTGAATTAAATAGTCTTTTGGGTCTTGATTATGGGAATAAAACGATTGCTCAATATAATGGTCATAAGCATGAGTCAATCCCCAGCAGTGATAAGTGGGTGTATCTAGTCCAATATACATCTTGTGAAGGATGGAACTGCACAAAAACTGATACGATGATATTTTTTAGTTTAAATTACAGTTATAAAATCACCGAACAGGCGCGGGGGAGGATAGATCGAATGAACACCCCCTATAAGGATTTATTCTATTACCACTTAAAAAGCCGTTCTCCGATTGATATTAGAATTGCAAAATGCATTGATGAAAAGAGAGATTTTAATGAGATGGCTGATTATCGCTCCTACGCGAAATAGTCATATCCTATAATGAAAGGAGTGACCTTATATGAAACAGGTTTATTTGTATGGATTTGCTGATGTGCATAAGAATTATAAAATTCTGTGCTGGTATTTCTTGAATGAGGAAGATATCTCGATTAAGAATATCATAAACAATGCATGGTATCTGTTTCGCAGTTGATAAGTTGCCTGAAAATGGCAATAGCAACTGGATTACACTTACTATTCGGAGAGATGAACCAGGTCTATATAGCGATATGCCGATCATTGGTAAAGTTCGTATTAACCGTTTAGAGTTTGCGGATAAACTCGAAACAGTTACTTGGATTGTGTATAATATATTGACCTTAAATAATTATTAAACAAAAATGGACCTGGCGATTTCGCTGGGTCTTTTATTTTTCTTTGGAGGAATTATGAAAGCTTCATGCAAAGATTGCGAATATTTTAATCCCGTAAAAGCTTATTATCCAGATTTAATTCATTTAGGAAAATGCATGCTTGAAAAATCAATTTATTGGATGCTTGATATCTATATTTCGGATGATAATATTTGCAGTTTTTATAAAAGAAAAGAGGAAAAATAATGATTGAAGTCTTAACGGGCGTTGTTATCGGTTTCGTAGCAGCCATGACAACTATTGGACTGAATGCGGGAAACAAGATTCTTGAAAATGATAGCCTGCATAAAGCTCTGGAAATTAAAACGAAGGATGCTCGATATTGGGAAGCAAAGGCCAAAGAACGAGGAGATGAACTTGCTCATCAACGAAAAATGGCCGAATATTGGAGAGCCAAATGCATGAACGAGCACTTTGATTTTGATGCGGCAGTATCTGAGGAAGGGTGATATTTATGGAATATCCTTATAAAATCGTTGATTTTGAAAAATATTGTCCCAAATGTAAATATTACAAACGAAAAGAAAGCGAAGATCCTTGTAATGATTGCCTAAATGAAGGTGGTAATATTCAGTCGCAGAAACCTGTTAATTTTAAGGAGAAATGAGTTGTGAAACAGTTTATGCTAATCGTTGAAAAAGATGGCCCATGCGTTAATATTCATGGGAAAAATCGAAAGTTCAGTAAAGACGAAGTAATTCATTTCCTTAAATATACTGCCGCCGAACTTGAAAATTCAAATAGCTGCGACTTTGAGCGATTTGAAGCGGTTCTAGACAACGATAATCAACATTATTACGGAGAAAACAATTATGGGCGAACATTTTGACAATCTCGATTCGATGGAATTTTATATCTTAAAGTTAAATATGTTGGGCACAGTTGCAACATTTAACGCTACGTCTATAGTCCTTAATCTTTGTCCTAACAAACGTGTGGTTCACCTTGCAACACATAGCAGCAAGAAAACGCAGAAAAAGAACTTTCATCGGGCTATAAAAATTATGTCTAAGGAGGGCGTATAATGAGCACTTATTCTCTTAAATTTGAAGATAACGGCGAGACGATTCGGTGTGACGCTAAAAATGATGGATTCAGTATTTTGGAAATGATTGGAATGCTTGAAGTTAAGAAAGATGATTTGATGCGTCAGCTTAAAGATAAAAATGAATTTACGCATAAGCGCATTAGTGTACCTCCAGATGATGTCTTAGATATGATCGAAGATGTGCCAAAGCCGAAATGTGACCACTGGATTGACAATGCGGACTCTTGGGTTTGTCCGGTATGTGGCGAAGAGGTAAGAGACCCTGGTAAATATCCTGGATGCAAATGCCCGAATTGTGGGTTTCAGGATGAAAAAGATAAGGAGTAATGATATTTATGGCGGTTGCAGTTTTGGTAGGTTTAATGCTCCTGTGGCTTTCTGGAGTTATATGGTGCGTTCGTCCATACAAAGCTATGTCTTGGTTCTACCATGATATTCTCGGTTGGCACAAAACGGATAGTTCGCGGTATTATGACGGATGCTCCGCGCATTCTCATTGTCGGTTCTGCGGAAAAGAAATCATGCAGGATGGCCAAGGGAATTGGTTTACCTTTTGAGAGGAGTAACGATATTATGTAACACGATAAATGTCCTATTTGCGATTACCCATTCAACTACTGTCAGTGCTTGTATTACGGAGACGCTCATCCGGTATAGAGCGTATTAATAATAAAAAGGAGAATAGTTATGAAAATCGACATTCCTTATGATATCGGAGACCCCATCCTCATAATCGACTATGGTCAGCATGATGGTTATTATATTAACTGCCGTCCATTCAGATATTCCGACATCGGAATATCTTGAAAACATTTTCAAAACAAGAAAAGAAGCCGAAGTTGCACTTGATAAGCTGTTAAAGGGTAATAGGCAATGATTAAAAATAATAAAATGAATTTCGTCTTGATTATGCTATTCTTTATTTTAACTGTCTTTTTATCTGGTTGTAATAAACAAGTAATCGATATTTCATATAAATTTACTTATGCGTATATCGAACTTCCTAACGGAGAATGCGTTGAAGGAAAAGTCGAAACTTGGACCGATTATGATAATAGTGATCAAATACAACTTGTGATTGACGGCGTCACCTATTTTACAGATACAACAAGAGTTGTAATGACTAACGAATAAAAGGAGAAAAACAATGATCAAAATTGAAAACACCGAAGTAATGGGTTGGGAAGCTGCAATCAGAGGCATGCGCAATCCGATGAATTCATGGGCGAAGAGTGATAGTATTTTTGTTGGAGATGGCGAGTATCACGATATCTGCGGCAACAGTGGTCCTTACAATGGAACAGTTACAGACACTGAAACGTTCTTTGAAATGGGGGATAATGATCTTGATCTCATGAAGAATCTTGCCAAAGCCGGCGCTGACCATCGTAAGTTCATGCGGATGATTACTGTGTATGTGGATATTATTGCTCCGCTTTATTGGTGGAAAGAATTTGATACTTATAAGGTGGGTACTGTTGCAAATTCTTGCTCGACGATGCACAAGATTGCCGCAAAGGAGTTTACACTGGAAGATTTCTCTATTGAGCATCTTTATTCTGGAACTTTACCTACTTTTAAAGCCGTTCTTACTGAATTAAATTGCCATAGAAATGGTTATTTAATTACAAAAGACGAAGAAGATTGGTGGCAGATGATCCAGCTCCTGCCGAGTTCTTATAATCAGCGACGGACGGTTATGCTGAACTACGAGGTCCTAGCCAACATCTACAAATCTCGTCGGAACCATAAGCTTGATGAGTGGCGGACGTTCTGTGAATGGATTGAAAGTCTACCTTATTTGGAGCTGATTACTGGGAAAATCTGAGTCTCCTATTTTTTTTTTGTAAAGGAGTTCGTAATTCATGAAAATTAAAAGGTGGTATGTCAAATGGATGTAGCCGATGCAAACTCTCTGTACACATTGAAAGTAATTGCATTGATATTTATTGGATGTCCTGCTCTGATGCTCACCGGTGCTTTTCTGCTATGGCCCGAGATTTGGGTAGCATCGCATATTTATAGTGAGATAAATAAACGATTGCGAAAGGTTATTCGATGCAAGGACTGTCGATATTACAACGAAGAAGGCTGTCCGTTGAAAGGTAATTGTACAGACTATGATTTCTGCTCAAAAGGAGAAGAGATTCCTTTAAAGCAATACGGTACAGCTTACGAAAACGAGGAGAATAACATATGAAGAAACTAGCGGTTATGCTGGCCTTGGCAATTAGTCTTTCAGGGTGCTCTAGTAGCGGTTCTAAAAATGAAGACGACACTGGTAGACGGTTTATTAAAGTCTATGGCGATTTTACTAACACTATCCTTGTAGATTCGGAAACCAACGTAATGTATTTTTGGCACTGCGGTGGTTATAGCGGAGGCCTTACTGTGATGGTTGATGAAAACGGGCAGCCTCTTCTTTGGGAAGGAAGCGTAGCTGAATGATTAAAGAATATAGAAAAAGACCCATCGTTATTCGTGCCGTAAAATGGACTGGTGATAATTTTGACGAAATCGCGGAATTTGTTAAACCTCAGCCTCTTACCTTGTATAAAAACACTTATGGCCTTACGCGATTAGTCGTTGAAACATTGGAAGGAGATATGCGCGCAGAAGTTGGCGACTACATTATTCAAGGTGTTCACGGGGAATATTATCCTTGTAAACCTAATATTTTTGCAGAAACATACGAAGAGGTATGAAATGACTAAAGAAGAACGCGCTGTTAAATTAATCGTTGATATTTTAGACGAACGTACGCACGAGCAGGTAGCAGATGTTGTTGATAAGTATCTTGCCGGGGCTGTCACTCTTGATTCGATGATTTTTAAAGTAAATATTATTATGAATAACAATGACTACCGCAAAGAAGGCGTTATGAATAAATATTTCGGAAGAAAAACAAAGGATTGATTTAAATGAAACTAACATTCGTAAAGCTTTTAAAGCTCATTCCAGAGGGCATATTTGAAGCGGATGATATTATTACGAAAGATGGGCGTAAGGGTGTCCGCTACATGCTCTATCAGCCCCTAGGAGAGCGTCAAATACGTTCTTTGGCAAAGTATTCAAACATTAAATTGAGCGTTGCTAGATACCGCTATGCGCCGGAAATTACACATGACTGCGTTACTATTTTGGAGGATTGAACTATGGAAATTTTTGAATATCAGAATCTGGCTTATCGTACCATGAATCACGATCTAACCTGGGAAGAGCAGGAAAAACATGCGCTGCATGGTATGGTTTCGGAAATTGGTGAGCTCCACGGAATTTATCAGAAAACGTATCAGGGACATGAATTTAATGAAGAACATGCGAAGAAAGAACTTGGCGATTTGATGTGGTTTATTGCAGAATATTGTACTGCACATGGCTGGGAGCTTGATGATATTTGTCAGATGAATGTTGATAAACTCAAAAATCGCTATCCTGATGGGTTTGAAGCTAATAAAAGTTTGCATCGAAAAGAGGGAGATATTTGATGGCATTTTATAGAGAAGATGATTGCGCTGAATGTTTTTATTATCCAGAATGCCAGTATAAAGGAAGCATTGAAAGGTTTCAAAATCTTCTTAAAAAGGCTATAGTCGAAGACGATATTACATCGGTTACGGTCGAAGAGGCACTCAAACCTCGATATTGGTTGAATTTAAAGCTATCCTGCTTACATTTTATTCCCAAATTCCGCGTGAAAAGAGAGGTTTAAATCGCTAAAAATGACTGTGTTTGATGAAAATTGTGTTTATATTTTGAAACTTTTGGCCTTTATTTTTATTGGTTGCCCTCTAATTTTGATGGTTGGAGGGCTTCTTTTATACCCAGAAATTACTCTTTTGATGCGAGTTTAGTCTAAAATTTTACGAATAAAGGAGGAGAAAATGAAAAAATCGACCTTTGATCCGGAGAAAAGTGCTTGGAAAACAGTCGAAAATTCACCGGAAAATGACGATACGGATGAGATTTTAGCCTCTTTAAGAAAGGAATGGGGTATAGAAAAAGAAGAAGATGAAGAGCGTTTTCATAAATTTTTGGGGCTTGTTGCGTACGCTGTTCTAAAAATTTTGACTCCTGAGCCTGAAAATAGAGAAAAATTATGGAGAATACCCCAAAATAGTGAAATGGTCTTTCCATGTGAAAAAGAGCATTTTTCTGACAAAAACGACTGATTTTGGGCAAAAATCGATCAAAAATGGCTAAAAATTCGAAAAAATGAAAAAATACCCCATTTTAATTAAATATGCGCGAAATTATCTAGTTAGATAATATTGGTATATATTAATATAAAATCGTTTTTTTTTTTTGAATTTTTGAAAGGAGAATAAATTTTATGAAAGAGCGTGATAAATATTGGGATTCACACTTTTTACGAAATCTCGAATTATTCTATCCTCAAAAATTTGCAAAGCTTACAGACTACAAACGATTGAGTATGAATTCAGGAACTGACTATGCTTTTATTTCAGATGGTATTGTCTATATTTTTAATCAGTATACCGGAGCGATTAGACGTGCACCTGCTGATCCAGAGCATATGACAGATGAACAAATTAAGAAATGGTTTATGTTTCAGTTAAAAGCGGCAATTCAAGAAGATTCTCAAGATGGAAAAAGTTTGGCCGAAGAGGCCGGAATTACGCCATGCATGATATCGAGATATTTAACTGGAACGCAAATGCCAAGTATAGTTACAATAGCTAAAATTGCAAATGCCCTTCACGTTCCAGTTTCTTATTTCTTCTATCAGGGATATGATCGATTAGATTTTGATTAAAATTGTGGCAAGATAAGATCGTGAGGCGGATTTTTATGTAATAGCAATTTTTCCTTCTTGCGGCCTCCAAGGTGATGTGGTATAGTATAATCACTAAAAGATAAAGGAGGCTTCAATTAATGGGATTGTTTAATTTTGGCAAAAAGAAACCGGTCAAGCGTGTCGGTGGCTACACGGATGGTGGAAATCACAAAGTTGATGTCTTTGATGGTCCTGACGGTGTTGTTGAAATTAAAAGATGCAACACAAAGGATCGTCTTCCTACAGGACTTCAGTATTGTCCGGATTGCCATACACTTTGTGACCATAAACCGGAGGGATACTATGAATGCCCGATTTGCAAGTATTCCATTACGGACGAAGAAGCCGATGAGGGTTATGGTTATCCTAGTGTGAAAGCAACCTATGAAGACGATTTCAACGATGAGTATGGTAGCACGTATCGTGATGATGAAGACTGGGAGTAATCTTTAAAATTAAACAAATGGTTTTAAAGCCTGTGTGCAGAAATGTACATGGGCTTATTTTTATATCCTGATTTGGTAGAAAATAAAAACACGCGAAAATTTCATGCTCTTTTATGAAGAGAGTAGATACAATGGCGACTTTTGCTATTGGACATATTCTCTTGCTTTTTGCATAAAGGAGAATGCTCAACATGAAGGAATCAGTGTTTCAAGCAAAACTTATACGGGAAATTAAGAAACGGTTTCCTGGAGCGATTGTTTTGAAGAATGATCCCAATTATATTCAGGGATTTCCAGATTTAACAGTTTTGTATAAAGATCGTTGGGCGGTACTGGAGATTAAGCAGAGTGAAAAAGCGAGTCATCAACCAAATCAGGACTTTTATATTTTGCAGGCAGACAAAATGTCTGTTGGAAGATTTGTTTACCCTGAAAACATGATGGAGGTTTTAGATGATTTGGCACGATCATTCCAAGTTAGTCGGTGAACATGCCTTTTTAGGCGCAAGCAAATACCATTGGCTGAATTATACAGACGATCAAATGATTGCCAAATACAAAAGCAGTTATACCCAAGCGGTTGGGACATATCTGCATGAATTGGCGGCAGGACTGATTGAAAACCACATGAAGCTTTCGAAGTCAGATTCAAAACTGCTTACTTATCATTTGCTTTCACACGGAGTACCTAGGGGGGTATTTAATGTTGATGACCTGTTTGGAAATTTTAGGAATTATGTAAACGATGCAATCAGTTATCGAATGTCTCCTGAACAGGTTTTATATTATGCCCCTACTTGTTTTGGTACGACAGATGCAATTTCATTTTATCAGAATCGAGTTCGGATTCATGACTTAAAAACTGGTACGACACCGGCGCATATGGAGCAGCTATTGATTTATGCTGCTCTTTTTTGTTTGGAATATGAAAACGATATTAAGCGAATGAATCTGGATTTGAATAAACTTGATTTTGAGTTGCGAATTTATCAGTCTGAGGATGTAATTGCAATCAATCCGACTTTGGATGATATTCGTCCGGTTATGGACAAAATTGTTGCTGGCGTTAATCTGGTAGAAGAAATAAAAAAATCGGAGGCTTAATTATGCAGTATCGTGTTAAACCATCCTTAGAGGAAATTGAAGAATTAGCTCACTATGGCACACCAAGACATTCCGGTAGATATCCATGGGGCAGCGGTGAAAACCCGTATCAGAGAACTGGTACGATTTTGAGCCGGTATTACGAATATCAGAATCAAGGGCTTTCTGAAGTTGAGATTGCGGAAGCAATGGGCACAACCACTACCAAATTGAGACCTCAAATTGCTTATGCTAAAAACCAGTCTCGAATTTGGCAGATTGACCGTGCTCGGAGTTTACGAGAAGACGGCATGAGTTATGTAGATATTGGCAAGGCCATGGGCGGATTGAATGAATCCACGATTCGGAGTTTGCTTAATGAAAATTCAGAAGCAAGGACTAGAGCTGCTGTTACGACGGCGAAAAAACTGAAAGAAATTGTGGATGAAAAAGGTATTGTGGATGTTGGGCCTGGCGTTGAACGGGAATTGGGTGTTTCGAGAAATAAACTGGATGAAGCTTTGTATCAGTTGGAAGTTGATGGATATTCAACTGAAAAAAGACGATTGAATCAGGTTACAAACCCAAACCAGAAAACTACATTAAAGCTTTTGTGTAAACCAGGTACTGAGAAAAGCGATATCTATGACGTTTCTAAAATTGGAGCAGTCTCTGATTATGCAGTTTCTTATGATGATGGCGAGACATTCCATAAACCTTTTGAATACCCATCCAGTATGGACCCGAAACGCTTGAAGATTCGTTACGCCGAAGAAGGCGGCATTGAAAAAGATGGTGTGATCGAGCTTCGTCGCGGCGTAAAGGATTTGAATCTCGGTGAATCCAATTATGCTCAGGTCCGCATTATGGTTGGTGGAGACCGGTATTTGAAAGGCATGGCCGTTTATTCGGACGATATGCCGGATGGCGTTGATGTTATTTTTAACACCAATAAGTCTTCCAATAAAACCTGGCGTGAAGTTTTAAAACCGGTAAAAACCAAACCTGATGGCGAGATTGATCGCGATAATCCATTTGGTTCTTTAATCAAAGAACGTGGCGGTCAGTCTTTTTACGATGATCCCAAAGGCGATTATATCGATAGTGTTACCGGTAAGAAACAGTCGCTTTCGCTTATTAATAAACGTGCAGATGAAGGTGACTGGGGGGAGTGGGCAAAAAAGCTACCCTCCCAGTTTTTGGGAAAACAAAGTATACAGTTGATTCATAAACAGCTTAATTTAGCAAAAGCTGATGCTGATGAAGAGTTGGCCGAAATTAACGCGCTCACCAATCCGACTATTAAGAAAGTTCTTTTAAAGAAGTTTGCTGATGGTTGCGATAAAGACGCGGTTACTTTGAAAGCAGCAGCATTACCAAGGCAGCGTTATCAGGTTATTTTGCCTCTTACGAGTATTGGGGAGAATGAAATTTATGCTCCGAACTATAAGGATGGCGAAAGTGTTGCTCTTGTACGGTATCCTCATGGCGGAATCTTCGAGATTCCTATTCTGAAAGTAAATAATAAGAATCCTGAAGGTAAACGCATTCTTGGTACAAATCCTTTGGATGCTGTTGGTATTAGTTCTAAAGTTGCAGAACGTTTATCTGGCGCAGACTTTGACGGTGATACTGTTATGGTCATTCCTACGGGTGGAAAGATTAAAATTCTTTCCAAGGAACCATTGAAAGGTCTTAAGAATTCTGATGGTTCTTGGTTTGATCCTAAAATGGCATACCCTGAACGCGAAGGCATGAAAGTGATGAAAGATACCCAGAAACAAATGGGTGTCATTTCTAACTTGATTACTGATATGACATTGAAAGGTGCCACCGATGATGAATTGGCGCGTGCCGTTAAACATTCAATGGTTGTTATTGATGCTGAGAAACATCATCTTGACTACAAGCGCAGCGAAGAAGAGAACGGTATTGCTGCTTTGAAACGTAAATATCAAGGAACTATTGATGAAAATGGCCGTTATCACGAGGGTGCTTCTACTTTGCTTAGCAAGGCAAAGAGCGAAGTCAGTGTTCCTAAGCGTCAAGGTTCAGCTAAGATTGATCCCGAAACCGGTGAGCAGTATTGGACTGTAGCAAAAGATCTTTACTATAACGAGAAAAAGAAAGATAAGACCACTGGCGAATGGGTTGAGACCGGTAAAGTTAAGATGAGAACCCAGCCTTCAACCCAGATGGCCGAGGCTAAAGATGCGTATAGCCTGCTTTCAGATATGAATACCCCGCAGGAGCAGGCTTATGCTGATTATGCAAACCATATGAAATCACTTGCAAATCAGGCACGAAAAGATATGCTGAATGCTGGTAAGATTGAGTATAAGGCATCGGCTAAGGCGGCCTATAAGGATGAGGTGTATACTCTTATGGCTAAGCTTGCGGTGTCAGAAGCCAATCGCCCTAAAGAACGTCGGGCACAGATTCTTGCTAATAATGAGGTTAAGGCTAAGGTAGCAGAAGATCCATCCCTGTCCGATAAGAATAATCGAAAAATGCTAAAGAAGGTGTCCCAGCAGGCCCTAGTGCGAGCTAGAAATGAGGTGGGAGCTAAACGTACCCCCATCAATATGACGGATCGAGAATGGGAAGCTATTCAGGCTGGTGCTATTAGTGAGAATATTTTGACGAAAATTATTGATAATATGAATATTGATGAACTTCGTGCACGTGCAACACCGAGAAAGACCATTGAGTTGAGTCAAGCTAAAAAGAATCTCATTAAAGCTCGTGCTGCATCCGGCTATTCTACAGCCGAAATTGCGGAAAGTCTTAATATTTCGGTATCTTCTGTAAATAATGTTTTAAACGGAAAGGAGTGAATTCTGAAATGAAAGAAGAAAAGTCTTCTGTAATTCGTTACAGTCTGACGACCTACGATAACCCATACGATCCATTCGAGGAATTCGTTCCTTGGTTCATGTTTGATATTCAGAAGGGCTACAATTCTTGCGGTTTGCTTGCAAGAACGCTTGATGCACTTGGCTTGAGTACAAATGATGATGAGCTGAGTGATGAAGAAATCGAAGAAAATATTGAAACAGCAATTAATGAGATCTTAAACACAGATTTTATGGGAATTTATGTAAAAGTGTCAGATAAAAATAAGAAAAACGAATTGGTTTCGTCTGATGTTAGTTCATAAAGGATATAGGGGGGTCTAAAAATTATCACCCCCTC